>Ga0209569_1000076_pt1 | contig 10126 bp, 8 predicted proteins | sample WorMettaBAHAMAS1_FD_187407 | JGI IMG/M metagenome (GOLD analysis project Ga0209569, IMG submission 187407) | Marine gutless worms symbiont microbial communities from Max Planck institute for Marine Microbiology, Germany - Olavius tantulus... ... | reverse complement strand
TCTCAAGACTTGCCGTCCTGCCCCCCAAGAATGTTGGGAATCAGGCTTATACTCTGAATATGTTAAATATATTCAATTAGTTGGGTTTTTTCCCGTATCGGTGGGGGTAAAATGGAAGGTGTTGGGGCATTTTCCTGACATCGGATATTCAGCCGATATGGTTTCGATATTTTAAATGCCATCGGCAAAATTTCCCCAACGTCCAATTATGTGTTGAAATAATCGTCCAGATGTATAAGGTTTCATTCCATTATTCTATCCCGACCGGGGCATTAGATCTTTTCAGCTCGAAGTGCTCCCCGCTGTGCGGGATCGCACATCTGATCTTTTGAATTAAGGTGTGCGCTTGCCCATGCAGGTCTCCATTGGGTGCAATGATCGGGCTATATTACCCTTGATTGAACCAGCACTTACACCACAGAAGGAGCCATTTATGAAAAAAACACTGACCATCTTAACCCTAACCGCCGTTTTAGCGATGTTTCTCGTTTCTCCGGCCATTGCCGGGTCCACCCTTGATCGAATTCAGAAAAAGGGCGAACTGGTTGTGGGGCTCACGGGGACCCAACCTCCGCTGAATGCCACGACCAAAGACGGGAAAATTATCGGACTGGAAGGGGATCTGGCCCGATTGATGGCTGCCGGGATGGGCGTGGAAGTCAAATTTGTCAAGAAACCATTTAATAAACTACTACCTGCCCTGGAATCCGGCATGGTGGATGTCATTATGTCGAGTATGACCATGACACCGAAACGCAACCTTAACGTGGCCTTTGTGGGGCCGTATTATGTCTCCGGAAAGGGCATTTTGACCAAGTATGAGCATATCGGAAAGCTTCAGGGGCCGAGCGGACTGAATACCCCGGAATATAAAGTGGTTGCCCTGAAGGATTCCACCAGCGAAGCGTTCGCCAAAGGTGCCGCCCCGAAAGCCACTCTGATTACGGTGGGATCCTATAAGGAGGGATTGGACAAGCTGATGAACAACGAGGTACATGCATTGATTGCCGATTACCCCTACTGCGCGGTATCCGCTTTCCGCTACCAGTCGAAAGGATTGACTGCCGGTGAGTCCCGGCTGACCTTCGAACCCATTGGGATTACCATGCCGGAAGATACGCTTCTGATTAACTGGACCACCAACTTTCTCAATGCGCTCCAGGCCAGCGGCACTCTCGAAGGGATTACCAAAAAATGGTTTACGGACGGATCCTGGCTCAAAGAACTGCCAGAATAACGGCCGACTGTTCGTAACGGACCACCGACCCAACGGGCGGAGCTATGTCTCCGCCCGTTTTTCCTTGCATTCATTGACCGTGCTGATTAAAATATAGATCATATTAAAATCCCGGTGGAAACATCCCAGGGGCATCTCGCACCGAATTTCCACTCTCTACCCCGGTTGCATTGCCATTCGCACAATCACACCGGCCCGTTTCTTCCGGCTATTCCGTTCACCAGGACAGCGAGGTATTATTATGAAAACCCAGACCATCCTCCTTGGCATACTGATCATCCTGTGGATATGCAGCCCAGTGGGTGCTCAGGTTTACAAATGGGTGGACGAAAATGGTGTCACACGGTACTCGGACAGCCCTCCCCCTGAAGGTGTCGAAAATTATCAGACCGAATCGGAAATCGCCCATGACGAAGCGGCTGACAAGGCACGGACCGAGGACGACAAGCGGGCCGCGGAGGCCTACAGCCAACAAAAAGCCCAGGAAGAGCAGCAGGAAAAACAGATGGAGGAAGCCAAGGCCCAGGAGGCGGAGGCCGAGAAAGTTAAAGCCATTAAATCCGAGCAGGAACAGGTGGAGGAAGAACTGGCCAAAAAGTCGCGGCATATTCGCGGCCGTGCCCGTCGCGACCTCAAGAATCTCAGATACTACGAAAGCCAGCTGGCCCAACTGCCGGACACTCCCGAGAATGCCGAGAAGAGGGCAGAGCTGGAAGCCTAGAAGCAAGCCGCCATCGAACGGCTCATGCAGCATAAACGTTACTTCCAGGGCGGCGGCCGACAACTGGCCCAGGAATGGGAAGATCTGGAAAAGGAACTCAAAGAATACCAGTGATCTGAGGTGGTCGGAAAGACCCCAGTAGAGTGTCGGATCAACGCCGGCACATGAAATGGAGGTTAAAGGGGTCGTCGGGGATCTCTTTGACGTCGACCCGTTTAAATCCAGCCTCATGAAGCAGGTCGACCGCCGTTTCCCTTCCCCACATCATCCCCAGCCCCATCCCGCTATCGACCAACCCCACCGGCAGACAGTGCATCAGACTGACCGTATACAGAAACGCTCCCATGGGGTGGTCCTTGTTGTTTGAAAGAGAACTGCTTGCCGCAATATCGACCATGGAAAACAGCCCATCGGGATTCAAGAGGGAGAGAACACCTTTCAGAGCATCCAAGGGTCTGGTCTGGTCATGGATGGCATCAAAGGCGGTAACATAATCAAAGGCGCCCGACAGACGGCCATCGCTTGCGATTTCAGCTGCGTCCAACGCTGAAAACGATACATTGGAGAGACCTTTTTTTCCGGCCGCCTGGTTGGCGCGGTCAATGACTTCCGTGTCGATATCGATGCCGATAAATGTACTTTTCGGAAATGATTCTGCCATGAGAAGGACGGCAATGCCTTCGGTGCATCCCAGATCGCAGACCCGAATACCAGACTGCATTGCCTGAACCAACCGACCCTCGTCTACCGAAGGAAGAAAGCTGTCCACCAGCATCCGCTGGTGTTTGGCATTCGCCAGCTGGGTCATGAAACGTTGAAATTTCGGGTAATGATGATAGGCGACCCCATCCCCGCTGGAGAATGCTTCGATCACCGGCTCCAATGCACACTCCGTCAACAGTGGAATTTCCTGGGTGTAGACTCCCAGGTTTTGATGCCCGGCGCGTCGGGTGATGAGATCGGCGTGTTCCCGGGGGAGGAAAAACAGATCGTACCCGGCATCGCTATCCACCCGTTCGATGATGTTCCCACAGACCATGATCCCCAGCCACTCTTTCACGTACCGTGGACTTAAGCCGGCCTCCTGGGCAATCGCTTCCGACGTGCACGGCTCCAACAGCGTGTCCATGACATCGAATAATCTGGTTCTGTACCCGATGGCCATGGCAAGGTTCAGGGCACCGGCGTTCAGTACTTCAGACATTTTTTGTGCGAAGGCCTCTTTTCTGCGATTGGAGTATACGCTCATTTCGCTTCCCCGAATAATGCCAAACATGCGTTGACAGAACTTAACTAGATGGAGCGGTGTGGGTAGGTTATCGCAAAATTGGATGTGGTTGGCGGCCGGTTATGGGGCTCTCACATGGGATCGATCATTGCGTTGATGCGGCGCAAGCCGAAACGACGCCATGGGGACGAGGCCTAAGGAAGCCGCCGATGTCCAACATGTAAATGCCCCCCGGCGCGACCGGATGGAGAGGGTCCCATGGCATCCCGAAGTTCGTCCATTGCCCCATAGGGAAGGGAGGCTGAGAAGCCGATGACGATATTTGCCCTCTCAGGAGAACGCGTTCCGATGGTCTGTCGTGCCCACCCTGCCTTTGGATATCGTACGGTTCACCCGGTGACGGTTGCTATTCGGGATAGCGTCGGTTTCCGCTGGTGGGACGATCCGTTTGCTCGGCCTTCCATTTAAGTGCCTTGGCCAGGTCCATAATCACTTCCAGAGCATCGGATTCGTTCATACGCATAATCTGACCACTGGATCGAATCACCAGGCAGATTTTATTTTTGGATTCGTAGTTATTGGTCGGTTTGTTGTCGTAGTAAATTTTAAATCGTTTGGTTTCGGTCTGATTGAAACGCTTGTTGTCGGGCTGGTTGAAGTTGTGGCTGATGACGTTCGGTCGTCTATTGGCGGGGTCCCATCTATTTGCATTATAATTATCCATGGTTGAAATTACTCCTTGATGTCTCTATAGGCATATAAGATTGACTGACGTTCAATACCCATTACGCTAAACACGAAATATTAAAAGGCAACGTTAAAATAAGCGCCATGCAGACCCGGTCAACCGCCGGGTTCTTCATTCCTGAACTTTTTTGTAAACCGGTATCCAACATACCAGAATGCGACCTGTGCGTCAGCGGCATGTTGTAATCCTTATAATCTTTTGAGAGCGGCTATGGAAGATTTCCATCCCACGTCCCAAAAACAGTCCATTCGGTGGCTTTTGGGTGAATCCAAACAGGTTGCTGGCTGGATTCTGATCTCGGTCAGCCTCGGGGTCTGCGGGGGGTTGCTGCTCATTTTGCAGGCAGCCTTGATTTCCCGAGTGATCCACGGTGCGTTTATCGAGAATTTGCCGCGGGATGCATTCCATATGGATCTGATGGTCATCATTGGCGTTGTCCTGCTCCGGTCGATGTGTGCCTGGACGCGGGAAGAAGCCGGTTTTTGTGCCGGTGCCGGTGTCCGGCTGTCGGTGCGGCGACATATTATGGAACACCTCTTTGCCCTGGGACCCGGCTTTACCAGCCGGGAACAGACCGGCAAGCTGGCTTCGGTGGCCCTGGCCCAGGTCGAAGGGCTCCATGATTTTTTCGCCCGGTACCTTCCCCAACTCGCCATTGCGCTGCTCATCCCGGGGGCGATTCTCGTATTTGTCTTTCCAATCAGCTGGGCGACCGGCGGGTTGATGCTACTGACTGCTCCGATTATTCCGCTCTTCATGGTTCTTGTGGGAATGGGGGCGGAAAGTATCAGCCAACGGCATTTTCAGACCTTGGCACGCCTTGGCGCACATTTTCTGGATGTCCTCCAGGGCTTACCGACACTCAAATTACTCGGCCGGAGCCGCGAGATCGACACCGTCATCGGGGAGACCTCTCGAGATTATCGGCGGCAGACGATGAAAGTCCTGAGGATCGCCTTTATTTCCTCTGCCGTATTGGAATTTTTCGCATCCATTTCCATTGCCCTTGTGGCGGTGTATTTGGGATTGAGTTTTCTGGGATATATTACCTACGGCACCTACGGGCAGATGCTCACCCTGGAGCAGGCGCTGTTTATTCTGCTCCTGGCACCGGAATTTTACATGCCTCTACGGGAGTTGGGGGCCCATTACCATGCCCGGGCCGAGGCCGTGGGAGCGGTGCAGGAAATACTCCGGATTTTCGCTTTTCGTCCCCCCGTGTCCGGCAAACCCCGCCCATGGCCGGTGACCCACAGTATCACCGTGCGATTTAAGGACGTTCATTTCGCATTCGACAGCGGTCGGCGACCTGTACTTCAAGGGACCACGTTCGACATACGGCCCGGGGAACAGGTCGCTCTGGTCGGTGCCACCGGCCAGGGGAAAACAACCGTCATGAATTTGATGCTGGGGTTTTTGCAACCCCACCAGGGGCACATCCGGATCAACGGAAACGTTTTATCGGAGTATGATGCAGAAGACTGGCGTCGATACATCGCCTGGGTTGGCCAGCAGCCGGTGCTGTTTAGCGGAACCGTAAGAGAGAACATCCGTCTCGGCCGACCCGATGCCGATCCCCACCAGATCGAAGCGGCGGCGACTGCCGCACAGGTCCAGGAATTCACGGCGCGACTGCCCAATGGTCTGGACACCGTGGTAGGCGAACAGGGATACGGGCTGTCCAGGGGGCAGGCCCAGCGCGTGGCACTGGCCAGAGCTTTTTTGAAGAATGCCCCGCTGGTTCTCCTGGATGAGCCGACGGCCGGGTTGGACAGTGAAAACGAAGCCTTGGTTCTGACAGGGATCGCGGAGCTGGTTCAGGGCAAATCGGTGCTGATGATTACCCACCGGTTGGCGGGGATTGCCACCGCGGATCGGGTATTGCTGTTGGAAGCGGGGAAAATTTCGGTAAGCGGCTCGTTTCAGGAACTGATGGCTTCCGAATCGCCTTTGAACCGTCTGATCGGACATGGAGCGCACAGAGGGGAGGAGCATGGGCCGAGTTCCCGATGAATTCAGGCCGTTTATCCGCCTTCTGGGACGTCACTGGCGCAGCATGGCGCCGGGGACGATCAGTGGATTGGTGGCCGTCGTATCCGCCGTGGGGCTGATGGCCTTGTCGGGGTGGTTTATCTCGGCGGCTGCGTTTGCCGGATTATCCGCAGTGGCAGCCCAGAACTTCAACTTCTTTTTCCCCAGTATCGGCGTGCGGTTGTTTGCATTTCTGCGAACCGCCGCCCGATATGGTGAACGGGTCCTTTCCCACGATGCGACCTTCCGAATTCTTGAATCGCTCCGTAGCTGGTTTTACCGGCACATCGAACCCCTGGCTCCGGCTCGGCTCATGCAATTTCGCAGCGGTGACCTGTTGCATCGTATCGTCGAAGATATCGATGCCCTCGACAATCTCTACTTGCGGGTGTTGTCACCGACACTGGTGGCCGGGTGCTTTGCACTGCTTCTTCTCGGATTTCTCTGGATTTTCGACCCTCAAATTGCTGTAGCAGTGGTGGCATTGCTGGCGGTTGCGGGAATCGGCGTCTCCATGGCGGCGTATCGTGCCGGCAGCCGAACCGGGCAACACCTGGCCCGCATCCGTTCGGATCTTCGGACCCAGCTCGTGGAATCCCTCCAGGGTATGGCTGAATTGCTGGTCTACGAGGGCCACCGCGCTGACCTGTCGGAAATCCGTCGGATCGATGCTCAGCTGATTCGGGAGCAGAAGGCGATGAGCCGAATTACCGGGTTGTCCTCGGCCTGCGTGAGCCTCTGTTCGGGGTTGGCCGTCGTGTGCGTGCTTTACATCGGGGTGGATCGTGTTCACGCCGGCGCCTTGAACGGCGCAATCCTGGCGCTGGTGGCCCTAGCGGTACTGGCCGCCCTCGAGGCGGTTTCGCCGCTACCGGTGGCATTCCAGTACCTGGGCCGGACCCGTGAATTGGCCAGGCGTCTTGTAGAAATCGTGGATTCGGTTCCGGCGGTTGAATTCCGCAACACCGAAGCAACACCCCTGCAGCACCCGGACCTTCAGTTCGAGTCGGTGGCGTTCCGCTATGCCGAGGACGGACCGCCGGTTCTGTCTAATTTTTCAACGATCATCCCCCATGGCTCTCGGATCGCGTTGTTGGGGCAAACCGGGTCCGGTAAGTCCACCGTGATGCATCTGCTGGTCAGGTTCTGGGATCCTGTCCGGGGCAAGATACGTATCAATGACCGTAATCTCCGGGATTATAGCGAGAGTGACCTTCACGGCCTCTTCACGGTCGTTTCCCAGCAACCGCATATGTTCGGTAACACCCTGCGCGAAAACCTCCGCCTGGCCCGCCGGGACGCCTCGGACCGCGATATCCAGGAAGCGCTGGATAGGGCCCGGCTCCTGGAGTTTGTTGAATCCCTTCCGGATGGTTTGGATACGTGGATCGGTGAAGCCGGAAAAATGATTTCCGGCGGCCAGGCCCGCCGGCTGGCCATTGCCAGAGCGGCCCTTCAAAACCACCCGGTGTGGCTCCTGGATGAGCCCACGGAAGGGCTGGATCTGAAAACCGAGCGGCGGGTCATGGGCAACATCGATTCGGTGACCGTGGGGAAAACCGTTATATTGGCCACCCATCGGCTGGTCGACATGGATCGGATGGATCGGATTCTGTTGTTGGAGAGCGGTAAGATTGTGGAAGAGGGAACCCATGAGGAACTGATGGCCGGGCCAACCCGGTATGCGGCGATGTATGATCGGTTGAGGATATAAAATGCCTTAAATGCCTAAAGTGCCTGAAATGCCTAAAATATAAGGAATCAATGGGTGTGTTGAATTATCATTTTAGGCAATTTAGGCATTTATAATTTCAGGCATTTGGACAGGTTGCCTTCTCCGACTTTACAGTATCCGAGGATTGATTTAGAATTTGATTCGATACGTTATTTCGATCCTTGGAGGTAGGTCCATGGAGGCATTATACCGGATACTGATATTCTCGGCCGTACTTGGGTGGGCTGCCGGCGTAACCGCAGACATCTATGTGTGGATCGACGGGGACGGGGTGCGACGGTATTCCAACCGGCCGCTTCCGATTGGTGTCACGGTGGTGGACCGGATAGAGGAACTCCCCTTCGATGCGATGGCGGATGCGGTCCGTCGAGATAAGGATGACCGGGAGATGGAAAAGCTATTCGAACATTGGCGAATTGAACGGCAGATTGCGGCGGAGCAGCAGGATGCCTCTCGGCGCCGTGAGGCCGAGGAATTGCAACGCCAGAAGATGAGCTATCAGTTAGAGGAAGCCCGGCGGTGGAACCGATTCTACGACTCCTATTTCGGCCCTTCGTACGTACCTGTTTTCCCCAAACGCTAGCACGATGTCATGAACCGTCTTCGTGCCACATCTTTCCGGTTCACCTATGCCTCTTCAGCAAACAGCGGTGTGCTTAAATACCGCTCGCCGGTGCTGGGCAGCACCGTGACGATCATCTTTCCCTCGTTTTCCTCCCGTCGGGCGACCTGAAGGGCCGCCCAGGTGGCTGCCCCGGAAGAGATGCCGCACAGAATTCCCTCCAGGTCCGCCATCTGACGGGCCGTCGCGAAGGCATCGTCATTGGTCACCTGGACGATCTCGTCGATGACAGACGTGTCCAGTACCTCCGGTACGAATCCGGCGCCAATGCCCTGGATCTTGTGGGGACCCGGATCGCCGCCGGACAGGACCGGAGAGTCGGTCGGTTCTACGGCCACCACGTTGAAATCAGGCTTCCGGGCTTTGATCACTTGTCCCACACCGGTAATGGTACCACCGGTGCCGATGCCGGACACAAAGATGTCCACGTTCCCTCCGGTGTCGTTCCAGACCTCCTCGGCCGTTGTCTCACGGTGGATTTGTGGATTGGCCGGATTTTTAAACTGATCCGGCATAAAGACATTGGGATCCTGCTCCAGAATCTCCTCCGCCGCGGCGATGGCTCCTTTCATCCCTTTGGGGCCGGGAGTCAGCACCAGGTTCGCGCCCAGTTGCCTCAGCAGTTTCCGCCGCTCGATGCTCATGGTTTCCGGCATGGTCAACGTCAGCCGGTAACCCTTTGCGGCACAAACAAAGGCAAGGGCAATGCCGGTGTTGCCACTCGTGGGTTCCGCAATGAGGGTGTCCGGGCCGATCCGTCCCTCTTTTTCCGCTGCCGCTATCATAGCGGAGCCGATCCGGTCTTTTACGCTGCCCAGTGGATTAAAAAACTCCATTTTAACCAACACCTCTGCGCGACAACCTTCCGTAATCCGGTTCAGCTTTACCAGAGGCGTCCTACCAATCGTTTCAACAGAATTTGCGTAGACTTTCATGGCACCACCAATGTTTCCTTTCACAATGAACAGCTTGATCTCGCCGGTGTGTTGACGGGTTATGGTTGATGGGTAGAGGCCCTAAAGCAGATGGGTTCGCATGTCGATGAAAAACGCAACGCGACGGATACTTAGGAGGTCGATCCGTTACCACCCTTCCGATAGATCAGGCGAGGCGGTTCAATGAGTACCTTGGTGTCCGGCGGAACCGACTCCGTCAGCCACACATTGCCGCCGATCACGGACCGTGCGCCGATGATCGTATCTCCGCCCAGAATGGTGGCGCCGGAGTAGATAATGACGTCATCCTCGATGGTCGGATGGCGCTTTTTGCCCCGGTACAGGTCTCCGGCATCTTTCGGCAGAGACAATGCGCCCAAGGTAACTCCTTGATAAATCCTTACATTGTTGCCAATCTCGGTGGTTTCGCCGATGACGACGCCAGTCCCGTGGTCGATCACGAACCGCTCGCCGATGGTTGCCCCGGGATGGATGTCGATGCCGGTTGCACTATGGGCGTGTTCCAACATAATCCGCGGCAACAATGGAACCCCAAGCTCATTCAACCAGTGCGCCACACGGTACACGGTAATGGCGTACATCCCCGGATAGCTGAAAATGACTTCATCGTAACTTTTGGCCGCCGGATCCCCTTCATAGGCCGCTCGAACATCGGCGGCGAGTATTTTTCGGATTTGCGGAACCGCTTCCAAAACCTGTAGGGCGATCTGCTGGCCCCGTTCGTCGCAATCCGAGCACAGCTGATCGTACCGGAAGCAATCATGGCGAATGCTGTGGGTGATCTGCTCGGCCAGAATATCGTATAGGACCGAAACGGTCTGGCCGACGGTGTATTGGAGATTGACCGG
>Ga0209569_1000072_pt1 | contig 10270 bp, 9 predicted proteins | sample WorMettaBAHAMAS1_FD_187407 | JGI IMG/M metagenome (GOLD analysis project Ga0209569, IMG submission 187407) | Marine gutless worms symbiont microbial communities from Max Planck institute for Marine Microbiology, Germany - Olavius tantulus... ... | reverse complement strand
GATGGGTTTGAATGATCCATAACCGCCTCGTCGGCAATGGGTGGTCCCACCCGGTCGTTGCGGGATGGGAAGTTCCGGTAACGGGAGCGTGTCACCGGTTAGTATCGACGGAAAAACCGTTCTTTGGGTTGGGCCGGTTCCGTTCTGTCGACCCAGTACGAACTTTTCCCAGGATCCGGGGTCATGGGCAAGGGTCGCCCTCCAAGCAGGCGTTTTAGCCATGCCGCCGGCGTAATAAACCCATAAAAGGCAATGGTCAACATGATAGCTGTCAAGGTCAGGCCGATTTTGTGGGCAACCCTCATCCAACCCCTGTAGAAGGGAGTCATGGGGCCCGGCAAAATCAGACAGCACATTCCCGTCAGCGACAGGATTCCGAAGAAGATGAACATGGCGGTTTTATCCCGCCAGAAGGCCACACCGGCCAGGGCTCCAAAAAACACCAGCGCAATCAATCCGAACCGGCGGATGTCCTGTTTGTCAATCGAGGATGAGTTCATCTCTCCAATCATCCCTTTCTGTCCACTCCGGCTGCTCTTCCTTGAAAAGAATGGCATCTTCGAGCACCAACGTATCCATTTCCGTCCGCATAAAACACTGATAGGCCTCTTCCGGTGTGCACACAATCGGCTCTCCCCGGACGTTGAAACTGGTGTTTACGATCACCGGACACCCGGTCAGCGCTTCAAATTCCCGGATGATATCATGATAATCCGGTTTTGTATCCCGGCTGACCGTTTGTACACGAGCCGAGTAATCCAGATGGGTTACGGCCGGGATATCACTCCGCTTCACCTTGAGCCGCTCCAATATTCCAATCGTGCCATCCATGGACTGGGGCAATCGCCGATCCTCTCGGACGCCGGCAACCAGCAGCATATACGGAGATGGACGATCCAGTTCGAAATAGTCCCCAACTCGCTCTTCCATCACGGTCGGCGCAAACGGGCGAAAGGATTCTCGGAATTTTATTTTAAGATTCATCACACTCTGGGTGTCCTCCCTTCGGGGATCCCCGAGAATGCTTCGTGCACCGAGTGCCCTGGGCCCATATTCCATACGTCCTGCCACATACCCGACAATTTTTCCGTCGGCAATTTCTCTGGCGATGGTCCAGGATCGGGTATTCCCGTCCAGGATATGATAAGGGTAGCCGCTTTTTTCGAGAAATCGCTGGATATCGTCATTGAAAAAAACAGGCCCCAAATAAGAGCCTTTCTGCTGATCGGAATGGCCCGGTTCGGGCCGTTCGTTTTCAAGAAACCGGTGCCAGACCGACAACGCAGCACCCAAAGCTCCACCGGCATCCCCGGCGGCCGGTTGGATCCAGATATCGTCAAAGGGGCCCTCCCGGAGGACGCGGCCGTTGGCAACACAATTGAGAGCCACCCCGCCGGCCATGCACAGATGCTTGAGCCGGGTCTCTTTATACACATGATGGGCCATTCTCAGGACGATGTCTTCGGTGACGGCCTGAATGCTCGATGCGATATCCATTTCGCGCTGGGTGATCTCGGTCTCCGGTGCCCGCGCCGGGCTGCCGAAAAGTTTGGCAAACCGGCGATTGGTCATTTTGAGCCCCCCAAGAAAATCGAAATAGGACAGATTCAGTCGGATCGAGCCGTCTTCTTTGACGTCGATGAGCTCGTCCAGAATCAGATCTTTGTAGATCGGATTGCCGTGGGGCGCTAGCCCCATGAGCTTGTATTCGCCTGAGTTGACTTTGAACCCGGTAAAATAGGTGAATGCTGAGTAAAGAAGCCCCACCGAATCCGGAAAATGGAGCTCTTTGAGAAGCGTCAGATCCTTGCCATCCCCATACCCATAGCTGGCCGTGGCCCATTCTCCGACGCCATCGATGGTCAAGGTCGCCGCCCGGTTAAACGGAGATGGGTAAAACGCAGAAGCGGCATGGGCTTCGTGGTGCTCAGTGAACAGGACGGGGCCCGAATACCCAAGGCGTTCACGAATCACTTTCGGTACATGCAGCTTCTGACCCAGCCACAGGGGCATGGCTTCGAGCCAGGATCGAAGGCCTCTGGGGGCAACGGTCAGATAACTGAGCAACAGCCTCTCGAAGGTCAGGATCGGCTTGTCGTAGAAGACCACATGGTCCAGATCTTCCGGCTCAATGCCACCCGCCTTCAAGCAATAGCAAACCGCATGCTCGGGAAACCTCGGATCATGCTTCTTTCGGGTGAACCGCTCTTCCTGGGCTGCGGCCAGGATGTCTCCGTCCTTGATCAGCGCAGCCGCGCTGTCGTGATAGAAACATGAAATGCCGAGTATGTGGACTGCAGACTTCATATTATCCGAATCATATCAAATAAATATTCCGAAACGAGCTCTTTACCAGCTTTGTTGGGTTTAATCAAATTGGGCGTTACGGGTACCCCCATGCTCCTTACCCGGAGTCGACACCGGAGGACTGGCGAGATTCGGCAGGTGTCAAGGACATCTCCCATGCCTTGGAATGTTTAAGGAAAATATACCAGGATGAATTCATGGCAATAATCAGTCCAGGAAGGCCGTCCAGCATTCCTTTCTTCCACACATAGCACTCAACGAACTTGCCTGCTGCATGGAAGGCGCCGGCAATGACGAACCAGCCGGACTTTGGTCCGCGCTCTTCGGCGTACACGTTGGAGAACCGGTCTATGGTCGCCAGTTGGTCCGAGATGCTCCGATAGACGTAATGTAAGAGCGGCTGCTTCAACTGCTCGGTGCGCCCGTCGATTCGCAGTTGTTCGTGCAGGGCATCCTGGCTCCAACGGCCCTGGCCTCTGCGGACCAGACGCACCTTGCGATCCGGGAACCATCCACCGTGGCCGATCCATCGACCCAGGTATTGGGACAGTCGAGGCATGGAAAAGCCGGCCACGTCCGTATCTGCATCGGAAATCGCCTGCCTCATCTCAAGGGCGAGCGCTTCGGAGACCGCTTCATCAGCATCCAGATTCAAAATCCAGTCGGTGTTCATGGCCTCTAGAGCGAACTGTTTTTGGGCTGCATAGCCCTGCCAGTCCTGATGAATCACCCTGGCTCCCTTCTCACGACACAGTGCGGGTGTACCATCCGTGCTGCCCGAGTCGACGACGACAACCTCATCGGCAAATCCGATGCTATTCAGCAACTCGCCAATTCGATCGATTTCGTTTTTCGCAATTACGGCAATTCCGATGCTGGGTTTGCTCATGCTACCTCCCCGGAGGGTCGAACACCGAGCTTGTTAAGGATAAACCGATGGAATGCTTCGGCCTGGCACCCGAAAGAAATGGACACGCCGGCCACGATGAGTGGCAAGGGCCACTGGAGGTCCGCCCCCATGCGGGCAACATCTTTTTCCGTGGTCACTACGGCCTCGGCGTTCGATCCATGGGCATCCCGAATGATATCATGGAGTTCGTCCTCAGAATACGGGTGGTGATCCGGAAAAAAGCGGGTTCCCGCCACCGTATATCCGGCGCTATTTAACGAACGGATAAATTCGTCGTTGCGGGCGATAGCTGAAAATGCAAACACCTTCTCTGGCACGCCTTCCTCAGGCACATGCCGTGTTCGCTCATTTCCGTGGGTTGTTCCATGGGATTCCGCAACGGTGAAACGGACGTCATGAATGGTATGAAATACCGGTAACCGCCGGTATCTATGGTCGGACGGTCCGGATGCCGTTAGCGGTTCCGGGGGGAGGTCCCCGGGACAACGGGTCATGATCACAGCATCAGCCCGAGATAACGCGGAGATCGGTTCGCGAAGCGTCCCCCTGGGGAAAAGATGCCCGTTGCCAAAGGGATTCGAGGCATCCAAGAGTACCAGATTGATATCTCGATAGAGCCTCAGATGTTGATAGGCATCATCCAGAATGATCACTTCCGGAAAAAAGGCGTCAAGTGCCAAGTTCCCGGTATGGTATCGATCCTGCCCCACGAGGACAGGGATCCCCTCCAGTTTTCGAGCCATCATATACGGTTCGTCTCCCGCGTCTATGGGTTTCATGAGCAACCGTCTACCATCGCTGACGATACCGCCGGTTTTTTCGGCTCGGCCCCCATAGCCTCGACTGATGACGGCTGTACGGAAACCCATGCTCTGGATCTGCTGTGACACATAAATGGTCATGGGGGTTTTGCCCGTCCCTCCGAGTGTCAAATTGCCTACGGAAATAACCTGGCATGGCAATCGGTTCACCGGAAACCAGCCTTGCCTGTAGGCATCTGAACGGAGTTTGACAATCCAGCCGTACACGGCTCCAAGGGCTGAAAGAGTTCCTTCTAGGGAAATCGGAGAACCGCCTGCAGGGCCTTTCATCACAGACTCAATTCTCGTGCGGATGTGAGATCTCATGATGTCAACAACCTACCGATCACGGTCAAAGTCCTGTCAACAGCGCCCTGATTGGCCCTGTAAATCCCCAAGGCCCGCCGGCCCATGGCAGCCGCCTCGTCGGGGGCACCCATCAAGTGTGTCAGCGCCCGATGAATGTCAGTCGCTGTCTGAACTTCTATCGCGCCCCCTCCGTTTTTTAGCTTCTTGGAGATGTCCGGAAAATCCGTCATATGGGGCCCGAACAGGATCGGTTTTTCGCATTCGGCAGCCTCCAGGGGATTGTGTCCCCCACAGGGCACCAGACTACCGCCGATAAAACTGACACTTGATATCCGGTATAGCGCCCGGAGCACGCCGATAACATCAACGACCAGAACATCTGGGAAAACCGGTCCCGGTTGATCTTCGAACTCGCTCAGTCGTCGAGAAGAGAAGCCGGCCGCGGCAAACATTCGTTTAACAGAGGCGGCCCGCCTGGGATCGCGCGGCACCACAATGAGACGAAGCTCTGGAAAATCCCGGCGGGAATTTCGACACGCATCGGCCAGAATAGCTTCTTCCCCATTGTGGGTGCTTCCGGCTACCAGAACCGGGATCTCTTCGGATATCCCAAACCGCGCAGCCCATTCTGCGCCCGATCCGTCGGCCAACGGAGGTTCCATCTGATCAAACTTAACGTTTCCGGTCACCACCAGACGGGCCGGGTCGACACCGAGCCGACGGAATCGTTCGGCTTCCGATTCAGATTGAGTGCAAATTTTTGTCATCCGGCGCAGGGTGGGGCCCATCAGGAATCGGAACTTGCGGTAGCCCGAAAAAGTTCGGGGCGACAGGCGTGCATTCGCCAGAACCAGAGGAATCCCTCGACGATGGAGATAATAGACCATATTCGGCCAGATATCTGTTTCGACGATGATCATGAGCGCCGGATCAATCGAATTGATGGTTCGGCGAACGATCAGGGGAACGTCATACGGGAAAAAAAAGACCTCCGTACTCGATTCAGAGAGCCGGGTTCTGGCCAGGTCAAATCCGGTCATCGTCGAAACAGATACGAGCACCCGTCGATCCTCATAACGCTTCTGCAGAACCTGAACGAGTGGCAGAGCAGATAATACTTCTCCCACGGAAAGGGCATGCACCCAAATCGGCCGCCGTTGCTTTCTGTTTTGTGTTAACCGACCGCCCATTGGAGGCGGCACGAGTCCGAGTCGAGAGGGAACGGTTTTTCGCCGCTTCTCCGATAGCAATATCATCGGCATAAGGATCGGCCAACCGATTCCTGCCGCAACCATCATGAGTATGTTATAAATAGCCAGCACGTATACGTAATTTCACACCGCAGAGACGCTAAGAGCGCAGAGAGTGCCCTCTGATGTTGCTTTTCGCTGAGAGGACGAAAAGCAACACGATCTATCTGTGAATGATTCGGAGTTACCCTGACTTTCTAAAAACAGCCGATCAAACCATCTGTAGATGTTGATGGCAGAACCATTTCCATCGCCGTCCTCTCAACGGCGATGGAAAATCTTCATCCTCGGCGCCCTTTGCGCCTCGAGCGAGCCGAGGCGAGCGGACGGTAATTTATTATTGCATTCATTAACATGCCGCATCATCATTCCGCCCACTGCAGCAGCAGCCACCCCGCGCAGAGAAAAATCACATTGGCCGCCCAAGCGGCCACCCAAGGGGGAAGTACTTCCCCATACCCCAGAGAAAGGCAAAAGCTGTAGAAAATCCAAAAGACAAAGGCCACCCCGATTCCTGAAGCGATTCCTCCGGCCAGGCCCCGACCCAACCGGCCGCTGGCCCCGATGGCCATGCCCAGCAAGCTCATAACAATACAAACAAAGGGAAACGCTATCTTGGCGTGAAGATCCACCCGGTAAGCAGAGGCGTCATAGCCTTCAGACTCGATCCGCCGGATGTAACGCAACAGTTCACGGAAACTCATCTCTTCCGATTTTTTTACCACCTTTTTCAGGTCAGCGGGTTCAATGGACAGCACCTCAGATTGCCGGTCCGTATGGGCAACCCGGTACTGTCCGGAGGCCGGGTCCAGAGTCAACTCCAGGACCCCGCTCAATTCCCAATGATCCCCACGAAATACCCCGGCTTCGGCGTCCAGGCGCCGTACCAGCCGGAAGTCGTTATTAAACATATTGAGTGTCAGTCCATGAATCGCCAACTCGGTCGGGTCGAAAAATTTGATATGGATAATTTGCCGGTTGTCCTTGAGCCAGATGTTCTTCTCCTTGGCCGTTACGAGTACGGAGCGTCGGATCTCCGTACTTTGAATGTGATTGGCCTTGGCCATGGTCACCGGAGCAATCCCCTCGGAGAGCAGCAACACCAGGGCCACCGCACAGATACCGAATGCCAGTACCGGTTTGAGTAAGTAGTAAACACTGATCCCGCTGCTTTTCAAAGCCACCAGCTCGTTATTCTTGCCCATGAGCCCGAGGGTAATCAGAACCGAAAGCAGCACCCCGACCGGTATAAACATCACGATCATAAAGGGAATCTTCAGGAAGACAAAAAAGAGGGCACGAGACAGCGAAATGCCGGATTCGATGAACTCGTCCATGGTACCCAGATAATCCACGGCGACAAATAGGACCAATACAAGGATCAGGACAACGGTAAAATACTTGAGCATTTCCCGGAGCATGTATCGGTAGAAAATTGGCATCTTCCAATCACCCGGATGTCTTCTGTCGCCTGGTGCGCACCCATTGCCGCCACAGCGTCTGAACGGCAATCAACATGGAGTCGATCCGGATCGGACGCTCTTTGGCCGTTCGAACCAACAGGTAAATGCCAACCACGCCGACGACCACGTTGGGCGCCCACATACCGATGGCCGGCGGATAGACGCCGGACTCGCCGAACGACCAGCCCACGATAAGCATCAGGTAATAAAGGATAAAAAATGAAAGCCCGAGCACCAGTCCCACGGATCGTCTTCCGGCCATGGGCTGCAGCCCCAGCGGAACTGCCAGCAGGCCGAGTGCGAAACAGGCAAAGGGAACCGCAAACTTCTCATGGAGCTCGATCAAGGCCGAATAATACCGTCCATCCTTTTTGGTTGCCGAGTCGATGAAATGTTTCAATTCCGCAAGGGACATCTCCTCCTTGTCTTTTGGCCCCTCGCGCACGGCCGTCATCATCTCCTTAATATCCAACTGAAAATCGTAGGTTTCAAACTGAATCGAATGGACGGTCCGACTGGCATGATCCACATTGTGAATTACCCCGTCAAACAACCGAAGGTGGCCAGACAGCCGCTCCGGTGAGCGAAAGATGCGTCCCACAGGGGCAACAATCGTGCTGGTGACACCATCTTTCCGCTGATCCTCGATGAAGATGTCATGCAAAGATCGGCTCTTAATATCGATCTTGCTCACGAAAAGCATAACACCCTCGAAGGCATCGTTAAACGTCCGCTCCTTGAGTCCGATATCCAGATTGTTGGCTCCGATCTCAAGTAGCGTTTTTTTAAATAACGACTTTCCCCATGGCAATCCGTATATGGACATAAAGGCTGTCAGGAAAAAACCGGCGACGCAAAACACGGCGACCGCCGGTAACAACCGGTAAAGACCCACCCCTCCCGATTTCAGGGCGACAATCTCATTGTCTGCAGACATTCGTAAAAACGTCATGAGGATGGCCATCATCACCGACATGGGAATAATGAATTCCAGGAAAAACGGCATGGAGAATGCCATCATCTTCAGAACGGTACCCAGCTGAACCCGATAGTTGATGATCAGGTTGGTGATCTCCAAAAGATTGGTCATCATGAAAACGAACGTAAAGAAGACCAACGTTACAAAGAACGTCGGGAGCAGCTCTTTAAATATATACCGATCGAGGATGGGAGGTGTCAGTGTCACAATCGCGTATCTAATGTTTAAGTGTCCGACAGATGAGGCAACCCATGTGTTGCGGTGATCGCCTGCTCGTCATGCCGTATCGCCGGGACTCGGGTCCAGCAGTCCTTAAAGAAGTGAAAGACTTTATATTAATAGTACCTTATTAACACCGCCGGGACAAGTCAAATGGCTGTCGATCATCATTCCCCATCCCAACGCCGAAACGTTCACACAGGGTCGGACCCTTGCAGATCGGTCACCCATGGCGTCGCTGGCCCTTCCGTCGTACTGCAGATGAGATGTCATGATATGGAGACCTCATCACGGGTATTGATAATACCTCTGATAAAGCCCGATCGTATCGAAATTAAAAATTGGTATACCGTATCCATCCAATATATTTAAGATGTCTAAAGAATTGACATGGGGGAAAGGGATCTTATCCATACGAAATGGCCCTGGAATCGGCAACGCGCGGATCGGTCCGCTGTTGCCGGTATGAACCATCACGAATGAACGGCCGGCGATATGGCCGTTTCCGGAGGAAATCACGTTGGCTGTGTTGAACATGTTTCAGAAACCGACTCTTACCGGGCTTTCCAAGACCTGCGGTTGAGCCGCTAAAATCGACCCGGTCGGGCTCGGTAGCGCGCTTGCAAATTTACCTCAGCACGAGGATCCAAATCTACTGGTGGGTTTCGATACCAGCGACGATGCGGCGATTTACAAAATCAATGAGGACATCGCCATCGTCACCACAGCGGATTTTATTACTCCGCCGGTCGACGATCCCTATCGATTCGGCCAGGTTGCGGCAGCAAACGCCATCAGCGACGTATACGCCATGGGGGGCCGCCCGGTCACCTGTCTGAATTTGGTTGCGTTCCCCCTGAAAAAGCTGGGTCCGGAGGTTCTTCGAGAGATTGTGGCCGGGGCCGCCAGCAAGATCTCTGAGGCCGGCGCGGTGCTGGCCGGAGGCCATTCGGTGGAAGACGACGAACCAAAATTCGGCCTTGCCGTTACCGGCCTTGTGCATCCGGAGAAGTACTGGACCAACGTCGGTGCCGAGCCCGGTGATGTTCTGGTTCTGACCAAACCCATCGGCAGTGGTGTCCTGTTCAATGCCAACCTTAAGGGATGGGTTCCGGCAGAGGCGATGGAAGCCTGCGTCGAAACCATCTCCACCCTGAATAATACGGCTTCGGATGTTCTCCGCGCCTACCACCCCCGTGCCGTCACCGACGTGACCGGCTTTGGTCTTGCCGGGCATGCATTTGAGATGGCAAAGGGATCCGACGTCCAGATGAACATCGACGTTGAAGCGCTACCCATCATGAATGAATCCCTCAATATGTACAAACGAGGCATGTCCACCGGAAGTAATGACTTTAACCGGCGCCTGGTGTCGGATCATACCGCGTTTCATGGGGGCCTGCCCCGATGGCACGAAGAGATCCTGTTCGATCCTCAGACCAGCGGTGGCCTCCTGGCGGCCCTGCCGGAAAGCGAGGCACAGGATGTGATCGATGCGATGCATGATGCCGGTGTGACGGCCGCCGCCAGAATCGGTCAGGTGGCACCCCTGACGGACTCCCGCCACCTTGTGTTTCGATAACCCCAACATGGCATGACATCGTTTCAGCCGTTTGGTGCAATGTCCGGGTTCATCCTCCTGATCCATTTCCGGATGTGCAATGCCGATGTGTGAAACATGGGAGGGGATCATGGTCACGGTCATGAGTTCGGTCTGTTGCCCGGAGTGGGGCGGGAATGGTTCGGAAGATCAGGACGCGGAGGGGCGCTTTGCCGGATCGGTCTGCCGTTTAAGCAGATCTGCCATGGACGTCCGGCTGAAAATATCCAGTGCCGAGTCCCGGACCTCCTGCCAAATCGGAAAGAATGCACATTCTCCTTTCAGGGGACAGGGCCTGGGAGATGTCAAGCTGAGGCAATGAACCGGGCCGATTGATTCGTCCATCTGCCGTATGATGTCGATGAGCCGTATCTCTTCCGGAGCGCGGATCAGAAAGTAACCCCCCTCAAATCCTCTCTTACAACGGACAAAC
>Ga0209569_1000066_pt1 | contig 10467 bp, 10 predicted proteins | sample WorMettaBAHAMAS1_FD_187407 | JGI IMG/M metagenome (GOLD analysis project Ga0209569, IMG submission 187407) | Marine gutless worms symbiont microbial communities from Max Planck institute for Marine Microbiology, Germany - Olavius tantulus... ... | reverse complement strand
GAACCTCAGAGACATTGTGGTACGCGCTTTCCATGGCATAGTCGTTCTCCCAAGTGTAAACGATATGCCTGATGGTAGTGTTACCCATGTCTCCGAACAACTGTTACCTATCTCCCCAGTCTATACAACAATGGGGGGAGGTATGGTGGGGGTGAAACAATGACCGGAGAATCCGTTCGTCGATTTATAGGGTTAAATTGAAGTGTAGAAAGGCACATAAATGAAAGACTTTCGATATCTTCCGGATGTGACGACGTTGAAACTGGACCAGGAGCTGTGCGTGGGCTGCGGAATTTGCCGCCTGGTCTGTCCCCATGGTGTGTTCGAAGAGAATGGGAGCGTAGTGGAAATTGTGGATGTGGACGGATGCATGGAGTGCGGCGCCTGTGCCCTGAATTGCCCGGTGGAGGCGATATCCGTCAACCCGGGCGTTGGGTGCGCTTCCCTGATCATCAATACCTGGCTAACTGAGAGGGGGATCCGAAAAAGTTCGGGAGGTGGGTGTTGTTGCTGAATAGGACTCGTTTCACCCGAACTGAAAAATGCCTAAAACGCCGAAAATGCCTAAATTGCCTAAAATGATAAGCGCGGTATAAGATGAGTATAGAACTCTACATCCCTTTTGTAATAGCGGCAACGATCATCCTCATCATACCGGGGCCGACCATCCTTCTGGTCATCAGTCAGGCGGTAGCCCATGGCCGAAGGTCCGTGGTACCCCTCGTGGCAGGCGTTCTTTTGGGTGATTTTACGGCAATGACGCTCTCTCTTTTAGGGCTCGGGGCGATCCTTTCTACGTCAGCAACCCTTTTTAGTATATTCAAATGGATCGGAGCCCTGTATTTGATATATCTTGGTGTTAAACTCTGGAGAGTCGATCCGGAAAACAATTCGGTCCAGGATAGCCGAAGAGTCGAGTCAAACGGATCCCTGTTAAGAAGTTCATTTATCGTTACGGCCCTGAACCCAAAGAGTATTGCCTTTTTTGTCGCCTTCCTACCGCAGTTTATCAATCCCCTCACGCCAGCGCTTCCGCAGTTAACAATGCTTGGCGGAACCTTCCTATTCCTGGCTACGGTTAACGCTGCTGTATATGCGATATTTGCCGGTCAGCTGGGCGAGCACATGAGAAAAAAACAGGTTCGAAAATGGTTCAACCGGTGCGGTGGAACGGCATTAATCGGGGCGGGTATATTCACTGCCGGTATGCAACGCAGCACCTAGAGTGAATGTCGTTTTTTTGTTCCGATTCAAAGGAGGATAACCTTACGGCTGCTATGGGCGGGTGCGGTGCCCCGCCCTACGAAAGCCGTAATGTAGGGCCGGTCACCGTACCGGCCTGATTCTCTTCTGAATCGGAACATATTTTGACAGTCGCTACAATCCGACAATGACACTCGGCTCGGGTTTCTCGGTCCTCTGTGCGCATAGTCAAGGTTGTGATAAGCAGCTGATGCTACTGAAAGCACAAGTTAGATAGTTCAGGGGTTGGTATGTTCCTTTCGTCATGCCGGCGCAGGCCGGCATCCAGATATGACCCTTTCAACGATCTGGATTCCGGACCAAGTCCGGAATGACAATCGTTGGCGTACGAAACTCCCCGACTGCTGAAATAGATAATGATTTCTCGCAACACCAAGAGCACGAAGGTAACAAAATTTTATTGCACCATTATTCTTCGTGTCCTTCGTGAACTTCGTGGTAAAATTCATCTTACTGGAGCTTTCAAGATAAGCGCATTCATGCAATATTCGGGTTAGCTGCCATCGCGAATCACTCGGCAGGACTGAACATCAAATGTCACTTCACCGATGTTCATCGTAGTCTTGTCTCGAAAGCCGGCAGCAAAATGCATAAATCGATACACATCGTCAAAAGTAGTAGCCAATCCGACCGAGATACGGATTGCACCGGCGCTTTTATTCCCCCGGTGCTGAATGATCTGGAGAAAATGGGGCAAATTCAGATCCGGGCCATCCTTAAAACCGGCCATCATATCCTCTGCCGTCAGGCCTTCGGCAATTTCGCCTGCACCGGGATTGCAAAAACAGCCGGTGCGCAGTGATATCCCTTCCTCGTTTGCCAGCTCTTCAATACGACGATAATCCAGAAGCCGCTCATCCGGTCCGTAAAAATTCATGGTGACCGTTCCACCGCGCATCGTTGTATCCGTCGGGCCATAAATCCGAACCATGGGTTTACCGTTGCTGTGCTGTAAAGACAGCAAATTCTCGAGCAACCAGCCGGTGAGGCAGTGAACCCGCTCCCCGATAGTTTGGATGCCCACTTTTTCCAAGTGCTGCAAACCGATTTTGATGGCCGGGATGTTGAGATAATTCAGTGTGCCGTCTTCAAATGCGGCTTCGTTCGGGGCCAAATAATGACCGTTTCCCTGAACACTGGCAAAGTTGACCGTACCACCGGCAAACCACGACCGTTTCATCTTCGGGAAAACTGTCTTGCGAACCAGCAGCGCGCCGATGCCGGTAGGGTAACCAAACATCTTGTAGAACGAGATCGCTACAAATTCAGGTTTAACCGTACTTAAGTCAAGGCGGTTGGTGGGTACATACGCTGCCGCATCCAGCAACACATCCAACCCCTTGCGTTGCGCTAGTTCAACCAAATCCAATGGATGCTTTACGCCGGAGTAATTCGACTGCGCCAGGAAAGCAAACAGATTGCTTTCATCCGTATCCACAGAATTAAGAATATCCTCTAGCTTTGCCTGATCTATGCGCAAATCCGGCGTTGTTAAGGGCACATACGTTATATGGGCACGTCGTGCCTTTGCGAATTCACGGATGCCGTTTACGGAGTTGTGATTGTCGAAGGTGAGAACGTAATGACTGGCGGCTGTAAACGGATATGCTTCCCCGACCAGTTTTAGGGCGCCGCTGGCATTTGCCGTGAAAATGGCAATGTATTCCTCTGGTGATGCGTTGAAGTAGCGGATGACATATTGGCGCGTATCCTCAACCAAGTCTGTCATTGCCAGGGACGTTGGATTTGCGGAGTGAGGATTACCGAGCACGCGGGTCCGCAGCAGTTCCATGTGGGAGCGGAGTTGCGATTCGCTGTACAGTCCGCCTCCGGTATAATCCAGATAAATGTGTTGGGTATCATCAAGTCGGCTGTACTGGGTCTCACGCCATTCATCCAATAGACGAGTTTGATTAAACGATGGATAACGTTCAACGAAGGTAGAAAATCCATCAGCAATTTTATCCAAATCAAATGTGTTTTGGGAGTGTTCTGCTGAGGCAGTGTTCATGGGTGTTTTCCTTGTAGAAGCCTTGAACGCATTGATTGCCATTGTCCACAGACATTACGCCTGTGGCATATTGATGGAATTCTTATCCATGTGGACGAGATCTTAGAGCAGACCGAGACCCGCCGCTATAGAAACCGGTTTTACAGTTCTCGTCCGTTCATTTTCACAGCGCCGGGGACTCACAGGTCGTTGCCAACACATCGATGTACTCACTTTGGCCTTTGATCAGCCGGCTCAGTTCTATGAGGATCCCTGCAATCTGGGCAAGTGCCTGGACAAAATTGACATCGTCCAGGGTAAACTCCCACTTTTCTTCCGTATACGCCCGGATGGCCCCGATGGCCTCCTCGCCCACCAGAATCGGCACCGACAGGATGGAGGAAAGCCCCTCTTTTTGTGCGGCCTCGGGGTACTGAATTCGGGGATCATCGCTGACATCGTAGACCGCTACCGGACCATCGCTCAGGGAATCGGCTATGGAGCGGAGTGCGCTCACCGTTCCCTTGTTCAGGTATTCCTCGCTCAAGCCTGCCGCAGCCGCCACCTCCAGTTCATTGGTATCGCGATTCATCAGAAACAGGGCGCATCCCTTGATCCCCAAGGCAGAGGTGATGCTATCCACCGTCATTTGAATAATCCTTTCCGGATCCTTCGATCCCGACAGGGAACGCGTGACCTTGATGAGCGTTTCATAATTTAGTGCTAAATTTCTCATTTTTCTATCCTCGGTTTTGGTCCTTCAGCGAAAGTGGATATGATGTTCAGAACCACATCCGGTGGCTCCAGATTTCCTTTTCCAAGCTTGTTTTATCCTCCTGAAGCATCATGAGCATGGACGCATTTTGGATGGCCAAGCCACCTTGATGTGCCAGGGCGTTGACCATCATAATGGTCTCTTCCGGGAATTCCTGCTTGACTTCGCTGTATATTCGCAACACTCCGATAATCTCGTCCTTTGACCTGATCGGAGCGCAGACCATGGAGACAATGCCCTCCTCTAACGTCTCTTCTTTGTATTGGACTTCTTTGCTCGTCGCCACATCCTCAATCACCTGGGTTTTGTCTTTAAGTGCATGAGCCAGGCATTTCGCCGCTGAGACGGGCCCCTTGTTTAAAAAGCTTTCGCTCAGGCCATGGCTCGCCACGAGTTTAAAGGTCTCTTTATCTTTATCCAGAAGACGGATGGCCACACCTTTCATTCGTAAGGATTCGGCAAGGTCGGCTGTCAGTTTGTGCAGGATCTCCTTTATATCCAAACTCGAATTGATGCTGGCCGACAGGTCGAGAAACAATTTCGTATTATGCCGCATCCGTTCAAGCAGACGGTTATTTTCAATGGCCATGCCTCCCTGTTCGGCCAAGGCCGCCATAAACTCGATCTCCGGCTTGGTAAAATCCTTGGTGTCCGCCATGTAAAGAGAGAGAATCCCGATGGTTTTCTTTTTCACAACGACCGCCACGGACAGGATGGTCGCAATCCCTTCCGCCTTTTTCGCTTCGTGGTGTTCCAACCGTTTATCTGTGGTGGCATCGCGAAAGTGCAGGTAGCCCTTTTTCTGGATGGCGGCCACGATTTTTTTCGCCTTCAGCGGATTGGCGTGCAGATACTTCTTAGACAGTCCTTTTTGGGCCACCGGCACAAATATATCTTTGCCTTCATCGGCCAAAAATAGGCACGCGGCCTTTGCGCCCATGGTTTCAATGGCACTGGAAACGATGAGTTCGATCAATTTCTTATTGTCAAGGGTCGTCCCAAATGCCGTGCTGACCTTGCAAAACGTTGTGAAATAATCGTCTTTCTTAGCCATGGTGATTCTCCTTCTGTCACGTGACCCATCGAATTTCTCGACTCTGGTTTATGTAATTGATATCATAAGATTATTTTGGAGACGGCGCCGGTTTTCTTCTTTTTTTGGGTGCCGTTTTGGGTTTCGATGCTTTTTTTGGTACCTTGCGCTTTGGTTTCTCATGTTCTCTTTCCTTAAGCCACCTTGCAATTTCAGGCGCGAACTCTTTCTGAAACTTGGAACTGACATAAATTCCGATGTGTCCCGTTTTCAGGCAGACGTCCGTTTTGTCTTTGCTGCCCACTTTGCTGGTTAGCAGTTCACAGGCGGCCGGTGGAACCAGGTGGTCATAAAGACCGTAAAAGTTAATTAGCGGCATTGTGATTTTTTTTAGATCCACCCGGCGCCCCCCCAGTTCCAGTTTGCTCTGGATCAGAAGATTCTTCTGATAGCAATCCGTGATGAACTGCCGAAACGTTTCACCGGGTACATCCGGGCTGTCGAAGATCCATTTTTCCATCCGAACGAAGTTTTCAACAAAGCCTTTATTGTCTATGTTTTCTAAAAAGCCCACGTACTTGTCGATGATGAGCCGGGCCGGATTCAACAACAGAAATCCCAGGTTCAGGAAATCACCGGGTACATTGCCGAACGTATCGACCATGCGATCGGCATTGACGTTTTTCATCCAGATGTGCAACAGACCCTGATCGGTATCAAAGTTGGTCGGTGTGACGGTGGTCACCAGGTTTTTAATTTTTTCAGGATGCAGTGCTGAGTACATCACCGAAAAGGCGCCGCCCATGCATATTCCCATTAAATTGATGTTGGTCAGGTTATGCTGCTGGCGGATAAAATCGACGATATTATCCATGTAGCCGTTCACATGATCATCGATGGTCAGGAATTGGTCTTTGCGGGTCGGGTACCCCCAGTCGATCATGTAAAGATCGACACCGTGGTTTAAAAAATTTTCTACAATGCTGCGGCCGGGTTGAAGATCCAGCATGGTCTCACGATTGATCAAGGCATACACCACGAGCAGAGGGGTTCTCATCAACTCCTTCTTCGGTAATACCGGGTGATAATGTTTTAGTTTCACCCGGTCCTCCTGGTAAACGACGTCATAGGGTGTGGTGGCAATGGCCGTTTCGAGATCACTCAGCAGGATATCCGAGGCTTTCTGAACCCGTTGCTGCGTCTTTTCGGCATCCTTGGCCAACTTGGACAGGATCAAATCAACCGGAATTTTTGCTTCAGCCATGATGTCCTCCCTATTGCTACTGATCCCGAGATCCTGGGCGACTGGTTTGCGATGCATGCTCTTTTTCGTGCTTGCGCATGCGTTTTTTCAGCAGGTAGATTTCCCGGTACAGTTCGTCCATGTCTTTATCGGTGGGTACCGGCAATGTCTGCAGAAGATCTTGCATGAGCTCGTTTTTCGATCCGATATAATTCTCAAAGGCTTCCAAGGTTTCACCCATTTTTTGGGTGTATTCGGGTGACTGTAGAAGGGTCATGTAGTGGCCTTCCAGAGTTTTGATCCACTGCTGATAATACACCTTGGGATTTTCCTGAATCTGATCTTCTTCCGCCATTTTTTCCACCATCACCTGAAGCGACTTTTCCATGGGTAAATATAACAGCTGTAGAAATTCGCCCATGGCCACCTGCAACAGGTTAAATTTGTCCAGGGCTTTATTGGCCCTTTCCTGGTACTGTCGGGTCAACCCCAGTTGGGGCATGTACAACAGGCGCTGGAATTCCTCTTTGTACATTTCGCTCCAGGCATTCAGGGCTTCGACGTCGAGATTGTCGAATCGGTAAGCTTCCGTGGATTGGCCAACCCTCATCAGACGCTCGTACCACTGCCGCTGCAATGTGAAATAACCGTTCCAGCCGGTTTGGGTCATTTTCAATACGATTTCCGGCATCGCCTGAATCACCCCGAAAACGGACTGTCCGACCTCCGGTTCACTCATGGCAGAAGACATGGCCTTCCACGACTTTAGCGCCGACTCCAAATTTCGTTTGATCCGGCTATCCCCCTGTTCCATCGCTGTGTCTGTTCTCCCTGAAGCGGCGGACCACATTTCCATTACCGGCCCCCAGAAATCCGTCGCCGTTTTCAACCAGGCTTCCAGAACCGGCTTGGGATCAAAAGATTCACTCGCCTTTTCAGTCATGGATCACCTCTCTTGAAGCTCTAACCCACGTGTAAATATTTCAAATGCAATGTCTAAATGTTGCCGCAGGTAACGCGTGCTGCCGTTGATGAATCGTTTGCTCTCCTCTCGAAGGATAACTCCGGAAAACAACGCCCAAAGAATGTCTGCAAGGATAAGCGGATTTGCGGCCCTCACGCGGCCAATCGACATCGCCTTATGAACGACTTTCGCAATCGCTTCCCGAGAACTTCGGAACAGCTCCTTAAATTCCGATTTAAGGTGGACCGGCATATCGTACAGGGTTTCGCTCGATTGGAGGTGAACCAGGTGGATCAGCATCGCCGGATCCATCTCGTAGACATCCACCATCGCATCGAGGAGACCCTTGATGATCTGGAGCGGTTCTGCCTCGCTTCCCGTATCAATGTGTTTCAGCCGGGAGATGAACCGTCGAAGAAACCCGAAGGTCAGGCTGGCATACAGCTCCTCTTTGCTATTGAAATAGAGGTAGAGCGTTCCCGCTAAGTTCCGCCTCCCGGGCAACATCCTCCATGGTGGTTTTTCGGAAGCCATTGGCGGGAAAAACCAGTTGCGCAGCCTCGAGAATCTGTCGCTTTCTCCGTTCGCGCTCTCGCTGTTTTCTTTCACGTATCCCCATGGTGTTGTGCAGCCGCTTTGATTCGTACCTCCTGGAGTATGCCGTCCGTTGATCCTCATCGATCCCCCAATGGATGTGGGATCGGTTATCCTTTCGATCCCAACCGCAGACCGCCATGGATGAAGAAGACATCGCCGGCCAGAGCTTCGTTCCGATAAATATCGCCGACAAAGGCCGCCACTTCTTCAGGTTCGACCAGTCGACCGATGGGGACTTGGGCCACAATCTTGTCGAGCACCTTTTCCGGCATGGCCTTGACCATCGGGGTGCCGACGTAGCCGGGAGCCACCGCCACACACCGGATTTGATTTGCCAGGCCGCGCCGGAAGAATTCGGCCGTGATGACTTTGGGCATGACCGACATGGCTGCCTTGGTCGACGAATAGTTAATCTGACCTGCCGTACCCATCGAGCCGGTGGAAGAGACGAGACAGATCAACCCCTTGCAATTGTGGTTGATCATCCGTTCAGCGCATTCACGGATCGTCAGAAACACCCCCGTGAGATTGATGTCGATGACCAGCTGAAACTGCTCCAGGGTCATCTTCCGGTTGACTTTACCCGTTTCACGTTCCGTGGACACCATCAGGCCGTCCTTGATAATTCCGGCAAACGGGGCCACCAGGTTGATCTGACCGAACGCCGCGATGGCCGCATCGGCCAATTTGGCACAGTCCTCCTCCTTCGTGACATTGCACAGAACGGTCTCCACCTCGCCGGTCAATTCTTCTTTGGCCTTCTCCAGGGCCTCTTCGACAACGTCACCGATCACGACTTTGCCGCCATTTTCCAGCCAATACTGTGACAGCGCCAGTCCGATGCCGCTGGCACCGCCGGTAATCACGGCAACTGAACCTTCGATCGCAAGCATATTCATTCTCCTCTCTAAGTCATTTCTGTTGATGGATATGATATGTCTCAAGGCTTCGGATGGCACCGGCCGGCTAAATCATTATGCCGGCGGTACCAACGGCGGACCTGAATGACGGACGCGCCTTACGTCTGTTCCAGGACCATGGCCATACCCTGGCCGCCGCCGATGCAAAGCGACGCCAAACCGAGCTCATGACCCTTTCGAAGCATTTCTCCCATCAATGTCACGAGGATACGGGCGCCCGTGCAACCGATGGGGTGGCCGATGGAAATGCCGCTCCCCAGGACATTGGTTTTATCCATGTCGCAATGGAGCTCTTCCACACAGGCAATCGCCTGGGCGGCAAACGCTTCATTCAATTCGACGGCCCCAAAATCACCGATGGCCAGACGGTCCTTGTGCAGAATTTTTCTCACCGCCGGTATCGGGCCCGGACCCATATATGCTGGATCCAGACCCGCGAACGACCAGGCTCTGATGTTCACCAGGGGCTTGACACCCAGCTCCGCCGCCTTGTCCGCCGACATGACCAGCACCGCCGCGGCGGCATCATTTATGCCCGAGGCATTGCCGGCCGTCACGGTGCCGTCCTTTCTAAAGGCCGGCCGCAGTCGGCCCATTTTCTCCGCACTGGTGTCCATGGGCCGCTCATCGGTATCGAAGACCACCGGCTCCCCCTTACGCTGGGGTATTTCCACCGGCACGATCTCCTCCGTGAGCAGGCCTTCGACGATGGCACCTCTGGCCCGCTGGTGACTCAGGGCCCCCAGCTCGTCCTGGGCCTCCCTGGATATGCCGTACCGGGCGGCAATGTTTTCGGCGGTGACGCCCATATGGTAGCCGTAAAACACTTCGTTCAGCCCATCGAATGTCAGCAGGTCCACCAATTCCGTATTGCCCATGCGGCCTCCCCAGCGGGCTGCCGGAAGCGCATAGGGTATTTGACTCATGTTTTCCATTCCGCCGGCCAGGATGATATCCGCATCCCCGCAGGCTATCGCCTGCGCGGCCAGAGCCACTGTTTTCATACCGGACGCGCACAGCTTGTTGACTGTAAACGCCCCGGTCTCCTTGGGGACTCCGGCCCGGATGGAGGCCTGGCGGGCGACATTCTGGCCCTGGCCGGCTGCCACCACGTTACCCATGATCACCTCGTCGATATCCACCGGTTGAAGGGCCTCGTCATATTCGTAGAAGCCTTTCTCAAGCTCCACTTGCCCCGTGTCCTTCAGGGCATCCGGCTCAAATTGGGTCGTTTTGTCAGCGGCCACGGGACGCAGCCCTGCCTTTTTGAGGGTTTCCTTCAAGGCAATCGCTCCTAACTGAACCACCGGCGTGTCCTTCAAACTTCCGCCAAAGGCGCCTACCGGGGTTCGGGCTCCGGATACAATCACTGCGTCTCTCATGATCGACTCTCCTTTACTCAGATGCTTCCGCGGCTTCGGAGGGGCGCTTTTCCTCGGCCAGCCGCTTTAGGTTTTCATAACGTTCATTGTAATCCCTTTCCAGGCGGGCATTCAGCTCTTTGGCCTCATCCGGGAAGGCTTTTTGCAAGACCGCGTACTGCACTTCGCCGGAGATGAAATCTATCAGGCTGCCGTCCGGCTCCTTGGAGTCCAGGGTAAACGGATTTTTGCCCTCTTCGGCCAGTGCAGGATTATATCGGAACAGCGGCCAATAGCCCGAACTCACTGCCAGCTTGGTTT
>Ga0209569_1000063_pt1 | contig 10589 bp, 5 predicted proteins | sample WorMettaBAHAMAS1_FD_187407 | JGI IMG/M metagenome (GOLD analysis project Ga0209569, IMG submission 187407) | Marine gutless worms symbiont microbial communities from Max Planck institute for Marine Microbiology, Germany - Olavius tantulus... ... | reverse complement strand
CCGCCAAACTCTCCGTCGGTGTCCATCACATAAGCGATACCCCCGCTCATGCCGGCCGTAAAATTACGGCCGGTAGATCCGAGCACGACGACACGGCCGCCGGTCATGTATTCACACCCATGATCCCCGACGCCTTCCACCACCGCCGTCACGCCACTGTTGCGAACACAGAAGCGTTCTCCAGCCCGGCCCCGGATGTAGGCTTCCCCTGCGGTGGCGCCCTAAAAAGCGACATTACCGATGATGATGTTCTCTTCGGCAGCAAACGCGCTGCCGTCCGGCGGACGGATCGTGAGCCGGGCCCCGGAGAGTCCTTTACCAAAATAATCGTTGGCCTCTCCTCGGAGATGGATCGTGATTCCCCGTGCCCCAAACGCACAAAAGCTCTGCCTCGCGGAGCCGGTGGCATGAATCACGATGGTGTCATCCGGTAGGCCGTCGTCTTTGTACCGTTTGGATATCTCATAGGAGAGTATGGTACCGACGGTCCGGTGCACGTTTCGAACCGGCAGATCCAGCGTAACCGGTCGCTTGTGTTCCAGCGCCGGGCGGCAGTCCTTGATAAGCTGATGATCCAGGGCATCTTGCAGACCGTGGTCCTGGGAATCGATCTGACAGACATCCGAGATGGAAATAGGAGTCTCGGCTTTGTATAGAATATTCGACACATCGATCCCTATGGCTTTCCAGTGATCGACGGCCGGGCGTTTGATGAGTTTGTCCGTTCTTCCGACCATTTCGGCCACAGTCCGGAAGCCCAGCCGTGCCATGAGTTTTCTCAGATCTTCGGCGACAAACCGCATCAGGCTGATGACGTGTTCCGGTTTGCCGGTTAACTTCTTTCGCAGTTCCGGATCCTGGGTCGCGATGCCGACGGGGCAGGTGTTTAAATGGCATACCCGCATCATCACGCAGCCCAGGGCAATCAGCGCTGCTGTGCCAAATCCAACTCCATCAGCATCCAGCAGGAAGGCCACGGCCAGGTCTCTACCGATTTTAAGTTGACCGTCGGTTTCAAGGATGACTCGGGATCAAAGGCCGTTCATGACCAGAGTCTGATGGGATTCAGCCAGTCCCAACTCCCACGGGAGGCCGGCGTGTCGGATCGATGTCTGCGGGGATGCCCCCGTACCGCCGGCTTCACCGCTGATCAGAATAACATCCGACCTTCCCTTGGCAACACCGGCCGCCACCGTGCCCACACCCACCTCGGACACCAGTTTGACATTGATGTTGGCTTCCGGGTTGGCGTTTTTCAGGTCATAAATGAGTTGGGACAGGTCTTCGATGGAATAAATGTCGTGATGGGGGGCGGTGAAATGAGCCCCACATACGGTGTTGAATGTCGTGTTTTGGCAATCCAGGGATAGACCTTAAAACCCGGTAACTGGCCCCCCTCGCCCGGTTTGGCGCCCTGGGCCATCTTGATTTGCAAATCCGAGGCGTGGGCCAGATAGGCGCCCGTAACACCGAATCTGCCGGACGCCACCTGCTTGATGGCGCTGTTTCGCCAGTCTCCATTGGGGTCCGGATCGTATCGGTCCGAATCTTCGCCCCCTTCCCCGCTGTTGCTCTTGGCGCCGATGCGGTTCATGGCGATGGCAAGGGTTTCATGAGCCTCTTTGCTGATGGAACCGTAGGACATGGCCCCGGTTTTAAACCGTTTCACGATGTCCGGCCAAGGCTCTACCTCATCCAGGGGAACGGGTGTTTCGGCAAAGCGGAAATCGAACAGGCCCCGAATGAATCCTTCCTCCTGGTTCTGTCCATCGACCAGATCGGTAAATTCGTCCCAGGCGGCCTGATCATTATTCCGGACCGCTTGCTGCATCTTGGCTAAGGTCTCGGGGTTGTACTGGTGCGCTTCTCCGTCCCGCCGCCATTTGTATTTGCCGCCCAATTCCAGATCTTGACTTCCCGGAATTTCCACCCGGGGGTAAGCCCGATTGAATCGCTGCTCGATTTCCTTGGCGATGATGTGGATGTCGGCCCCGCTGATTCTGGAAGAAGTGGCCGTAAAATAGGTCTCAATAACAGTTTCGTTCAATCCGATGCACTCGAATATCTGGGCCCCCCGATAGCTTTGAAGTGTGGAAATGCCCATTTTTGACATGACTTTCAGAATGCCTTTTCCCACGGCCTTGATATAATTGGCTACGGCCTTCTCCAAACCAATATCCGGAAGTTCAGCGCGGGTAATCATATCGGCGAGGGTTTCGAATGCCAGATAGGGATAGACGGCGCCGGCGCCATACCCGATGAGGCAGCAAAAGTGATGGATTTCGCGGGCCTCTCCGGTTTCCACGACAATGCCGCACCGGGTGCGCAATCCGTTGCGAATCATGTGATGGTGCACCCCGGCTGTTGCGAGCAGAGACGGGATGGGGGCGTTTTTCCGGTCCGCTCCCCGGTCGGTCAAAATCAGGATCTGGGCCCCGCCGTCCACGGCCTGCGCCGCGGCGTCACATAGCCCAGCCATAGCCTGCTCGAGTCCCGAGCCACCTGAGTTCGCCGGAAACAGCATCGGCAATGTGGCACTTTTTAGCCCAACCTGATTCGGATCTCGGAGAAACGCCATCTGGTTTTCGGTCAGGATGGGCTGTTTGATGCGCACCTGCCGGCAATGGAGAGGTGTCTCCTGGAAGAGATCCTGTTCTTCGCCAATGGCGGTTTCCAGCGAGGTCACCAGTTGCTCCCGGATGGCGTCCAGGGGGGGGTTGGTCACCTGGGCGAAGAGTTGGCGAAAATAATCGAACAGCAATCGGGACTTTCTGGACAGGATCGCCGGGGGAATGTCATCCCCCATGGAGCCCGTGGGCTCTCCGCCATCTGTGGCCATCGGGGCCATAAGGATATTCATGTCCTCGAGGGTGTATCCAAAGAGCTGCTGGTATCGAAGTAGAGGAACTCCGGATCGAGCATCCTCTAATAATGCGGTGTCGGCGGACGGCATCTGAATCATTTGCTCATCCAACCATTTCCGGTAGTTCTGCCGTCGGCTGATCTTTTCTTTGATCTCCGCGTCCTCGATGATGCGGCCTTCTTCCATATCGATGAGAAACATTCGCCCGGGCTGGAGCCTGCCTTTGTGTAGAACATTCGCCGGATCGATGTCGAAAACGCCTGTTTCCGAATCCATGATGACCAGGCCGTCTTTGGTCACAGTGTAACGGGAAGGTCGTAGTCCATTTCTATCCAGCATGGCACCGACCCATTTCCCATCCGTAAAGGCAATGGAAGCCGGCCCATCCCAGGGTTCCATGAGACAGGAGTGGTACTCATAGAAGGCTTTTTTGTCATCCGACATGGTTTCGTGGTTCTGCCAGGCTTCGGGGATCAGCATCATGATGGCATGGGGAAGGGATCTGCCGGTGTGGATCAGCAGTTCCAAGGCATTGTCCAGGATGGCCGAGTCGCTGGCACCGGGTGTGGCGATGGGAAACAGTCGGGCCATATCTTCTCCGAAACGGTCGGATTGAAAAAGAAACTGCCGGGCATTCATCCAGTTGATGTTGCCTCGCAACGTGTTGTTTTCGCCGACAGGCTGGGGATATGAAAGTGGTGACCCTGGCTCATGCCTTCGGAGCGGACCGCATTTTCAGCAAGCTTTCGGATGACAAAGAGTTTGCGTTCGAAGTGATCGATGTCCTCGCAATCAGAGGATCTGCCGATGAATACCTGATGAACGGATGGCTCGGCATGCCGCGATATGTCGCCGATAACCTCGCTGTTGACCGGGACGCTTCGCCAGCCGAGAAGCCTCTGGCCTTCTTCTTCGACCGCCCGTTCGATATGGGCCATGCATCGGTCCCGTTCTGCCGATTCTCTCGGCAAAAAGACGAGACCACTGGCATACGCACCTTCCGGGGGCAGCTGAATCCCGACTCCTTCAGCAACTTTTGTGGTAAAGGCATGGGGAATCTGCATCAGGATGCCCGCACCGTCTCCTGTGGCGCCATCACATGCCACAGCCCCCCGGTGGGACAGATTGAGGAGGATATCCAGTCCACTGGAAACAATGTTGTGGGATTTTCGTCCCTTCAGGTCACAAATCAGACCGACACCGCAGGCATCATGTTCATAGGCCGGGTGATAAAGCCCTTTTGGCTGTCGGTATGGATGAAATGGAGTGTTGTGGTCTGTTGACATCATGGCTGTGGATACTCTTCCGGTGTTGCTCTCATAGAATGGGTTCTGTGTTCACCCGCTGTTTTTGACGGAGCGATTGTTGCAATGCAAAATAGGCGCCATATTCGAAAAATCAACTGAACTCTTTAATCGCCCGATATCACACGTTCTCGGTAGGATACAGCTGCATTGGACAGGCATTACATGTTACAAAAACGTTTTTTAATCCAATTATAATTACTTTTTTGTAAATTTGTTTCATAGTCCACATCATTGGGTTGCGCAAGGCCCTCGGGACACTTATTATGTAGCGTTTCCCAAGCATTCGGCCGCTACCTGATGTTGCGGCCTCAGCGGAATATACGGAGATGCCCCATGACCATTCAGGTAGCTGTTAACCATCGGACCGAGTACATATACGACCGGTCGGTGACTATTTCTCCCCATAAATACCGACTTCGACCGGCGGCGCACTGCCGGACGCCGATCGAGGCCTACTCCCTGAAGATTACCCCGGATAACCATTTTATCAACTGGCAGCAGGATCCTTTCGGAAACTACCTGGCCCGAGTGGTATTCCTGGAGAAAGCCCGGACCTTGACCCTCGAGGTGGATCTGATCGCCACGATGACAGTCATCAACCCGTTCGATTATTTCTATGAGAAGTCGGCCGAAAACTATCCATTCCAGTATTCAGACACCCAGGCCGAAGAATTGAGACCGTATCTGAAAATCACCGAGAGCGGTCCGAAACTGCTCCAACGTTTGGACCGGATAGACCTCCGCCGCCGGCCCACCAACGATTTTCTCGTCGAAATCAATCAGAAGCTGAATCAGGAAATCGACTATTCCATCCGCATGGAACCGGGGGTTCAGACCTGCGAAGAAACGCTCGCAAAGGCCAGGGGCTCATGCCGGGATTCGGCCTGGTTGTTGGTGCAAATTCTCCGGCATCTCGGACTTGCCGCACGATTTGTCTCCGGGTATCTTATCCAGTTGACACCGGATGTCAAACCTCTGGAGGGCCCATCGGGTCCGGAAAATGATTTTACAGACTTACATGCCTGGGTCGAGGTCTACGTGCCAGGTGCCGGGTGGCTTGGCCTGGATCCCACATCCGGCCTTTTTGCCGGGGAGGGGCATATCCCCCTGGCCTGTGCTCCGGACCCGAAAAGTGCGGCTCCCGTGGAGGGCGCCACCGATCCCTGCGAAGTGAATTTTCGGTTCAACAATTCCGTCCAGCGTATTCATGAAGATCCCCGGGTGACCAAACCGTACAGCAGGGCCCAATGGAAGGCGATACAATCGCTGGGCGAATCCGTCGATGAAGAGCTCAAAGACAAGGATGTCCGACTATCCATGGGCGGTGAGCCGACGTTTGTTTCCATCGATGACATGGAATCGGAACAGTGGAATACCGCTGCCGACAGCCATCACAAGCGGGAACGCGCGGAAGATTTGATTCGACGATTGTACAACGCCTTCGCCAACGGCGGTTTTTTGCACTACGGGCAGGGAAAGTGGTATCCGGGGGAGCTGTTGCCCCGGTGGCAGATGAGCTGTATTTGGCGAAAAGATGGTGTCCCGCTCTGGCGGCATCCGGAGCTTCTGGCAGACCCCAACGACGCATCCGATGTTGATCACACTAAAGCCCGGCGGCTCATCAGGGAAATAGCGAAGGCCTTGGGGGTAGATGCAACCCATATTCGGGACGGATACGAAGACGCACTGTATCATATCTGGCAGGAATCGAATCTGCCACCGGACGTCGACCCACTGGCCTATGACCTGAATGATTCCATTGAGCGGCAGAAGCTGGCGATGATTCTCGACGGCCGGTTGGGAAGTCCGGTGGGATACGCCCTTCCTTTGAAATGGACACCGGAAACGTTTCGGTGGATGACCAGTCCGTGGATTTTCCGCCGGCTGCAGATGTTTCTGCTGCCCGGAAACTCTCCCATGGGTTTCCGATTGCCGCTTGACGCGTTGCCATGGACCGCTCGACACCCAAAGGACAAGAAATCCACCCATAGCGAGGAAGACGATACCCCTCCGACCGTCAAAGACCTAGCCGCGCAGGTCGGGCCGCCGCCGGTATTGCCGCCCCTTGCCGAACGTTTCGAGCAGGGACTCGGGTCGAAAACCCCGCCAGCCAAAAAGGCCGTTCATAGAAAGACAGAAAAAGCCGACCTCAACGACGCAGAATCGACGGTGGCACACACTGCACTGTGTGTGGAGGTCAGAAACGGATGCCTTCATGTGTTTCTGCCGCCTGCCGACAACCTGGAAGCCTACCTCATCCTGCTGTCGGCGGTGGAGACCGCTGCGGTCCGCCTGGAGCAACCGATTGTGCTCGAGGGCTATCTCCCGCCGGATGATCACCGGATATCACTCTTGATGGTGACACCGGATCCAGGGGTTATCGAAGTCAATATCCAACCGGCGGACAACTGGCAAACCCTGGTTTCCAATACGGAAACCTTGTATGAGGAAGCGCTCAAGGCGAGGCTGAGTACAGAAAAATTCATGGTCGACGGCAGACATACGGGCACCGGTGGAGGGAACCATGTGACGCTGGGAGGACCTACGCCGGGGGACAGCCCCATGCTGCGCCGGCCGGAGTTGCTGCGGAGCCTCATCACCTTCTGGCAGCATCATCCGGGGCTTTCCTATCTTTTTTCGGGTCATTTCGTCGGTCCCACATCCCAGGCGCCCCGTGTGGACGAAGCGCGTGATGAACAGCTCTACGAACTGGAAGTCGCATTCGGACAAATGCCCCGGGGAGAGACAGACCGGTATTGGCTGACCGACCGATTACTTCGCAATCTGCTGATCGATGCATCGGGAAACACCCACCGCTCGGAGTTCTCAATTGACAAGCTCTATCCCCTGGAGCCGGGCGGACGACGCCTGGGAATCGTGGAGCTTCGGGCATTTGATATGCCGCCACACTATCGGATGAGCCTGGTGCAGATGCTTCTTTTGAGGACGCTGATCGCCTGGTTCTGGCGGCGATCCTATGCCAAACCGCTGGTGCGATGGGGTACTGAGCTTCACGACCGGTTCATGCTGCCTCACTATGTGCGTGCCGACCTGGCGTATGTGGTCGACGAACTCCAGCAAAATGGGTACAGGTTTCAAATGTCTTGGCTGGATCCCTTTTTTGAATTCCGGTTTCCAAAGTACGGAGCCGTTCACGTCAAAGACATCGATTTAGAATTACGGGCCGCCATCGAGCCCTGGCATGTGTTGGGGGAGGAGATCACCAGTTTTGGAACGGCACGATATGTCGACTCGTCCATGGAGCGCATGCAGGTCAAGGTCCAGGGGTTGACCGACTCCCGCTACGTTGTTACCTGTAACGGCCGACGAGTGCCCCTGAGCAACACCGGCACCCACGGTGAGTACGTGGGGGGTGTCCGATATCGTGCCTGGCAGCCGTCCTCAGCCCTTCACCCGACCATCGGTATCGATTCCCCACTGGTGTTTGATATCATCGACACTTGGAACGGGCGAGCTATCGGGGGGTGCACCTATCATGTGAGCCACCCTGGAGGCCGCAGCTACGAAACGTTTCCGGTCAATGCCTATGAGGCAGAATCCCGCCGTGTCAACAGGTTCTGGAACTACGGGCACACCGCCGGCGTCCTGCAACCGCCACCGCCGGTGAGTGACATTGGGCGATTCATTCCAGAAGGCCATTCGCCCGGCATGATGGCGCCGCCGGAGGAAGAGGTTAATTCCGATTATCCCCATACACTCGATCTCAGGCGTCCGGTGGATTCCCTTGGATAGAAAAATGGTCATGACATATGACGGATAATGCCGGTATAAGCCAGACCCCGGCTCCCCCGGAGGTCGATTTCAGTCAGGATTACCAACTCCTGGAGGGCCGTCGTGATGCCATGCTCCATGAAGGGACGATCCAGATCCACTGGACGTCGTTCATCGATGCCATCCAGCGCCTTGGACTCGACGAGCTGGAGCAGCGGCAGCAGGAAATCAATCGCCTGTTGCGTGAAAACGGGGTAACCTACAACGTCCATGGCGAAACGGGCGGCATCAGTCGGCCTTGGCAACTGGACCCGATTCCCCTGCTCATCGACAACGCCTACTGGCAGCACCTGGAAAAAGGGCTGATCCAACGGGCGCTCCTTCTGGATCTGATTCTTTCCGATGTCTATGGTCCCAGAGACCTACTTCGGCAGGGCCTCTTGCCGCCCGAACTGTTGTATGACAGCCTCGAGTTTTGCCGACCCTGTAGCGGTGTCCGTCAGACCGGGCTGCGGCAGCTTGTCCTGTACGCCGCCGATCTGGCCAGGGACGCAGAGCACGGCCTGGTGGTACTGGCCGACCGCACCGAAGCGCCTTCGGGGACCGGATTTGCCGTGGAGAACCGCTTGATCATGGATCGTCTCTTTCCGGATCTGGTGCGTGACTGCAACGTGCGACGGTTGTCGACCTTTTTCCGGGCTCTGCGGGCAGGACTGGAACACGTCGCGCCGCGCGACCGGGAAAACCCCCGTATCGTTTTAATGACGCCCGGGCCGGGACACGATACCTATTTCGAACATGCTTACCTCGCCGCTTATTTGGGCTATCCACTGATTCAGGGGGACGATCTGACGGTCCGAAAAGGGCGGGTATGGCTCAAGACCATGGACGGCCTGAAACCATTGGACGTCATATTTCGTCGGGTAGATGATCGGTTCTGCGACCCGCTGGAACTGGACGAGGACTCCCGAATCGGTGTGGCCGGTCTCTTGGAGTCAGTGCGGCGCGGTCAGGTTACCATTGCCAACCCGATCGGCAGCAGCATCTTGGAGAATCCGGGCCTGGCGGCTTTTCTGCCCGGAATTGCGAAGCATTTTCTCAGCGAGGATCTCCTTCTGCCCTCCGTGCCCACCTGGTGGTGCGGCGATCCGGGTGCCCGGACCTACGTACTGGAGCATCTCGACCAATTGATTATCAAACCCATTTCGACCCCGGGACTGCCCAGGGCAGTGAATGGCGCAGCACTGGACAGCGATGCGCAGGAACAATGGCGTGCGCATATCCGTTCCCGCCCCCGTGAATTCGTGGGACAGGCAGCTGTCCGCTTCAGCACGGCACCTGCGTTATCGGGTGTCAACCTGTTACCCCGGTTCACGACCCTGCGATGTTTTCTCGCGGCCGATAAGGACGCCTATACTGTAATGCCCGGTGGGCTTACCCTAAGCTCAGCCGATGAGGGTGCACTCCAGGTGGCCGCCCGAAGCAGCGGTATCAGTAAAGATACGTGGATCATTGCCGACGAGCCCCAGATGCACATCAGTCTGTGGCAGCAGCCCGATCGGATCAAGCATAGCCTGGAGAGTGCCAGCGTGCTGCCCAGCCGTGCGGCCGAGAATCTCTTCTGGGTCGGAAGGTATGCGGAACGAGCGGAAGGGGTCACCCGTTTACTGCGTACTATCCTTCGTGCCTACCAGCGTATCAATCTGACCAGCGATTCGCCCGAGGCGGAAAGCGTCCGTATCCTGTTGGGTGCACTGACTCGTCTGACCGACACCGCCACCCGTGTGAATGAGCCGGACAACGGGTGTTGTCAGATGTCTCCCGAGGAGGAACTTCTGGCGGTCGTTTCAGCCGAAGATCGTTCCGGCAGCCTTCTGGCCTCACTGCGATACATGCTCAATGCCGCCTATGCGGTTCGGCATCTCTGGTCGACCGATTCCTGGCGTGTCATCAATAGCTTTGAAGCGTTTGCCAATGCGTTTATGCAGCGGGAGCGGATGCCGATGCGCCGGTTGAAAGGAATCCTCGACGAGTTGATCATCGCCCTGATGGCCTTTGCCGGGCTCAATAGTGAAAGCATGACCCGCGAGCAGGGTTGGCTGCTGCTGGACATCGGTCGTCGGATCGAACGCAGCATGATTTTGGCCGGTTTTTTAAAGAACACGCTGGTGGAGGTTCACCCAACGTCGGTATCCCATCCGTTGTTTGAGGCGGTGCTCGCTACTACGGAAAATATTATTACCTACCGACATCGATACCGCTCACTCATGCAACTGGAGGCCATTCTGGACCAGGTACTGCTGGATGAACTGAACCCCCGGAGCTTGCTGTACCAGCTTCGCCGGCTGGAGAAGCATGTCGCCCGACTGCCTCGGGATCGGGATACTAAACGGATGGCAGAGAAAGAACGTCTCGTGCTGGAGGCTGTGGCCATGGTTCGCCTGGCCGAAATGCAGCGTCTGGCCCGGATCGATTCTGAAGAGCCGCGCTATGAAGCCCTGTATGATCTGCTCAGCCGTCTCCAAGATTTGCTGGGGCGCATTTCCGACGAGCTGACCCGCATTTACTTCAGCCATGCACAACGGCCCCGACAATTGACGTCAACACGTCTGGTAGCAGGGGTACGATGAATTACCGCATCACCCATCGAACCCGATACATCTACAACGAACCGGTGACGCTGTGCA
>Ga0209569_1000058_pt1 | contig 10801 bp, 10 predicted proteins | sample WorMettaBAHAMAS1_FD_187407 | JGI IMG/M metagenome (GOLD analysis project Ga0209569, IMG submission 187407) | Marine gutless worms symbiont microbial communities from Max Planck institute for Marine Microbiology, Germany - Olavius tantulus... ... | reverse complement strand
CCCGACGATCAGCTGAACTCCCGGGGCCAGGCTTCGCATGAGCCGCTTCAGCTCCCGGATTAACCCCAGCCCGTCGACCGGGTGGACAAGACTCAATGCAACGGCCTTGGCCTCTTTTTGGCCGACGGCGGCAGCGATTTCTTCCGGTGGCAGGTTGGGGCCGAAGTAGTGGACATTCCAGCCAACGTCAGCCCCAACCAAGGCGACCATGAGGGCACCCAACTGGCACCATTGCCCTGTTGGTGTTGCGACCACCATCCCTGGTGCCGCTTCGCCGGGATCAGCGCTCCTCAGCATATCCCATAGAAACGCCTGGGTTGCGGTGGAGGCCATATGCTCCTGAACGATCTTTACGGTTCCACCGGCCCACTGGTCGCCAATACGTTCAAAAAGGGGCGTAACCACATCCGCCAGAAAGACAAGTCTGGATACTTCCACAGACGCCTGGTGCAGTTGCTTCTCAAATGATGCTAAATCCAGAGCCTGAGTGGCCTGTAGCAGACCGTCGATGTGTATCCCAACAACGGCGTCGGTGGACTCCCCTTTCCAGGATTGAATCGCCTCCACTCCCGGGGTTCTGTCGCTCTGGAGCAAGGAAGCCAGTTCTGCTCCCGGCAGATGTGCAATGCTTGAAATGGTGTGCCCCGATTGCACGGCTTCCTGCAGCTGGGAGAGATGGTCGACATCTTCCCGCGAGTACAGACGCCGATTCCCGGAAGAGCGCTGGGGCTGGACCACGCCGTAGCGTCGCTCCCAGGCCCGGATGACATGGGGAGACAGGCCGGTCCTTTTGGACACATATCCAATGGGAAACAGTTTTGAAGATTCCACGATGTGGCTCCTTATTTAGATTTTCGTCGCCGTGTTATGTTGATTCCGGAATCAGATCCGTTTCGGCGATTCTAGTTTCAAATTTTTTGTTTAGTTGCCAAAGGTTGATCCCGGATAGTCTCCCCGATAAATTAATTGATCAAATTCTCCAACGCGATGGCGCACGCCTCGACGGCCTCGTCGGGCCCATCGAGGTTGATCACGTGAGATTCAAAGTCGACCTCGACGATGGTGCACCCATGTTTCTCGACAGTCTGTTGTAACACCGTAAAAAAAGCGGTATCATCTAAAATCTCGGGCATGTTATCTCTCCAATCGGACAGGCTACGTCACTTGCTACCGGTTCACTTCAACATCCAGCATGGTCTCCACACGAAGATGTTGTGATCTCCAAATGTTGTTTTCGTTGGCGAAGAATTCGATGTTCCGGTTGGTTAAATGGGTTACCATGGCCATATCTTCTGCCGCCTCGTTCTCTTGCCCCATATTTGTCCTCAGGGTCGCTCGACTGAAATATGCCGCTCCATACTCCGGAGCCAGTTCAATGGCTGTTTCGAAATCTCCGGACGCGCCCTGACGGTCTCCCTTTTTTTCCTTTGTCAGCCCTCGCAGATGGAATGCCCGGGCATATTGTGGATCCATCTCAATCACTCGGTCGAAATCTGCAATGGCCGCATCGATGGCATTCATTTTAAGATGGGCGGTTCCTCTGGACGTCAGCGCCTGGGTGTGGTCGGGGTTCGCTTCCAGAACCTCTGAGAACAGGGTTACACTGGCTCCATAGTTGCCGGAGATAAATTCCATCATTCCGTTGCGGTAGACGTCCTTCAGATCGATGCTGTTATCCATATGTTATCTCCTCAAACAAATTGTCAAGTTTTTGTCAAGTATTAATACCTGAAAAATGAGGGTTTTTTGTCATTTGTCAATGTTTTGTCTAAAAATTTTTAAAGAATAGAGATCAAGTGGATGAGTGACGTCGTGTTCTAAAGGATTATGGGCGTATTTCGACCTTCCCGGCGAGGTAGGCTTTAACCCGGGAGATGGGAACTTCCTGTCGATGAAAAATTCCGGCGGCCAACGCAGATTCGGCCTCGGTTTCGGTAAAGACCTCGAGAAAGTGTGCTTCACCACCGGCACCACTGGATGCGATGACCGGTATGGTAACGGCCTGTTTGACCGAGTTGATCAATTCAATGTCGAATCCGGCATTGGTGCCGTCACGGTCTATGCAATTGAGCAAGATTTCACCGGCGCCAAGCACTTCACAGGTTTTTGCGAGGGTCACCGCATCCAGATCCCGTCCCTCTCTGCCCCCTTTGACCGTACACTGGTACCAGCAGTACCGCTGACCGGCCGGCCCCAGAATGGTCGTTTCAATCACATGATGGGGCACGGATTGCGGTGAATCGACGTAGACCCTCCGCGGATCTATCGAGATGACCACCGCCTGGCTGCCGTACACCCGTGAAATTTCTTCGATGGCGCTTTTGCCGGTGGCGCTGCCGGAACCCAAGTACGCCTCGGCAATCATCACCGCGTCACTGCCGATGGACACCTTGTCCGCCCCGGAGCGGAAGTATTCCGCCGCAACGGTTAATGCCGAATAGTGTTGACCATCCTTGTCCGTGTAGTCCCGGATACCGCCGCCGATGGTCAGGGGCACGAATACATGTTTAGATGTCTGCCGAAGCACTTCCAGCATCGGCATGTCCTCCAGAGGGAAATCCCGAAACCCGGTAATGTTCAAGAAGGTGATTTCATCGGCCCCCTCCTGATAGTAGCGACCGGCTAGATCCACGGGTTTGCCGAGATTTCGCACCTCACCGGCTTCACGCACATCATACTGGTCCCCTTTGGTGACGACCAGATCACCGCGATCGTTGGCTCGGACATCCAGGCAGGCGATGATCCGCTTGGACAAACGGGTCGGGGCATCGTGAATTTCGGGGATCACCGCCCCCTGGCCGGAGTTCAGAAAATTGCCCAAGAGGGTACTTCCGGTAATTCCGCTCTTTTCGGGGTGAAACTGCGTGGCCACAATGTTCCCCGATTGGATTCCACTCACAAACTCCGTTCCGTAATCCGTTGTGGTCATCACCACCGCGGGATCTTCCGGGGCCACATAGTAGGAGTGGACAAAGTAAAATTTTTCGTCTCCTCGGATATCGTTGAACAAACGGGAGGGCTGATGAGCGGCAATCCCATTCCATCCAATGTGGGGAACCGCCAGATCAACGTCGAACCGCTTGACCCGTCCGCGCAGGATACCGAGCCCCTCGATTCCCAATGCTTCTTCACTCTCTTCAAACAGGGCGTGCATTCCCAAGCAAATTCCCAGGAATGGTCGGCCCGAGGTCAGATACGCTTTCAACGGTTCGACGTACTGCTTCTCTCTGAGAATGGCCATCATACTTCCGAAGGCGCCGACACCCGGAAATACCAATTTGGGTGCCGAGAGGATGTCTTCCGCGGTCTGGACCAGTCGTACGGTTTCGCCTAACTTTTCAATGGCGTTGATGACACTCCGTACGTTTCCTGCACCGTAATCGAGCAACGTGATCATGATTGGATCCGAATGTTAAATCGTCGTTAACAAGGTCTCGTCTCATATCCCAACAAGGGATAAAATACAAGGGCGCCTCCTGGCAGGGCAGAATTTGTGATATGCTGAAAAGGGTTTTAAAGCATTCAGGAATCGGAGAGTTTTGAGCATCAAGGCTGTTCGTTCCGGATTTGGTTTGTGGTTCGACACGCTCACCACCCTGAGCAACGTCGAAGGAGAATCCAGATTTTCTTAGGGGGCATCTCTGGATGCCGGCCTACACCGGCATGACGGGAGAAATACCCCTATCCATGATATAAATAGAACCTATCTCAAAAATGTGGATCAGGGTTCAGGGCAAGGCACGGGGCAACGAAAAAGCGGAGCATACACGGTAGTATGTGAGCATTTTTTGTTGGCCCGTAACACCGCACTGGGCCCTTAGACGCGTTTTTTGAGATAGGTTCTAAGATCGTCCCGAGACGCTATAGGTGGATGAGGTGATAGAGAAGATACTGTCAGCAGGGCGCGACGGCGCAGAAAGGGCGGCTATTGATGCAGCCCTGGAGTTGGGTATCCATCACGGCGGAAGCCGCTACGACCCTGATATTGTTCGCGCAGGGCTACCGACGGACATCTCCTGCAACACCGAAGCGCCGTCGGCAGACTATCGGGGGTGTATTGAAGAAAATGTCAAGAATTCAGACGGAACCCTGATTATTACGTTGGGCCGGCCTGAGGAGTATGCCGATCACGCCCGAAAAACAGCGCTTAGAAATCGGCGGCAGCTTTTGCATGTTGACGCATCCAGTACCGATGTGCTTGAGGCGGCATCACTGATCCGTTCATGGATTGATATCTATTTTATCCGGACCTTGCACGTTACCGGCGTGTCTTCCGAAAATGTCAGTAGCCTGTACCAGGCCACCTTCCATATCCTGATGAACGCCGTGTCGTTTCCCACCGCCGAAGGCCCCCCGGAAGACACCCGGCCTTACCCCTTGCCTGAGAAAGACAAACCTCGAACGGTCGAACAGGCGATTGAGCGGTTATTATATGAGATGCCTTTGAAAGATAAGACGACCCTGGCCAGAATGAGATCCGACGAACTGGCCATGATACACTCCTCACTGGCGGAGTTCATTGTTGTTCGGTTTGGTTTGGGGCCGAGCAACTCGGATTTGATGAAATCCTGCTGCTTCCACGCGAAGCAGAAGGAAATGGATGTGAATCAGGCGTCGGCAATCCTTGTCCGTTCTCTTTGGGAGAGGTTGCAGAAAACACACTCCCTGAGGATTGTTAAAAAAGAAGAGACGGGCGGATCAGACTGAAACTCCGACGATTAGCGAGGTAGGCGAATATCATGGGTACTGGGTATTGGTTATTCGGTATTCGCTGCTAACACCAATCAATTCTCAACTTTGGGAACCCTCTATTAGATCCCCAGTATCCAATACCTAATACCCAATACCAAATACCCAATACCCAATTCCCATCATCCCCCGTCCGTCTGGGGAAATGCTGTATTGGCGTACAGGTATTCCATCTTTTCCTTATGTTTCAGTTCTTCGTTGGCGATCCGAAGCAGCATGTCTTTGGTTTCGCCATCCTCATGCTGGTTGGCCAGTTCCGTATAAAACTGGAAAGAACGCAGCTCCCGATGACCGGCGACGAGAAAGACATCTTCCCGCTTCATGTCTTTGGCGATCTCCGGCTGCTCCTGATACTCGGCGATCTTGTAGAGAACAACGTCGGTCATCCTTAGAGGGCCGGGTCCGTATTTCCCGTCACGATAGTTGACAAGGAACTCCCGGTGTTTTTTCTCTTCGCCTGCAATCCACTCTATGGTCTCCCGAGCGCTGGCATCCTGAACCTGTTCGTATACCTCCATATAAAAGGCATAGGCTTCTTCTTCTCTCAGGATAGCGGTGTCGATGAGTTTGAGTAGTCTTTCGTCTTCCATATTGGGCCTCCACGTTCTCTTTGTCACTGGCGCTGTATGGGTCAATCCGGGGATTGTACCCGAACTATTGCGGCAATATCACGTTCTCTATCCGGCGGCTTTTTTGGCGACCTGAGCATTGAACTTTTCGGCATCGATCACGAACCGCACGTGGGTTCCGCTGGAAATTTGATCAACGCCGTCATCTGCGTGGATACTGAAGACCAGTTTCCGGCCATCCACTTGTTCGAGAGTTCCCTTCACCGTTATCGTAAATCCCGGCGGGGTGGCTGCGGTATGACTCACATCCACGTGAATGCCGACGGTCTGCTCCCTGGGCCAGTCAAGGTGAGGATTTATGGCGTGGATGCAGGCAAACTCGAACAAGCCGACCATAAAGCCGGTTGCAAATACTTCGGGCATGACCTTTCCCTCCGGGATATCCGGATACAGGTGCGGAACGGTCTTGTTCGGGGGGACGTCATAGGTGTATTCAAAGGTAAGCCCGGGTTTGAGGGAATCTTTCATGGAAAACCTCCGTCTGTTCGAGATGCGCGGTTCTGAAATGAAACAGCAAACCGTCAGATCCTGTTTTATATTGATAACAATTCCATAGAAGTCAATGGTTTGTTTGACAACTGCGCGAGAGCTCCGTTATACCAGTGCCATTTTACAGCGCCACTGTGAACCCGTCACAGACAGGAATGCCCGTCCTTATGAAACCCATTGTTGCGTTAGTCGGACGGCCAAACGTCGGCAAGTCCACTCTGTTTAACCGAATCACACGATCCCGTCTGGCTATCGTCGATGACATGCCGGGTATTACCCGGGATCGGAATTATGGTGATGCGGAGTGGGACGAAACCGCTTTCACACTGGTGGATACCGGTGGGTTTATCGGAACGGACCGTGATCCGTTTGCTGAGCAAATCCATCGTCAACTTCATACCGCCCTGGAAGACGCCGATGCGGTTGTCCTTCTTCTGGATAGCAAAAGCGGCCTGTCGCCCTTTGATGGGGACCTTATCGCTATTCTGCGAAGCCTTCCCAAACCGGTTTTCTACGCGGTCAACAAAATCGATGCGCCGGAACAGGAAGACCGTCTTTCCGATTTTTATGGTCTCGGCATCGAGACCTTTTACCCGATTTCCGCCGAACACGGCTACGGCATTTCCGACCTGCTGGACAATTTGACCCGATCGTTTCCAGTAGCTCCGGCTGAGGCGGAAAACGGCATGGTCCGCGTGGCTGTTGTGGGGCGGCCGAATGTGGGAAAATCATCATTGATCAACCGCATCCTCGGTGAAGAGCGCATGCTGGTCAGTGAAGTCCCGGGAACCACCCGGGACGCGGTCGATTCTGTCTGCCGCATCGATGATCAACAGTACCTGCTCGTGGATACCGCCGGCATCCGCAGGAAAGGTCGGGTATCCAGGAAAATTGAAAAATTTTCCGTCATCCGGGCCTTGCGGAGCCTAGAACGCAGCTACGTGGCACTGACGGTGCTGGATGCCCACGAGGGGATTACCGATCAGGATATCCGGATCGCCGGTTACGCATTGGAGCGTGGTTGCGGCTGCATCCTGTTGTTGAACAAGTGGGACATCGTGGACAAGGATTCCCATACGGAACGACGCTTTGTCCAGGAGCTCCGAAGGCAGGCGAAGTACTTGAACTTTGCCCCGGTGCTGACAATTTCCGCCCGCACCGGCCTTCGCGTCCGGAAGATTTTCGGGCAGATCGACCATCTATATGGTCAGTATACGACCCGTGTCGGAACCGGGCAGCTCAATCGGATCATTGAGGAGGCCATCCGTCGAAACGAGCCGGCCTTTCATAAAGGACGTCGCCTTAATTTTTATTATACGACCCAGGTCACCACGAAACCGCCGACATTTGTTTTTTTCGTCAACCACCCGGAAGCGGTGCACTTCTCCTATCGCCGATACCTGGCCAATCGCATCCGGGAGGCCACCGGCCTGGACAAAACGCCGATTCGGACCTATTTCAGAAAACGCACGGGGCGACTGAAGAAAAAGTAGCATCTCGGATTCAAGATGCAGGATACAAGATACACGATACACGCCACTTGGGCACGGATCTGATGAATCATTCTGAGTATCCTGAATCTTGTAATTTGCATCTTGTATCTTGGTACACCCGGCAAACGGGCTAACCCGTCTTCGCTCCTGCGGAGCTTCGCCGGGCAAGCGGGCAAACGGGCCCACGGGCCAACCGGCATTACGCCGCGGCAGGCGAGAGTTGTTTCCGGTACTCGGTACTCGGTATTGGGTATTCGGTATTAACTCAAGAATTTGTTGGCAGCGAGTACCAAATACCTGATATCAAATACCCCCGGGGCTTTGCCCCGGCAGACAGGCTAACCCTTCGACTCGCTGCGCTCGCTCAGGACAAGCGGGCCCACGGGCTAACGGGCAAACGGAACTCATGAACGATCTATTCGAACATGCCGCAGAGCGGGCGGCAAAGGCGGCCAGGCCTCTGGCCGAACGGATGAGGCCGGTCTCCCTTGATGATTTTTACGGTCAGGGCCATTTGATGGACCCGGGGATGCCGGTCCGACGTGCGGTTGAGACGGACCGGATATTTTCCATGATCTTCTGGGGGCCTCCGGGATGCGGCAAAACCACGCTGGCCCGACTGATTGCCGGACAGACCGCCTCCCATTTTGTCCATTTCTCGGCGGTGCTTTCCGGTGTACGAGACATCCGGGCCGTTATCGAGGAGGCCCGGGAGCAGCGGCGGCTGAATCGTAAACGAACGATTCTCTTCGTCGATGAAATCCATCGCTTCAACAAGAGTCAGCAGGACGCATTTCTTCATCATGTGGAAAGCGGTCTGATCACGCTCATCGGCGCAACCACCGAGAACCCGTCGTTTGAGGTGATTGCACCGCTGCTGTCGCGCTGTCGTGTGATGACCCTTGAGCCGTTATCGACTTCGGATCTACGCCGGATTGTAACCCGGGCAGTCTCCGATCCGGAACGGGGCTTCGGCCGTCTGAATCTGCAAGTGGAACCGGATGCCATCGATTTTTTGGTGCAGGTCGCCGACGGGGATGCCCGGGCGGCTCTCAGCGGCCTTGAACTCGGCGTATCCATGATCGCCGGGGAAGCACCTGGGGGTACAGAGGCGGCACAAGTGACACTGGACTCGGAGACGCTGAGCAACGCCCTGCAGCAACGGGCCTTACGCTACGACAAGTCCGGAGAAGAACACTATAATTTGATTTCCGCCTTCCACAAAAGTCTTCGGGGAAGCGATCCGGATGCCGCCCTGTATTGGCTCGAACGGATGTTGTCCGGTGGTGAGGACCCCTTTTACATTGCCCGGCGCATGGTGCGGTTTGCCTCCGAAGATATCGGAAACGCCGATCCCCAGGCCCTTGGCGTCGCCCTGGAGGCCATGGAGGCCTTCCGGTTTTTGGGGCATCCGGAGGGTGACCTGGCCCTTCACCAGGCCGCTGTATATCTGGCGACGGCTCCTAAGAGCAATCGGATTTACGCGGCCTCCAAGTCCGTTAAACAGGTGATCCGGGAGACCGGGTCGCTTCCGGTTCCGATGCATATCCGCAATGCACCCACCCGTCTCATGAAAGATCTGGGCTATGGAAAGGGATACAAATACGCCCACCATTATGAAGACGGGTTCGTATCCCAGGAATATCTTCCCGATGCCATACGGAAATCGGTATTTTACCGACCGACAGAACGCGGTTTTGAAAAGGAGATCCGAAAACGGATGCGCCGATGGGAACACACCCGTAATGATTCTGAGGAGAGACAGAAAGGCAGGGAAACGACGGTGTCTGAGTCTACCGGGAAACCATCAGGGCCGGAAGACTGATGTTCATCGAACACTCCCCATGCGAAGATCCCGCCCTAAATCTTGCCTTGGAGGAGTACTGCTTCCTTCACCTGGAGCCATCCGAAGATATGGTTCTGACCTATGTCAATCAGCCGTCCGTGATCATCGGCAGACATCAGAACGCATTCGATCAGGTCAACCTCGGCGTGGCGCGACAAAAGGGCATCCCGGTGATCCGTCGTCGGTCGGGAGGCGGCGCTGTGTATCACGATTGCGGCAATTTAAATTTTGCATTCATCGGTCGATACGACCGCACCTTGTTTGTCAACTACCAGCGTATCCTCACACCGGTCATCGATGCCTTGGGTCGGATGGGGATTACGGCCTCCTTTTCAGCGCCGAATCGGATCCTGGTGGAGGGAAAAAAAATTTCCGGGAATTCGCAGTACTCCAACATGAAGCGGATGGTCAGCCACGGTACTCTGCTTTACGAGACGGACGTGGGGACTCTCCAATCGGTTTTGGAACCGAACCTGGATGTGGTCTACTCAAAAGGGGTGCGTTCGGAACCGTGGCCGGTTGTCAACCTGTCTCGACACATGGAATCCGCAACCAGTTTCGTCGATTTTCGCAGACACTTCACACGATACCTGACCGGTGGATGGGGGGAAAAAACTCCCCTTCAGCTGTCATCGGAAGCGTGGGAAAAAATCAACGATCTGGCCCGACAAAAATATCGGCGCTGGGAATGGAATTACGGTCGGTCTCCTGAGTTTTCCGCTGCGTTCCCATGGGAAAACGGCAAGGTGGTGATCGATGTGGCAAAGGGAATTGTCAGGGCCGTGGGGGGTGACGATAGCGGGCTGTCGCCCGCCGTGATCACAGACCTGCGTGATCGATGGGTCGGACGTCGATTGACAGACATTCCAGTCGTGACTAGAGCGATTTGAAGTTGTTCAATGGTTTCGGCGTCGGGATCGAAATCGGAATCGGAATCGAAATAGGTTGGCCGTTGTCGAGGTCGATGCCGCTCCCGTAGAGATAGGTCACTTGACCCCTTGAATCCTTGGACCCCTGGACCCCTGAATCATTCTGTCTGAGGATTTTGGCAGAATGATTCAAAACGATAACCGGCGCGTTTCCCCCCGGTGAACCAGTCCCTGTCCGTCGGGGACAAACGTGCGTTCGATCAACTCGCGCTCTCCCGTTCGGCTTACGAGAAGTATCGATGAGGATCGGGTACCATATCCCGGAATGGTAATGAACAATGGGGAAAGCGCCCTCTCCTTTTCAAGGCCCACCCCGGTGTCGGGCAGTTTATGGTCCGGCGCCTGGTCCCGACTTTCGAGACGCTCAAACACAGTATCTGAATCCAGGGCCTCCGCACCGGTCAGTATTTGCCGTAATCCTTCTTTTGCCCGCAGAACTTTCGGCCAGGGGGTGTCCAGCAGATGGTTGCTCAAACCGTAGTACCCGGGGGGCAGCTTCTGCACGCCGTTTCCCCGGTTTGAGTAGTAAAAGAGGGCGTCGGCATCTCCGATCAAAAGGTTGAATCCATTGTATTGGTGTCCGGTGGCTTCCAAACGTTCCAGATAGACGGGAAAAGGTGTGTTTCCTTCCAGAAATTCGCTGACCAATCGCACCCGTGTCGGTGC
>Ga0209569_1000050_pt1 | contig 11260 bp, 8 predicted proteins | sample WorMettaBAHAMAS1_FD_187407 | JGI IMG/M metagenome (GOLD analysis project Ga0209569, IMG submission 187407) | Marine gutless worms symbiont microbial communities from Max Planck institute for Marine Microbiology, Germany - Olavius tantulus... ... | reverse complement strand
TTAAGCGAATCTCATAGACTCGATTTCTGGACTTCCCCTCACGTTCGAGTGCAAGGCTTCCTGTGGATTGAAAGCGGAGCGTACACATAGTACGTGAGCATTTCAATTCGCAGGAAGCCTTGCACTCGAACGTGAGGGGAAGTCCAGAAATCGAGTCTACGAGCATTTAGAGAAGCCGCATGAGTGACACACCAAACACCCCTCCTCGTGCGCCAGAACACCCCCACATTCCGGACATGAACCCATCTGCAGGCTGTTTTCGGTAAGATCCGAGAGGGTAATGTGCTTCAACACCTGGGCAATGGCATCCGGACACGAGAGGACGATGGACCCGTTTTGCCAGCAGGGGGACGGGCATCGGATGCCGATCAACTGTTTGATGATGGCGTCGGGTTTGACACCTGACCTCAACGCCAGGGAAATCAGTCGCCCGGCCGCTTCGGTTTGGGAAGAGGCACAACCTCCGGTTTTGCCCATCTGGGCAAACAATTCGCACATACCCGATTCGTCTGTATTCACCGTGACATAGAGCTTCCCGCAACCGGTGCTGATCCGTTCGGTAACGCCGCGGGTCCGCATGGGTCTGGGCCGAGGAGGGATTTGCGACCGTTCCCGTGGTTGTGTTCCCAGATTGAGCACCTGTTGATCCCGGCTGCCATAGCGATAGATCGTGACCCCTTTACAGCCGTACTCGTAAGCCAGCCGGTAGACCTCCGCGACATCGTCCTGGGTGGCATCCGCCGGAAAATTGACGGTTTTTGACACTGCATTGTCGGTATACCGTTGAAAGGCCGCCTGTATCCGCACGTGCCACTCCGGCGATATATCATGGGACGTCCGAAACAACCGCCGGTATTCTTCGGGGACGGAGGGGATGTCCTCGACGGTGCCGGAGGAGATGATCGCTTCAACGAGATCTTTGCTGTAAAATTTTTCCTTTTTGGCGATTTTCAAAAACAGGGGATGAATTTCCGGGAGTTCTTTTCCGTCAAGCACCCGGCGTACGTGGGCCACGGCAAACAGCGGTTCGATGCCGCTTGAGGCACCGGCAATAATGCTAATGGTCCCGGTGGGTGCGATGGTTGTCGTGGTGGCGTTCCGCATGAACGGGGTCGAGGGATCGTCGAATACACAGCCGCGATAGGAGGGGAAATTTCCACGTTTGCGCGCCAGGGAGGCGGATGCGCTGCGGGACTCTTGCAATATGACGGACATGACCCCTTCGGCGGCGTCGACGGCCTCTTCTGAATCGTAAGGGATGCCCAGCTGAATCAACATGTCCGCAAATCCCATAACCCCAAGCCCGATCTTTCGGGTACCCTTGCTCATCTCTTCGATTTGGGGCAACGGATATTTGTTCGCCTCAACGACATTGTCCAGAAAGTGGACGGCGGTCCGGACGGTCCGCTTGAGCCGGTTCCAGTCCACCGTCTCTTTGCGCACCATTCGGGCCAGGTTGATGGAACCCAGGGTGCACGATTCATAGGGAAGCAGGGGTTGCTCGCCGCAAGGATTGGTCGCTTCGATTTCCCCCAGCAGTGGAGTTCGGTTGCTTTCGTTGATGCGATCGATAAAGCTGACGCCCGGCTCCCCACTTCGCCAGGCGGAGTGAACAATCCGCTCGAAAACCTCAGAGGCAACCACACGCTGCGTGGTCTGACCGGTACGGGGATTGACTAAGTCGTAGGTGCCGCCATTGCCCAAGGCATCCATGAAGGCGCCGGTCAAGGCCACCGAAATGTTGAAATTGTTTAAAAGACCGGTATCATTTTTTGCATCGATAAAATTACCCACATCCGGATGATCAATCCGCAGCACCCCCATGTTGGCACCTCGCCGGGTGCCACCTTGCTTTACGGTTTCGGTCGCCACATCAAATACGGTCATAAAAGATATGGGTCCGCTGGAAACACCGGCCGTGGAGAGGACCATGTCATTCTCCGGCCGGATTCTCGAAAAGGAAAACCCCGTACCGCCCACACTCTTGTGTATTTGGGCGGTATGCTTGAGTGTCTCGAAAATGCTGTCCATGGAATCATCCACCGGCAGCACAAAACAGGCCGCCAATTGCCCCAGCTTTCGACCGGCATTCATGAGGGTCGGTGAATTCGGAAGAAACCACAAATTGTTGAGCATTCGGAGGAAGGATTTCTCAACCTTTTCAAGATCCGCTTTCGGGTCGAAAAGCTTGTCCGCAGCCGCTATGGACTTGGCCACGCGTTGGAAGAGCTCTTCCGGGGTCTCGATCACCTTGCCGTGCTGATCCTTCTTCAAATAGCGCTTTTCCAGCACGACCCGGGCATTCTCATTCAATTTTACCGTCATGGAAGATCTCTCATCGTTGAAGTCTGGATAATTGTGTTGCCGATGGTTCTATGAGTCGTCACCAAATACAACATAGTGAATAAACCCTCTATCGCCTCAACTTCGCTCTTTGCCCCGACAGGGGTGACCTCATGCACTGCAGTGAGTAAAGAGAAAATCGGAAAACACCTTACACAATGGGGAAATTGAGCGATACCGGCTTCGGGTAAGATAAAAATGTCGTTTTAAGTCTACGCCTTCGATTTTGAGTGCCTTGAGTTGACCGCTTTCAAGGGCGTCGGCAACAGCGATGGTGGACAAGATCGACACACCGACCCCGCTTTTGACGGCCTGAATGACCGCCTGGGTACTTCCCATTTCTGTGACCACCTTGAGCTGGTCAGTGCTCATTCCTTTTCGAGCAAAGCTTTGCTGGATTGAGGTCAAGGTTCCGGAGCCGCTTTCTCGAATGACGAACGGCTCACCGAGCAGGCGCTTGAGGCCTATCCGTTCTCTTCCCCCCCAGGCGTGATCCGAAGGGACAATCAACCGCATCTCATCTTCGATCAGTTTTTGCTGGACGATTTTCTTCTCGGAAGATTTGGCACCCACGACGCCGAGCTCGACGGATCCGGAAATGACTTCATCTATTATCTTTCGCGTATCCCCATTGATAAGGGCCACCGTGACCTCGGGGTAAGCCTGGGAAAACGCGCCGATAATCCGCGGCAGTAGGTATCCCCCTGGAATAGTGCTGCCCCCGACCACCAACCGGCCACGAACGTTGCCCTGAAATTCAGCCATGGCCGTCTCGGTCTCTTCTTTCAGGGAAAGGAGTCTCCGCGCATACGTGTACAGTAACTTTCCAGCCTGGGTGGGAACCGCTTCTTTGGCCAGGCGATCGATCAGGCGACACCCGAAATGTTCCTCGAGATCCTTGATATGGCTGCTGACCGTCGGTTGAGACAGGTATACAACGGCCCCGGCTTTTGAAAAGCTCTTCTCTTCAACGACCTTGCAAAAAATATTCAGCTGCCAAAGATTCATGCCTTACCGCGAGTTACATCGTACCCAGTTTCTCTTTTAATTTTTTCTGAACCACCGGGGGAACCATCCCGTTGATGTTGGCGCCAAAATGGGCCGCCTCCTTGATGATGGAACTACTAATGTATAGCCATCTCAAGCTGGTCATTAAAAAGACGGTTTGAATTTCACGATTCAGCCGCCGGTTCATCAGTGCCAACTGAAATTCATACTCGAAGTCGGACACGGCTCGCATACCCCGCAAGATGGCTTCGGCCTTGTGTTGCACTCCGGAGTCGACCGTGAGTCCCCCGAAGGTGTCCACCTCGACGTTGGTGAAACCCTTGAGGCTCTCCTCCAGCATGTCAATACGCTCCTGGATGGTAAACAAGAATTCCTTAGCGGGATTTTCCAGGATGACGACCACAATCCGGTCAAATAATTTAAGACCGCGTTCAATGATGTCCAGGTGGCCATTGGTCACCGGGTCGAAGGAGCCTGGGTAAATTGCCGTCCGTGCCATATCGTTTCATTCTTCCTTTGGATAATAGGGTCACCGCCGACTCGTCTCGGCGAGTTCTCTACATGAGATCACAAACGTCCGGAAAACACTCACGGTTGAGGCGTTTTTCGATCCCAAACCCATCTCCGGGTGCATGAAATTGAGGGGACGGGGGCTATCCCTGTACCATATAGAGGAGAAAAGATACAAGTGTTTTCCCGTACTTGCGTTGATCCTGGAGATAAAGCGGCGGGTGAATAGGGGGAAGCGATTCCCCAACACTGTGTTCAAGAATCAGACGGGCTTCATGTTCCAGGCGCCCGCTGCGGCACAGATTGGATAGCGTCGGTAAAAGAACGTTTTGGCCATAGGGCGGGTCCATGAACACCAAGTCAAAGTGCCACGGCATTGAGCGGAGGCAGTTTAAGTTATCTGCGGCGTTCCATTGAATAATCGAGGTCCGCTCGGTCATGCTGCAGATATCGACATTTTTCTTAACCAGGGCAACGGCCTGAGGATGGTGATCGATAAAACATGCGGCTTTGGCACCGCGGCTAAGTGCCTCGATTCCAAGAGCTCCGGTTCCGGCAAACAGATCGAGGACCACTGACCCCTGAACGCGGTGTGAGAGAATCGAAAAAATGGATTCCCTGATGCGGTCTGAGGTGGGTCGGATCCCCATCCCTTTGAAGGGGGCAAGTTTTCGGCCTTTCAGGTTTCCCGCAATGACTCGCAATATGGCTCCGATACTAATGAGAACGATCCTGAACGACCCGGGATGGATAGCCCGGAAATTGCACCAAAAGGAGAAGTTCTTGGGCAAGGCATTTCCTGACGGGGTTTCACAGGCACTAACATGCCCCTTGTCGTCTTACCGCCACGCGGAAAGCCGCCAAGGCGCCTCGCTTCGCGATACGTTGCTCACTACGAGGTGAAGTTGTAGTCCTCCTACCGCAAGCCTCGAATAACGCTGCCCATGAGCTTCTCCTTTTGGCCCGAAGGGTGAATTCTTTTCAGCTCGTTTATCCGTTATCGAGGAGTACAAACTGTCAGTTCACGGACTATACCAGTAACTACCTCAACATCATGATATTATGTCCTTTAAGCCATCCGCTGAAAAAAATTCATGCGATGTTCGGGTTAGAACACAGATGGACACACCAGATGGCGGGCTCAACCGAGGGTCTTCAGCTTCTTGTAGAGATAGCTGCGTTCCACCCCGATGGCCTCTGCCGTTTTGGCTACATTATCGTCATTTTCGGCCAACTTACGCTCGATAAAGGCCTTCTCGAAGTGTTTCCTGGCTTCACGCAGGTCCCCGGCCTGAAACCACATGTCATCCAGATCAACTGGAGCAAAGCTGCCGGCCGGATTATAGGGTGCGGGAATATCGCCGGGGCTGATCGTATCGGCCTCAACCATGATCACCAATCGCTCGACCAGATTCTTGAGCTCCCGAACGTTTCCTGGCCAGGCGTATTTGGCTAACAAGTCAAGACCTTCCAGAGACATCTGCTTTTTCCGAATTCGATTCATTTTGGCGGACTCGCTAAAAAAGCGATCCACCAGAATCGGTATGTCGTCGATGCGACCTCTCAATGGCGGCACCTGAATGGGTATCACATTGAGACGATAGTAAAGGTCTTCTCGGAAGGTATTCTTTTCAATCTCTTCTTTCAGATCCTTGTTGCTGGCGGCGATCACCCGAACATTCACGCTGAGGGTACGGCTGCCGCCGACCCGTTGGAACTTTTGCTCCTGAAGGGCCCTGAGAATCTTAGCCTGGGTTTTCAGACTCATATCCCCTATTTCATCCAGAAAAATCGTCCCCTTGTCAGCCAGCTCGAATTTTCCCCGCTTCTTGGTTGCCGCCCCGGTAAACGAACCTTTCTCATGCCCGAAGAGTTCGCTTTCGATGAGTTCCTCCGGGATGGCGGCACAATTGACATCGATAATCGGTTGTTCCGCCCTGGCACTGAATTGGTGAATCGTTCGGGCCACAAGCTCTTTTCCAGTACCGTTTTCACCGGTGACTATAATAGAGGAATCCGTTGGCGCCGCCATGGCGATTTCCCGTTTGAGGGACAGAATGGGTGCACTCTTCCCGTCGATGGAATGCTTTTCGATGGTTTTCTTCCGGAGAAATCGGTTCTCTTCCTCGAGCCGACGGAAATTCAGTGCGTTGTTGATGGCCACAATCACCTTGTCGATGGATAGAGGCTTTTCGATAAAATCATAAGCTCCCAGCTTGGTGGCTTTCACAGCGGTTTCGATCGTCCCGTGCCCGGTGATCATGATCACCTGGATGTGGGGATTCTCTTTTTTAATCTCGGTAAGGGTCTCGATACCGTCAATCCCCGGCATCCAGATATCCAGAAGTACCAGGTCGGGTGACTCCTGGTCGATGAGTTTAAGAGCCTCATAGCCGTTGTCGGCGGTGACGACTTCAAACCCTTCGTCGGATAGCAGACCCCGAAGGGACTTGAGGATGGAAGGTTCATCATCCACAATCATCACGGTAGGGAACATAGGAAATCCTCTTGGTTAAGGTGTTCAAATACATCCATCGGCTGCACAGATTACCCGAACCGTTCGTCGTATTCGGGAGTTTCGCCGAGTGGAGAGTTTTATGGCCAAGGCATTTCAAGGAGAAGCTGTATTGCACATACCGCGAACCTTGAATAACGCCGGCCATGGAAGCCTCCACTTGGCCCCCAGGGTGGAATCTTTTCAATTCGTTTTGTATTTCTCCGGTGGTTCACGAAGGTGCCATAGTAACTACGCCCATAAGCGTCACTGGTATCTCGAATCTTTTACCACCTTTTATTGAACAGATTCCACGAAACTCCCGGATTAATAGGGTAGCTCAATAATAAACTTCGCCCCCCGGGGGTGATTGTCTTCCATTCGAATCAGGCCGTGGTGATCCTGAACGATCGTATTGACAATTGTCAAGCCGAGTCCCATACCGGCCTTTTTGGTTGAGAAATTCGGCTCGAACAAACGTCTCTTATCCTTGTCGGCGACACCGGTCCCGGTGTCTGCGACCTCCATGCGAACCCGTTTGACAAGGGGATCGTGGGTCGCGGATATGGTAATGCTCCCGCTGTTTCGAATGGCAGCGATGGCGTTGTCCACCAGATTGATCAATGCCTGTTTGATCTGCTGCCGATCCAGACTCAACTTCGGCAGCCCGTCGGTGGGCTGAAAATCGAATGTGATCTCCGGATGACTTTCCCGGTACAGGGCCAGTGTCTCTTCAATGATCGGCTCCAGGTTGCAAGGCTTTGGATTGGCACTCGGAAATCGTGCAAACAACGAAAATTCATTGACTATATTTCGGATCAGATCCACATGGTCAATGATGGTCTGGGTGCACTCATCAAAGACCGGCTCTTCGAGCTGATCGTTGTACTTCCGACGCAACCGTTGGGCGGACAGACTGATCGGTGTCAATGGGTTCTTGACTTCATGGGCGATTCGCCGTGCGACTTCTCGCCATGCCGCCATGCGTTGCGCCTTTTCCATCTGTGTAAGATCGTCGAACACCATGACGATGCCCATGTGACCGCCGGTATCATCCTTCAGTACATTCAGGTAAGCCAGAAAACTTCTCGAACGACCGGCAATAGTCAAGCGCAAGGGAACCTCGATGGCGTTGTTCGGTGCGCTGTCGAGTTTTTCCTTGATCTCTTCGGCCAGCTTAAGATGGTCCCCACGGAGCAGGTTCTGGTAGTTGACATTGAGGATATCTTCCGCCCGGACATCCAGCATGCTTTCCGCCGCGGTGTTCACGGTGGACACCTCACCGGAAGCATCCACGGTAATCGCACCGGTGGAGACGTTTTTCAGAACGGTTTCCATATATCTTCGCCGTTCTTCAATTTCGACATTCTGATCCCGCAGTTTTCGCGCAGACAGCTCCAGCTGTTCCCGGCTGACCCGCAAATCTCGAGTCATCTTGTTGAATGAGTCGACCAGAGTTCCAATTTCGTCATCGGCCACCGATTCGATGGAGACCTTTAAATCCCCCTCGGCCACCCGTCGTGTGCCCTCTGCCAACTCCATAATCGGTACACTGATCGATTTTGCCAGGTAAAAACCGAACCAGATCGCGCAAAACACCACCAGAAGCGCAACGATGGAAAGGGTAATATAATAGGTTGCCTGTATCGGATCCCGGAGAAGTTTGATCTGCTGATACTCCTCAAAGCCCATGGAAATGGAATTGAGATCCTGGGACAGTTCTTCCGACACCACCACATTTACCAGAACAAACGCTTTCGCCTCCGACCACGGGACGCCCACCGGAACGGTGCCCATGGCGCGAATCAGTTCCCCATCTTCGATTCTCTCGGAGTGGGTTTGAAATTGCATATCGGAAAAGTTACGCCGCAGGTTGTCCGGCTCGATCACCGGGAACGGGTCGCCTTCAAACTCCTGGCCCAGGGCGTAGGTGATACGACGCAAATCGGCACCGTAAACTTCCACCGCATCCAGGTTAAACGCCCGTTGGACCACCTGGATGTATCGCGAAAGCGCTTTTTTCTTTTCGGGTTCGAACAGCTTTTTGGTCTTGATCTGGTAGGAAATCCGCTCCAGATAAAAACGATTGTTTTCTTCCACATACCCGTAGAGGCGTCTGCCGACACCCAGAGAATTCTCTAACGCCTGCTCTACGGGCACGTTGAACCAGAATTCGATACTGGTTGTGATGAAGCTTAACGCGAAGAAAAACAGGACAATGGTGGGAAGCAGGGTCAGTGCGACAAACGCTACAACCAGACGCGTTCGCAGCCGAGCCCCCATGACTTTCCGTCGACCGTCATAGAGGAGCTTGACCAGATTGCGCAGGACTAAAAAGAGCAGCAAGATCAACAGCAACAAGTTGATGTTGATCAGTATGAACATCAAAATGGTGTTCGACACCGGAAAGTCAGCGCCGAAATGGATGACTCGATTCTCGGCATAGGTTAACAGCGCAACAACCAGGGGAATCACTATTATCAAAAGCCCTTCCCGTTTGCGCCGTTTCCGATCGGACTCGCTAATGTAGGATTTTGAAGAATCTCCGCTCATGGTTGCTCGCTATCAGCCGAAGGGCTCACTCTGCAGTAAGGGGCCACCTCATTCGGTAAAGGACGGACGCCGAGCGCATCCGAGCTGCTAGAAAATAAAATCGATGGTGTACCAATCGGTTTCAAAGTCCCAGAGAGAGACGAAAAACAGGACGTAATGAAGATAAAGAGGAAGGGTCAATTTGTCCAACTGGGCCTTTGCCCGCAATTGATATTGCCGGCCTTTTTCGAGTTGATTGAGAGGGACAGCTTTCAGGCGATCGATTTCTGCCATCAGTTTGCGGGCCTCGGCAAACGATTTAGTGGTTTGAGTTTTTCTGCTTTCCCAGGATCGCTGGATCTCAAATTCCTTTTTAAGATTGTCGTATTTGATGGTGTGGGTAATGTCCAGATTGGCGATCGGCTTGTCCAGCCACAGGTTCCGGGCTTGATACAGGCGTATAAAGAATGAAAAGGTGGTCGGGACGCCGCTCAGCACCGCTTCCTTCATGGGCTCCGTGAATGCCCCTTCTACTTTCAGGTACACCAGGAGATCATCGCTGGTGTTGGTCACGATGATGTTGGTCAGCCGGGCCCCCTTCGCCCACAACGGGGATGGCAGAAACATCGAAAGGACCAATGTGATGATGATATAGCGTCTGAGGTTCGGCGTCATAAAATTAGGATTATCCCGTCTATCGGCGAGGTTGCTCTCACTGGGAGTCGAGGTCCATCATACCGTAAAAGTTATAAAAAACATAAGTTTATCTTTTTACCGGAGCAGGAGGAAAATGGCAAGGAAATTTAGGGTCGGCGGCCTCGGGACCCAAACGTCCGTGAGGTCATCGGCATGAGAGACCCCGGTGTTTACGACAAAAGGGGTGCGTCGTGCTTAACCGCACCGCACTGAGGAGATTTCATGCCATGTTCGGGTCAGTCCGGGCATTGCAACGAATGGAGGGTTTCATGGCCAAGGCACTTCGAGGCGAAGCTGTAGTCCATCTACCGCGAGTCTCGAACCCGCCGTCGCTCTTCGAGCTATGGCGCGCCCATAATTTGTTGGCAGTTCAACGGGTTTCTCAAAAAGCATTCATAGCCTTGCCGTAGCTTCATGCGAAGGCAGGTAACGCCGGCCATGGAAGTCTCCGTTCGTCCCGACCTGTGGGTTCGACTTGTAGGGTCGAAGCCTTCGGGCGAAGCCCTAAGCTCGAAGAGCGAAGTCCCAAGGGTGAAATCTTTTCAGATTGTTTTTCAAATCTTGACCACAGTCAAATGGCTATTGTCATAAGACCCCGACGTAACAGTAAATCTCAAATATTGAGTCCTTTTAGCCAAATGCTGAAAAGATTTCATGCCATGTTCGGGCTAGGCGGGCGTGTCACCGTTGAGGGTACAGGTTTCCCAGGAAGATTTCTCATTGAAGAACTTCTGAAGAAACGCGTGATTGAATTCGTGTCCGGATTTACTGACCTTCAGATGTCCCATGATGGGCATCCCCATCAGCGAGAAATCACCGATGCAATCCAGAATTTTATGTCGAACAAACTCGTCCGAATATCGTAGGCCCCCTTCATTTAAAATATCACTGTCACCAATGACAATCGCGTTATCCAGAGATCCTCCCCTGGCAAGACCGTACCGCTTGAGATGCTCGTACTCGGTGAGGAATCCAAACGTCCTCGCCCTGGATATATCCTCCTCAAAGGTATCACGGGATACTTCATAGGTGTAGGTCTGACTCTGAATCAAGGGATGGGGGTAATCGATGGAGCACGTGATTTTAAATGCAGGCAGGGGATAGGCACCGACAAATTTTCCGTTTTCTGAAAGTTCAATCGGTTCCCTGATCACGAAAAAGCATCGGGGCCCCACTAGTTCACGAATCCCGGCGGACTTGATCAGTTCGGCAAAGGGACCTGCGCTGCCGTCCATGATGGGCATTTCGTAATGGTCCAGTTCGACGATCGCATTATCGATTGAAAGGGCTGAAAAGCTGGCCATTAGATGTTCAATGGTGGAGACGATGACGCCTTCGGTGCCGATGACCGTTGCCAGACTGGTGTCGATCACATTATTAAAGTGGGCCCGAATCGTGGGTTTGTCCGGAAGGTCGGCTCGAACAAACCGGATGCCTTGGTTTACCGATGCCGGCTTGATGGTCAGGCGGACGGGTTTTCCGGAATGGACACCCACGCCGTCGCAGGTAACGGTTTTATCAACGGTCTGCTGATACTTGTTCATCGTAAATCATTTCCTATGAGCATTTGCGGATTCCCGTGCTATGCTCAGATTAGGGTTCGGTCATTTCAAAACAGACGATAGACGATAACTGGGAAATCGCCCTGCAAGGTCTGTTCCATCCATGCAAGGACAC
>Ga0209569_1000049_pt1 | contig 11280 bp, 9 predicted proteins | sample WorMettaBAHAMAS1_FD_187407 | JGI IMG/M metagenome (GOLD analysis project Ga0209569, IMG submission 187407) | Marine gutless worms symbiont microbial communities from Max Planck institute for Marine Microbiology, Germany - Olavius tantulus... ... | reverse complement strand
CGTCATCCGCATCTTCGACCTGGATATCCTGACGGGCGGTGTGGTTACGCCGCCGGATGAAGACGGGTACGATGTCTATCAGGCCTTCGATGGCCAGCGACACACGTACCGAAAATTTGTATTCCAGGGCGATCGTTTGGCCGGAGTCGTGCTGGTCAATGATATTGAGCAGGGGGGCGTATTCCTTTCGTTGATGTCCAGCGAAATACCGGTCGCCGGGGAAAAGGAACGGCTCCTCTCTTCGAGGTTCAACGTGAATCAATTGATCCATTAATCGAATGGGTTGTGCAATTGTTTCAGCCTATGGTCAAAAAGGAGGCCCTATGAAAGAAGTGGTGGTTCATCCAGAGCGTTGCGTGGGGTGCATGCAGTGCATGGCGGCATGTGCCACGGCCCACTCAAAGGCGAAAACGCTGTTCGCCGCGACGCTGGAGTCCCCTGTGCCAAAGTCGCGGGTGCATGTGGGGGTCGGGCTGTATGACGAAGGATTTCCGAATCGATGCCGGCACTGCGATCCGGCACCGTGCATTCTGGGGTGTCTTCCGGGGGCAATATCCAGAGACATGTCCACCAACACGGTCCTGATCGATCCGGACCGGTGCATCAACTGCGCCTCCTGCGCCATGGTCTGCCCATTCGGTGTCCTTAGGTACCATGAGGAGGACGCTGCGCCGCCGGGCAAAACCGTGGCTGTCAAGTGTGACAACTGCATCCAGCGCCAGGACGTGGGTTTGACTCCCGCCTGTGTCGAGGTCTGCAAATCCGGTGCGCTAACCTTTGAAGAATTATCCGACGCCATGAAGCGAAAAACCAACGAGATATCCAGAACGATTTCGACGGATGCAGCATCTCAGATGCTCTCCCAGGGGTTCTCGCTGCTGAATACGCTGAAGAAACAGATGGTCCATTTGCGGGCCGACTGATTTACAGACCCGGGAAATTTTGTTCGGGACCTTTAAGTCCAAACCGTCAACGTCATGATGGGGGTAACGATATGACACCAAAAAGAGAACTCAGAACAATCACGGAAGACGGCCTTTTGCTTTTGGAAAAAATGGAAAAGGATCAGGTGACTACGGTTTGGGACCGTTTCCAGGATCAGTTACCCAACTGCGGCTACTGTGAGATGGGGCTGTCCTGCCGAAATTGCATCATGGGACCCTGTCGTGTGGATCCGTTTGGCGAAGGGCCCCAGGTCGGTGTCTGCGGCGCAGATGCCAACATTATTGTGGCGCGAAATTTGGGTCGGATGATCGCCGCCGGTGCCGCCTCCCATTCCGACCATGGCCGGGATCTGGTGGATGTCCTTGCCCAAGTCGGGGAAGGACATGGATCCGGGTACCAGATTCGCGATGGGGAGAAACTCAAGCGGGTGGCCGTCGAGTTCGGGGTCGACATTGACGGAAAAGATGACCTGACCATTGCATCGGAGTTGGCGTATCAAATGCAGGAGGATTATGGGATGCGCCGAAAGTCCCTGACGCTTCTGGCCAAGGCGCCTGAAAAGCGGCGGGATGTCTGGAATACTCTGGGGGTGACGCCCCGGGGCATCGACCGGGAGACCTCGGAAATGATGCATCGAACCCATATGGGCGTTGACAATGACTGGCAGAGCCTGTTGCTCCATGGCATCCGAAACGCCCTGTCGGACGGCTGGGGCGGATCGATGATCGCCACCGATGTCTCCGATATCCTGTTTGGAACCCCGACCCCCCGACCGACCAAAGTCAATGCGGGAGTGCTAAAGGAGGACCAGGTCAATATCGTTGTCCATGGACACAACCCGGTGGTTTCGGAAATGGTGCTCCATGCTTGTCATTCCGCCGATCTTCTGAAACTGGCTGAGGAAAAAGGAGCCACCGGGATCAATCTGGCCGGGGTGTGCTGCACGGGGAACGAGTTGTTGATGCGACACGGTATTGCCATGGCGGGCAATCATCTCAGTACCGAACTCATCTTGGCCACCGGTGCCGTCGATATGATGATCGTGGATTATCAATGCTCATGCCATCGATTTCCTCTGTGGTGGCCTGTTACAACACGAAGATGATCAGCACCAGCGATAAAGCCAAATTTCCGGGTATGGAGCATCGGGAATTTCATCCACACAATGCCGAAGAAATGGCGGTCCAAGTGGTCACCGAAGCGATTGAAAATTTCGTGAACCGAAAGGAGGTCGTGATCCCCTCCACAGCGGCCGATGCCGTTGGCGGATTCTCCGTAGAGGCCGTGATGGGTGCACTGGGCGGCACTCCCGAACCGTTACTCGACGCCATTAAAGCCGGCAAGATTCGTGGTGCGGCAGGTATTGTGGGGTGCAACAACCCGCGGATCCAACAAGACTACGGGCATGTCACCCTGACCAAGCGGTTGATAGAACATGACATTCTGGTCGTGGACACCGGATGTGTCTCGGTAGCCAACGCCAAGGCTGGACTAAAAGTGGCCGATGCCACCTCATACGCCGGACCCGGACTCAAGGAAATTTGTGGTGCTTTGGGCATCCCACCGGTGCTTCATTTCGGAAGCTGTGTGGACAATGTCCGTATTCTATTACTGGCGTCCGCCCTGGCCAATGCCCTCGATGTGGACATCAGTGATCTGCCGATCGCAGGAGCCGCGCCCGAGTGGTATTCGGAGAAAGCAGCGACCATCGGTGTTTATTTTGTGGCTTCGGGTGTGTATACCGTCCTTGGCCCCATGCCGCCGATCACCGGCAGCATTGATTTCGTCAAACTGCTCACCGAAGATCTGGAAAACGTCGTGGGAGCCACCTTTGCTGTGGAGCCTGACTCGGAGAAAGCTGCCATCCTGATTCGGAAACGGATTGAATCGAAACGGGCGGCATTGGGGTTGGACACACGTGACGTTTGATCACATGCTCGGTTTCAGGAGCTGATTTTTTTTAGAGAAGTTTGAAATGCCTCCCGCCGTGCGGGATCACACACCTGATCGTTTGAATCAAGGTGTGTGTTTGGCCAGAAAAGCCTCCAATTGTCGTGATCACTTCATGTGACGCAATGAGAAATGGTGTGGTGAGCAACGACTCGTGAAGCAGGCGATCATGGATAGCTCGTCGGCCATCCTGCTGCATAAGATCGGGTGGTTCGGCCGGGTGACCGATGTTTACCGGGTCATGATGGCCACCTCGGTGTTCTGCGAAGTGACCATGGACGGATATGCCGGCAGCCAAGCGTTTCGGAGGTACCGTGGTCAGAAGAGATTACGCGTACTGGATCCCGATCCTGTGTCGGCCCGGCATTCTAGCGATTTCACATACCGGCGGCTCTCTGGCGCTGGGGAGAGAGATACCCTGCAGTTGTACCGCCAAGGGATCGGGGATTTTGTGATCGTTGATGATCGAGCCGCCGCCGTCACCTGCAGGGATATTGCCATACCGCATATGAACGCGCTTTTAGTGCCGAGAGTGTTATACATGGCAGGACGGTGTTCACACGACTCGTTTCGCCGAGGTACCGATGCGGTGATATCTATCGGGCGGTATAGTGACCACGTCCTTCGGACGGCAAAGAGTCTATCGGATGAGGCGTTTCAGGCATTTTTGCCTTGATCCGAATCTTGTTACGGAATCCCCGGGCGAATCCAATGGTCATCTCCATGCACCAGCCCTACTTTTGCCCCTACCCGGGCTTCTTCTACCGGATTATACATTCCGATCTGTTCGTACTGCTGGACACCGTGCAATTTCCCAGGGGGCCGACCTGGATGACTCGGAATCGCTTTAAAAACGACCAAGGTACCCTCCGACTCACCATCCCGGTTCACAAAAAGGGGCTTGGATTTCAATCCATCGATTCAGTCTGCATTTACCGGGAGAAACACTTCCCACGCAAACAATTGACAAGTCTGCGCCACGCCTATGCCCATGCCCCGTTTTTTCAGGATCATTACCCGTTTCTATAAACCGTGATGGCATCCAACCAGAAACGCCTGATCGACTTGAATCTTCCGATCATTGAATACATCGCCGATTTCTTAAACAGCCGAACAGACATACTTCGGTTGTCCGAAATGGCGATTCAGGGAAAAGGAACAGCACTTCTCATGGATATTTGCCGTGCGACGGGTGCGACGGAGCTGTTAATTCCATCATACGCATGCCGTCATATTGATGAGCGGTCCCTTCAGAGAGCCGGCATTTCCATCGTTCCCTGCCGGATACCGACCTGGATTTATCCCCAGTTGTGGGGGGATTTTATCCCCAATCTGTCCATCATCGACATGATGTTCAATCTCGGGCTGAAAGCCCGAGATCTACTTCTGTCTTGAGCCGATCCCATTTGCCCGAGGCTGCGCGATAACGCCGTCTATTGACTCGAACCCTGTTTGCGTTTAGAGTCTTGAGGCATTGCGTCTCGGAGGCATCGAAGCATGCCGTGGATGTCCTCAATCGGGCGCGCGATTCACGGTACCCAAATATTCAGCACAGACCCGCGGAAAACACCTCCGGTTTCAGGATAATTGAGGAGGGCTACATGAAGATCTGCCCGAATTGCAACGCAGAATGCGCACCGGAAGTCACGGAATGCCCCCAGTGCGGAACAGACTTCACGTATCTGGCCGAAAAACGCGCAAAGAAAGCGGCGGAAGCCGCCAAGTGGCAGGCTCGCAGAGAAAAAATAATCTCACGAGTCAACACACTGATGTTTGAAATGTCGGAAGATCAGCTCATCGCCCTGTTATCCCAGGCCAACGAAATCCATACTCAGAAAAACCGCAAGCATCCAAGAATCCCATGTTTGATTCCTACCGACTACGTTACAAGACAACAAGCCTATCAAGATTATATTACGAATATCAGTATCGATGGAGTGTTTATCGAGACAGAACAATCGTTTGAGAAGGGCGAAGGCATTTCTTTAACGCTGGCACTATCCCCTCACGTGAAACCGTTTAAAGTGACCGGGACCATAGTTCAATCTGTCGAAAACGGGATCGGCGTCGAATTCACCCCCACAAGCCAGATCCAGAAAGACCTCATCCGGCATCTCGTCAAAACGATTAAAGAACTGAGGGAGTAATTCCTCCATATCAACGATCATCAACCACCCGGACCGGAAGATGGCCCCTTCATTGAAAGATTCAAGCCTGTTTCGGCAGCAATGCTTTGTCTCCGGCCGTTGGATCAACGCTTCCGATGGCCACACCATGGCGGTGACCAATCCGGCCGACGGTACGATACTTGGCACGGTACCCGTAATGGGTGCCACCGATATCCGCGAGGTTGTCACCGGTGCCGAGGCAGCGTACATCCCATGGCGACAGCGGACAGCCAAAGAGCGGGCCCTTGTGCTCAGGCGATGGCACGATCTGATTCTGGCGAACCTGTCGGACCTGTCGACTCTGATGACTCTTGAACAGGGAAAGCCTCTCGCCGAGTCAAGAGGGGAAATCGCCTATGCCGCGTCTTTTATCGAATGGTTTGCCGAAGAAGCCAAACGGATCTACGGAGACGTCGTTCCCACAACCCTTGCTGGTAATCGGATTGTCGTGTTGAAGGAACCGGTCGGGGTCTGCGCAGCGATTACTCCATGGAATTTTCCAGCGGCCATGATCACCCGAAAAGCCGGTCCCGCTCTTGCCGCCGGATGTACCATGATCGCCAAGCCGGCCGGACAAACTCCCTTTACGGCGCTGGCCCTGGCTGCGCTGGCAGAACGGGCGGGCGTGCCGAAAGGAGTGTTCAACGTGGTCACCGGAGACTCGGCAGTCATCGGCAAGGAGCTGACCCGGCATCCGACGATTCGAAAACTGTCATTTACCGGGTCCACGGCAGTGGGGAAACAGCTGATGCGGGATTGTGCCGCTACTGTGAAGAAAATCTCTATAGAGTTGGGAGGAAACGCACCGTTGATCGTTTTTGATGATGCCGACTGCGACGCGGCGGTGGCGGGCGGCATCGCTTCGAAATACAGAAATACTGGGCAGACCTGCGTATGTGCAAACCGTATCCTCGTTCAAGATGGGATTTACGATCAATTTGTTCGGGCGTTCAGCGCGGCAGTGCAAGACCTTCGGGTGGGCCCCGGGCTAGACGATGGCATCGAACATGGCCCACTCATTGATGCCAACGTCCTCGAAAAAGTCGAAGAACTCATCGAAGACGCCCTGGCCAATGGAGCCCAGGTGCTGGTCGGTGGAGCGCGGCATGCCCTGGGAGGCACTTTCTTCCAGCCAACAGTCCTTGCGGAGGTGATCGCCTCCATGCGCGTCGCCAATGAGGAGATATTTGGCCCTGTGGCACCTATTGTTCGGTTTTCCACGGAGAAGGATGCGATTCAGATGGCCAACGACACCCCTTATGGACTGGCCGCCTATGTTTACACCCGGGACGTCGGTAGAGTCTGGCGGGTGTCCGAAGCCATCGAATACGGGATAGTCGGCATCAATACGGGAATTATTTCTACCGAAGTGGCTCCCTTTGGCGGCATGAAGGAATCGGGCATCGGGCGAGAAGGATCCCGGTACGGCATCGATGAGTATCTGGAAGTCAAGTATGTGTGTATGTCCGGCATAGACCCCCGGACATTTCATGAACGCGGTTATCCGTAAAGCACAAGTTAGCTGGATTATGCGTCTGTCGTACCACAAAGACCACGAAGAGCACGAAGGTAGCAAAATGACATAAGGCTGTTTTTCTTCGTGATCTTCGTTGAGAAAATGTCCCTGCTGGAGCTTTCAAGATAAGCGAATTCATGAAATCTTTTCAAATGTAAAACTGCACAACGATTTTAAGGGGATAGGCCATGCCCCTCCATGATCTGACCGAATTTCTAAAGCTTTCTTCCGTGCTCAATTACAACCTGAGTGCGGCGTCCCTCAATCGCTATAACGTTCTTCTATTCATCCTCGAGACCAAGCAACTTGATCCGGACAGTCAACGGGACAGGGATGCCAAAAGCATCATCATGGAAGCGCTGGGGTTTCTGTTTGCCGCCTACAGCCAGAAAAGGCGCCGACTCGGACCCATGGCGGTGATTCATCCCATTCGGGCGGCGGCGTTGTTTGCGAGAGCCCGGAATAAAGTCGGCCTGGTTGATTTGCTATCGGCGCTTTTCCACGACATTCTTGAAGACATTAACTGCGTCGACTTCGACTTATCCGAGTGGATCGAGATGGAATCTCTTCTTTTCGGTATTCTCCAGCGGCTGGAACCGGAAGACGAAGACCGCCTTGTAGAGAATTTACTCCATCTGAACCGGCTAAGAGGCGAAACGTATTATCGATATATCGGGCGCCTGCTGGACAATGCCGGGGAGTCGACAGCTTTAGTCCGGATCAAGTTGGCCGATCGTTTGGACAACACCCTCGATATGCGCATTGATCTCCAAGATCCACTGGAGGGCATCGATTTTTTTGAGAATCTATTTCAGATTCTCTACGTCCATAATTACCGCGGGAAACCGCTTACATCCGGGCATCCGACATCCACCGTGCTGAACGGCGCCAAGCGATTGTACCAGCTATTCAAGAATGCCGTACTGTTGTCTTTGATTCGTCAGAAAATACCGCTGGACCGCAGCTCTGAGTTCGACCATCTCTTCGAGGCAGTGTGCACGGCCAGTCTGAAAGAGGCCCAACGCACCTTTATCCATTTGGTTCACTACCACTACCGAGACACCGGAGAGCAACGACAGTTGCTTTTGGAGACCATGGATTACTGCTACAAGGGCCGTATCGACCTGGTGACCAAACCGGACAAACAGTTCCTTCTGGATGGTCTGTTTTCGAGCTATTTTGGATTTGCGACGAAAAAAAGCTGGACCAGCAGCTTCATCGGCTATACCAGGACAAACCGTTGATGATTGAAGCCTCAATCGCATTTATCACCATTTTCCTCAGCTTTTTGAACGACCCGGGATTTTTCGTCCGGGGTATCAGCGACAAAGGGATTGAACCGAAGTAGTTGTTCGATACTGGGTACTGGAAGAACCAGATGTCGAGGGACAGATGTCTGAAGTCAGATGCACGCGGGCCATTGTCGGAGGTCAGAAGACAGAAGACAGAGGACAGAAGACGAGTTCCACTAATGAACCGGCGGGCGGGTAAACGGGCCCACGGGCAAACCGGATAACCATTACTTAAAAGGGTGTATTTTATGGCTCATCGAAAATGGCGAGTGACCCCGAAGGACCTACGACGGATCTGCCATCCGAAAATGTTTCGCTTCAAGAACACGGATCATCTTAAAGCGCTTGAAACGGTTCTCGGACAAGACCGTGCAGTTCAGGCGCTCGAATTCGGGCTGAACATGAAAAGTCCGGGATATAATATCTTCGTGACAGGTGAAGAGGGCACCGGAAAATCAACCCTTGTAAAGCAAATTGCCCAGGACTATGCCCGGAAGCACCCTACACCGGGTGATTGGTGTATGGTCAATAACTTCGATAACGAGTACTACCCCAAGACAATCTCCTTGCCTCCTGGAAAAGCAACCCTGTTTGCCAAACAGATGGGCCGCTCCATCGATGAACTGCGGGAGGCGCTACCCAACGCACTGAACGGCGAGGCGTTTCGGAAGAAACAGACCGCGGTTCGGAAAAAAATCTCCCGAAAACAACAGAATGTGTTCCGGAAGATCGAGAGGCTGGCCCGCGATCGCGATTTGAACATCACTCGAACGGATACCGGTTTTGAAACCATTCCGCTGATCAATGGAAAACCCGTATCCCAAACCGATTTCCAGAATTTTTCAAAGGATAAGCGGGAAGACATCGAACGCAATGTGATCTACATTACGGAGAAACTAGAGGAAGGATCTCGAGAAATCAATTCCCTGACACAGACCCTCCATGAAGAAATTGAACAGCTTCTCGATGAAGAGACACTATCCGTGGTAAAGAGCAGGCTGGATCGGCTGCGGGCATCGTTCAAGAAATCCCAGGATGTGTTGGATTACCTGGAAGAGGTGCAACATGATATAATTGAGAACGTCCAGGAATTTCTGCCGTCCGGCGATAAGGAATCGCCATCCCCGGATCCCGAGCGGAATTCCTATTTTATGAAATATCACGTGAACGTCCTAGTGGACCGAAAGGGCACCAAGGGCGCTCCGGTAGTCTTCGAACCGAACCCAACCTACAGCAATGTCTTCGGAAAAATCGAAAAACGGGCGGTTATGGGAACGGTGACCACAAATTTCAGCATGATCCAAGCCGGGTCACTACTTCAAGCCAATGGCGGCTACCTGATCATGGAGGTGGAGCCGGTTCTGATGAACAACTTTGTTTGGGATTCCCTCAAGCGGGCTCTACGGATTAAGTGTCTTGCTATTGAGGACATGGCCACAGAGATGGGATTCGTTACGGCCTCATTAAGGCCTCAGCCGATTCCCCTGGAAGTAAAAGTGATTCTTATCGGCGGTTACCATCCGTTCCGGATTCTTCAGAATTACGACCCGCACTTCAATAAAATATTTCGCGTTCGCGCCGACTTCGACAATGAAGTCGCGCTAAACGCGACCACCGTGCAACAGTACGCGAAATTCATCGCGCGCATTTTCCAGCAGGAAGATTTACTTCCCTTCAATCCGCGCGGGGTGGCACGAATGGTTGAATTCGGATCCAAATCGGTTGCGGATCAAACTAAACTGTCCTTAAGATTCGAACCGTTGGTGGGACTTATCAAGGAATCCGATTACTGGGCACGACAGCGAAACGGACGCGTTGTCACCGAAAAAGATGTTTCCAAGGCCCTCTCTGAATACCGCTATCGCTACAATTTATATGAAGAAAAAATCCATGACGCCTATGTGGATAAGACCATTCTGATCGATGTGGATGGGACAATGATCGGCCAGGTCAATGCCTTGGCCGTTTATCAGATTGGCGATATTTCGTTTGGCCGTCCGTCTCGAATCACCGCCGAGACCTATATGGGGAAACAGGGGATTGTTAATATCGAACGGGAAGCAAAATTGAGCGGGAAAACCCACGACAAAGGCGTGTTGATTCTATCGGGCTATCTGGGTCGAACATTTGCCCAACGTCATCCTCTCAACTTGTCGATCAGCATTACCTTTGAGCAGAGTTATGGGGGTGTCGATGGTGACAGTGCATCGTCCACAGAACTGTATGCTATTCTTTCGAGCCTGGCCCAAGTCCCCATCCGACAAGGGATTGCTGTGACAGGATCGGTAAACCAAAAGGGGATGGTACAGGCCATTGGCGGGATGAACCAAAAAACCGAGGGTTTTTTTGAGGTTTGCCAGATTCAGGGGCTGACCGGTAAACAGGGAGTTATGATACCGGAGGCGAATGTAAACAATCTCATGCTTAAGGGAGAAGTCGTCGACGCCGTCAAGCAAAAGAAGTTTCATATATACAGGGTTTCTCGAATAGAGGAAGGCATCGAATTGCTCACCGGAATACCGGCAGGAAGACCGGATGCCGAGGGTAACTATCCACCCGAGACGGTATACGGAAAAGTTCAGACCAAGTTGGCTCGATATTATCGCCAGTCGATGCAGCGCTGGAAAGATATAGAAAATAATGAGCCCAAAGAGGATTCGGGGTAATCGGGCCCCCTGATAACATCCACGCCTATCACAGAGACAGCGCCGGGAACGACGAACCCGGCGCTGTTTTTCGATTCAATAGTTACTGGCTTGAGGGGTTAATTTGACTTTGCTGTGGGTTAGCCCACGACGCATTGACGGGCTCTTCTACCGCTCTCTTTGGCAGCAGATTGATAACACTGGTGACGTGATGCCACGCTATCCGAGCAAAGGTCGCATTTTCGCAGTTCTTCGATCAGCCGTTTCTTTTCCATGCTGCAACAGCCCCTTGGGCTTATGTTCTTTGAATTCTCCATACGACCTGCCTCCTTTATCAGACTAACGACCACAAGGTCGCATATTCTCTCAACTTGGATCCTACTCTCGCAAACCGGAGTCGGTCCTTCGGTTATCGTAATTCTTCAGCTTCCCTTGTCAATGGCTCAAAGCGCCCGTTCTTAAAAAAATTACCTGTGATAATAATAGGTTATCCTCTTCTTCGGCGCAGGGTTGCCGGATCATTTCGAATTCTGAATAAGGGATGTCAATAGTGTGTTTCATTTCACATTTACATATCGTTATGCAGGCTCGAAACGACACAATTGAAGCAATGCACCGAAAAATTGGAAGAAAATCACTATCATAATCTACCCTCGGGCGCTACATCCGCATCCTCGTATGGATCGGCCGTTACACCCCTTACCGGCACGGCGGGAATAACCTCTAATCATTCTAAGATACTGTATTTATATATTAAAAATTGA
>Ga0209569_1000048_pt1 | contig 11446 bp, 14 predicted proteins | sample WorMettaBAHAMAS1_FD_187407 | JGI IMG/M metagenome (GOLD analysis project Ga0209569, IMG submission 187407) | Marine gutless worms symbiont microbial communities from Max Planck institute for Marine Microbiology, Germany - Olavius tantulus... ... | reverse complement strand
TCTTTAGATCAGGGAATCGCTGAAGGGATCCATCCGTTTTTGGAAAATCCGGAGGTGCTGACGATCATTACGGCAGACCACTCCACTCCCAGCGGAGGCCCGTTGATCCACTCGGGTGAAAGTGTCCCACTACTGCTTCATGGCAGAGGGGTCCGAAAGGATTCCGTGGAGCATTTTGACGAGATCAGTGCGGCAACAGGGGCAATGGGGGATTTGCGCGGGAAAGAGCTCATGTATGTCATCCTGAACTGTCTGGACCGCGTAAAACTGCACGGCATTATGGATACCCCGTATGATCAGCCCTACTGGCCGGGAAATTATGAACCCTTCAAGGTGGAGTAATCCAAAAATTTGGGAAAATGCCATGCCGGGCACATCGGTGAAGGGTGACATGTTCTGAGCCCATCCATTTCAGGAGTACGATGAATCTATGAATACGGATAATCGCCACCCGTCGGTCGTTGCAGACACAGGAGTGATCCATGGACGGTTTCAGGTCCTGCACAACGATCATCTTAAATATCTTCTTTCGGGAAAAGACCATTGCCGGCACCTTGTGGTCGGCATCACCAACCCGGATCCGTTTCTTACGAAAAAGGAAACCTCGGATCCCGCGAGGCATGACAGGATGGCAAATCCATTGACCTACTATGAGCGATTTCTGCTGGTGAATGGATCCCTGAAGGAAGCCGGACTGGAGCCGGGTGAGTTCTCAGTGGTTCCCTTTCCCATCAACCGGCCAGAACTGTATCAATACTATGTACCCATGGACGCCGTGTTCTTTCTGACCATCTACGATGACTGGGGCAAACAGAAGCTGGAGTACTTCAACTCCCTCGGCCTCCGGACGCATGTTCTCCGGGAGGTCCCCCCTGAAGAAAAAGGCATCAGTGCTTCGGAGGTCAGAAAATTAATCAAAGAAAACGCGTCATGGGACCACCTCGTTCCCAAATCAGTATATCAACACCTGAAAACCTGGAACATCTCCGATCGACTGTGAGCATCCGCCCCGTCCCTCTCTAAAGCACCTGATCCGTAAAGGACTGTCGGGTCTTGTCATCTTGTTCCAGTAGTGGACATCTTTAATTGTATGCGTATTTTAACGTTTAGATGCCGGACCGTTGGCGAGTTCGGGTGATCCCTAAATATAGGAGACTTCAATGGGTAATGACTCAGTGACCTTCTTCACCCCCTATCCTTTTCGCACAGGACAGAAAATCAACCTGACAGAAGGTCCGCGGAAAGGAGACTGGGAAGTCATTGGCGTTACGGAGCGGAAAGTGACCCTTCGCTGCCCGATCAGTTTGCGGGAGTTCGAGTGGAACCGGTTCTGCTATGTGGTGGAAGAGAGGGATAGCGTTGAGTGGCCGCAAAAAGACTAAAATCTATCTCAAAAACGCACCTAAGGGTCCAATGCGGTGTTGCGGATCGACTCGAAATTCTCACGTACTACCGTGTACGCTCCGTTTTCTTTTCGACCCGCGCCTTGTTGAACACAAATTTAATACAACAGGACGTGAAATCCCGCAGATCGGCGGGGCCATGAGCCTTAAGCTACCCTCCTGAGATCCATTTCTAAGTCTCAACTGGAAAATATGAATGAACCTCAGCCTCAAAGTAATCATCGTTGTAATTCTGCTCGTGCCGTTGCTGGCCGGTTGCGGCTCCCAGGAGTCTGTGGACACCCTCACCAAAATCGGCTGGCATACCCATGAGACCGGCATTCAGCAGGCCAAGGCGTCAAAAAAGAAAATGTTTCTCTATTTCCGGGCAGATTGGTGACCCTACTGCAAAAAACTGGACCAGTTCATGGTCCGGCCCGAGATACACACCTATCTGGAAACACACTTTGCTCCTGTGCTCGTCGATTTTGATAAAGACCCTGACATCGTAAACGCTTACGGGGTGCGGGGAGTTCCCGTCATATGGTTTCTGGACCACCAAGGCAACCGCCTCCGTCAAGTTGCCGGGTTAATCCCCGAAGACGCTTTCCTTCCGGTACTCCAGTACATCCATACGGACGCCTATGAACGTCAATCCTTCAAGGCGTTTACTTCCGGCACCTGACCCGGTATGCCCAGTTCCGGCATCCAGAATCGGTTTACTATTCCTGGATTCCGGCCTCCGAGGCTGTGTCACAATTCAAAAAAGCACTGAAAATGTGTCCGTCATGCCGGACTCGGTCCGGCATCCAATTTTTTAACTACCTGTAATCAATCTGGATTCCGGCCTCCGCCGGAATGACAAAAGGACCAAAAATCAGTGGACATCCATAATTTAGAATTACGACACAGCCTCCTCCGCCGGAATGACATCGGTCTTGTTGAGCCATATGTCGTGTGCACGATTTACCTCTAATCGGAACGAAATTATGGCCATCGCTAGCGATTCCGGTCATGGGAATTCCCGGACCGCCCATTCTGCCGCCCTCAAAATGGGCGACAGGCCCTCCCAGAGCTTTGGGTCCTGCTCCCCTTCCACACCACCTATCCCGATCATTGCATGAACCCTTTTCAGCGGGTTGCTGAAAAGATACATGATCAAAAGATTATTGGTTCCGTTTGGTGCAATATCCGGGATAGCAGTTCCAAGCCGACCTAAATGACTTAAAATGTTCGGAATCGCGAATGGGCCCGAAGCGCGTCGGCAAAAACATTTGAGTGTATGAGCAAGATATGCTCTAGTTGATTTGAAATGCTACCGATCCGGGTACGGAGAATGAAAAATGATGCTTAAAAACTCCCTTGGGGAAATTCTGATCCAATTGGGCCATATCAACGAGGCACAGCTGGATGAAGCCCTTGAGGTGCAGGAAAAGATCATCCGAGAGGCGGTGCCGTTCAGCAGTTACCACCGGGTCCAGTTCGTTGCCGACTCTCTCCGGGCAAAAGACGGGGGCGGCATTCCTCTATTGGGCCAACTCCTGAAAGATATGGAGTTGATCGACGGGGATCAGCTCGAGGAAGCCCTGACCCAACAGGTCCAGTCCCTCAAGGAATACCACACCCTGGACAGCGATAAGCTGTGTTCGGTGATGGAAATCTGCCATCTCATCGGTTCGACCCTGAATCTATCAGAGGTGCTGGTGCTCATCATGAACCACGTGAACCGTTTGACCCACTCCGTGGGCAGCACCCTCATGCTGGTGGATGAACAAACCGAGGAACTGGTGTTCAGCATCCCCTCCGGTCCCAAAGCCCAGACGCTTCGGGATATCCGCATTCCCAAGGGAAAAGGCATCGCCGGCTGGGTGGCCCAGAAGCAGAAGCCGCTGATTGTCAACGACGCCCAAAACGACCCCCGGTTCTACCGCGGCATCGACAATTCGGTGGGTTTTGAAACCAAGGCCCTGCTGTGTGTACCGCTGAAAGCCAGACGAAAGCTGATCGGTGTTCTCGAAGTCGTTAATAAACAGGACGACAGCGATTTTACCGAGAAGGATGCCCTTCTGCTCAGTATCTTCGCCTCCGAGGCCGCCCTGGCCATCGAAAATGCCCGTGTCCATGGTAAGCTGAAGCAGCAACTCATGGAAAATAAACGCATTGAACGGGAGCTGGCAGAATCTGAAAAATTCCGGGCTCTGGGCCAGATGTCGGCGGGTGTGGCCCACGATTTCAACAATATCCTCAGTGCCATCCTCGGATATGCCGACATTGCCCTGTATGCCCAGGAAGATCCGGCCGGCATCAAGGAGAGCCTGGAACAGGTGTTGAAAGCCTGCAAACGGGCCAAGGAGCTGGTGAGTCACATTCTCGCGTTCAGTCGTCACAGCCAACAGGAGCGGCTGCCGGTCCAGTTGGGCCAAATCGTTCAGGAAGCCCTCAAGCTCTTGAGGGCGTCGATTCCATCGACCATCGATATCCAGGTACACATCGAACCGGACTCAGGGGCGATTCTGGCGGATCCAACGCAGATTCATCAAGTGCTCATGAACCTGTGCACCAATGCGCAACACGCCATGGAAAACGGCGGTGGCATATTGGGGATATCGGTGGCGCCCGTGGAGGTAACTGAAAAGCTGGCGGCGTCTCACACGGACCTGCAGCCGGGGCCCTATGTGAAAATGTGTATCAGCGACAACGGTTGTGGAATGGATGATTGCATCCTCAACCAGGTATTCGAACCGTACTTCACCACCAAAGAGAAAGGGGTGGGCACCGGTATGGGATTGGCGGTCGTCCATGGGATTGTCAAAGGCCATGGCGGGGCCATCACGGCATACAGTTCGCCGGGAAGAGGCTCCTCCTTTGAGATGTACTTCCCGAGGGTCGATTATGAAGTCCCGAAGCGTCAGGCGCCCATTCTGGAGATGCCAAAGGGGAAAGAATGGATTCTATTCGTGGATGACGAGGCGGTTTTGGTAAATTTGGGCAAACAGATGCTTGAAAGCCTCGGCTATAGTGTTTTTGGCGAAACAGACCCCAGGATGGCCCTGGAACGTTTTAAGAGCAATCCCAACCAATTCGATATGGTGATCACCGATCTGACCATGCCGGGGATGACCGGAGATGCCTTGGCCAAAAAGATCGTCTGTATCCGCCCGGATCTGCCCGTCATTCTGGTGACCGGCTTCAGCGAGAGGGAAACCCAGGAGCATGCCGGGAATATGGGCATTCGAGAAATTGTCATGAAACCCCTGACCATTCTTGATCTGGCCTCCGTGGTGCGGAGGGTACTGGATCAGGACCGTTAACCCGAACGCACAAAGCCCTTGCCGGGGACGACTCGGTCTTGTTAAGTAAATCCCATTGCCGTTGACGGCATCCCGATATGGGATAACCGCGTGCTTCCGGAATCCTGTCCGGTCAGCGCCCCGATGACCCGATAACGCGGACTGGCTCGGCAATCCCTTGTGTACCGGTATCATTGGTAGTCCGGCAAGGCATTTGCTGTCGCTCCTGTTTGGGCGACTCGCGATACCCCCCATGCTCAACAGTCGTCGATTATCCTATTGGTCGGCGCGTCATCCAAAATTTGCACTACCCGAAACAACCCTTTAAATCTGCTGCAGGGAGATCAACATGGAGCACCAGTTTGATGTAGTCATCATCGGATCCGGCCTCGCCGGATTAAGGGCCGCCCTTGAGCTGGGGGTGGATACCAAAGTGGCCGTGATCAGCAAGGTGTTTGCCACTCGATCCCACTCGGGAGCCGCTCAAGGCGGCATCGGTGCCGCATTGGGGAACGAAGAGGAGGACAATTGGAAATGGCACGCCTTCGACACCATCAAAGGAAGCGACTACCTGGGTGATCAGGATGCCATTGAAGTCATGGCCCGGGATGCCCCGAGAGTGGTGTACGAGCTAGAGCATATGGGTGTGCCCTTTAACCGCACCCCGGAAGGCAAAATAGCCCAGCGCGCGTTCGGCGGCCACACGCGAAATTTCGGGGAAGCCGCAGTAAAACGGGCCTGTTATGCAGCCGACCGAACCGGCCGGGTGATTCTGGACACCTTATGGGAGAAGTGCCTCCAGCGTGGCATCACCTTTTTCGACGAATATCATTTACTGTCACTCATCGTGGGACGCGACAGGTGCTGTGGCGTGACGTTGTACGAATTGGCCACCGGGGAGATCCACGTTCTCCAGAGTAAGGCGGTCATGCTGGCCACAGGGGGTGCCGGGAAAATATATAAGACAACGTCCAATGCATTGGCCTCCACGGGCGACGGCATGGCCATGGCCTACCGCGCAGGTGCCGCCCTGGAGGACATGGAATTTGTTCAGTTTCATCCCACGGGCATCTACAAGCTCGGCATTTTGATCAGCGAAGCCGCCCGTGGCGAGGGGGGCATCCTGCGGAACAGCGAAGGGGAACGTTTCATGGAACGGTATGCCCCCACGATCAAGGACCTGGCACCGCGGGACATGGTCGCCCGCTACATCCTCCAGGAAGTTCGGGAGGGCCGTGGAATCGATGGCAAGGATTACGTCCATCTGGATTTGACCCATCTGGGCGAAGAGGTCATCGGAACAAAACTGGTAGAGATCATCGAATTTGCCCGCACCTACGCCGGTGTGGACGCATTCAAGGAGCCGATACCGGTACAGCCGACATGCCACTACATGATGGGCGGAATCGCTACCGATGCGAATGCCCATGTGGTCATGGATGATAAAGCCACTCTGTTCCCGGGTTTATTTGCCGCCGGCGAATGTGCCTGTGTATCGGTTCATGGTGCAAACCGGTTGGGATGCAATTCGCTCCTCGACACACTGGTCTTTGGCCGGCGTGCCGGAAAAGAGATGAGACAGTTTATTCACAGCGTCGGCATGCCGAAACTACCGGGCGGATTGGAAGAAAAAGAGCGTCAACGGATTCAAGGTATGATGGATAACCCCGGCAAGGAAGCCCTTGGGGCGGTCCTTCTGGAAATGCAGCAGGTGATGATGGACAAGGTCTCGGTCTTCCGAGAAGCCGCCGGACTGACGGCGGCGTTGAACGCCATCCGGCATCTCAAGGAGCGATACGGTCAGATCGCGGTTCGGGACAAGGGATCGTGCTTTAACCGTGACCTTTTGGATGTGCTCGAGCTCGGAAACATGCTGGACCTGGCTGAAGTGATTACGCTGGGCGCCCTGTTCCGAGAGGAAAGCCGTGGCGCCCATTCCCGGGAAGATTTTCCAGATCGAAACGATTCGAAATTTCTGGAGCACACCATGGTGCGACTCACATCCAAGGGGCCGGAGCTGTTTACCAAACCGGTGACCATTACTACCTACGAACCTAAAGAGAGGACGTATTGATATGAAATGCCATTTTGTCATTTATCGCTTCGATCCTTCGGTGGACAGTTCTCCCCGGTATCAGGAATACCAAGTGGACGCCGAGTCGACCGACAAAATATTGGATTGCCTGAATAAAATTCGATGGGAGCAGGATCCCACTCTGGCGTATCGGGCGTCCTGCAGCCATGGCATTTGCGGTTCCTGTGCCATGACCATCAACAGCAATGTCGCACTGGCCTGCCAGAAGCTCGTCCGGGATTTTAAAACCGCCAACAATTTCGTGATCGAACCGTTGCCACTGTTCAATGTGGTCCGCGACCTGGTGGTCGACCTCAATCCGTTCTTTGACAAGCATCGGGCGGTGCGCCCCTACCTGATCGCGGACGATGAGCCGCCCGAGGCAGAGCGCACCCAGAGCAGTGAAGATCAACAAAAGACGGAAATTGCCCTGCGTTGCATCCTTTGCGCATCGTGCACATCGTCATGTCCGATTTCCCGTACCAATCCGGAATATCTTGGGCCGGCCGCCCTGCTTCGCGCATTCCGGTATATCTATGACTCCAGGGACTCGGCCACCGGAAGCCGCGTTTCACAGCTCAATGATGATAACGGGGCCTGGGGATGCAAAACCATGTGGTGGTGCACCGATGTCTGTCCGAAGGGAATCCCGGTCACCAAGTGCATTGGACAGATAAAACGGGCCATCCGGGAACATGAGAAGTCGGGGAAGTAATTCGACGCGATCTGTCTAATAGATGGGGTCCATTCAAGGGCAGGGCGCGACGACGTTGCTTCGCTGAACTCGAGAATTATATTACAGATACTCTGTATGAACCGGCTCGAATCACCCTGAATTTGCATGTTCTGAACAGCAAAAGGAGACACCGATGACACCCTTTGTACTTAAGACCCTCTCAAAAGAAGCCATTCCGACTGCCCTGGAAAAGGCAGAACGCTATCGACTTTTGGGAGAACCTCAGGAGGCGGAAAGCATCTGTCGAGATATCCTCGATATTGACCCGAACAATCAGGATGCACAGATCACCCTTCTGTTGGCCATCACCGACGAATTTAAAGTCCAGCTCAATCCGGCGTTTACCCGGGCCCAGGAAGTTCTGGAACAATTAGGGGATGCCTACTGCAAATCCTATTACGGGGGTATTATCTGTGAACGCCGGGCCAAGGCTCATTTACAGTCGGCGGGCCCGTCAGCCGGCCATATGGCTTATGAGTGGTTTCGCAAGGCCATGGACTTGTATGAATCCGCTCTCACCACCTGCTCCCCGGGAAACCAGAGCGCCGTGCTCCGATGGAATACGTGCGCCCGGATCATGAACGAAAATCCGAGCATCGCTCCGGCACCCGATGACCGCACTGAACCCATGCTTGACGTAGCGCCAGATCAGACATAGCAGATCGCCCCGGAAACAAGGTGAGGTATTGCACCCCATTGTTCAGCGAATGCTCACAGGACTTCAAACCAGATCCGAAAATCGAAACACGAATCTCGAAGCCAATCACAAATCTCTAATGACAGATCTCTAAACCGTTTCAGACATGGTTGGTTAGACGTTTGGGCATTGTTTCGAGTTTCGTGCTTCGATAATATTAACGATTTCCTATCCGATGGCTTTTCTCCTCGGTTTCAGTACAGGCTGTTTTTGGAATTCGACAGTATCTGCGTAGATTCTATGATCGCCAAATACAAAAAGCGGGTGTATGTGTTCGTGGTTTCCGATGCCACCGGGATGACGGCAGAACGCGTGATTCGGGCGGCCTTGGTTCAGTTCAGCGAGATTGAACCAAGGTTTAAAAAATTTACCTTTGTCCGCGAAAGAGAACGGATACGGGAAATTCTGGACAGCGCGGAACGGCTCGAGGCAATGGTGATCTATTCCCTTGCCTCTCTGAAAACACGAAAATGGCTGCGCGCTGAAAGCCGTACCCGAAGTGTCTACACCATTGATCTGCTCGGTCCGCCTTTAAAATTGATGGAAAAGCTCTGGAACGTCGTCCCGGACTTCCGGCCGGGGATCCTCGGCGGTCCGAATGGCGAAACCATGCGATCGGCCGAATCCATCGATTTCACCCTCAAACACGACTACGGCCAAAACATACAGTCGATCGACCAGGCAGAGCTGATCATTCTGGGGATTTCACGGACATCGAAAACGCCAACCAGCCTCTTTATCTCATGCAATTTCAACCTGAAAGTGGCGAACTTTCCGATCATCCTGGGGGACGAAATACCCGAAACGATACGTTCTGCACCCTCACGGAAGATTGGATTCACCATCACACCGAAACGGGCGGCGTACATCCGCCGTCGCCGACTCCAATACGCCGGTGAAGTCCGCTATACGGATATGGAGTACATCAAAAAAGAACTGCGATACTCCCATAAAGTCTTCAGCCGACTTAGCGGACTGCACGTGGTCGATGTCACCGACCTTTCCATTGAAGAGATCGCCAATGATATCATGGAAAGTGTCTCCTACACCGGAACTGAGGGCCGGTAACCTTCTCACTCACAAATATTCGGACGACTTCGAGGCGTGATCTGCTCCAACACCGTCGTGGCACATCCGGCTCTGAGAACTGCCGATGATGGATTCCAGATCCTGGAGGGATGAGGCCTGTTCCCGGGATTTATCACAATTGCAGTTATGGCAGGTGTGAATGCGGGGAGGTTCTCCTTTAACCCGCGATTTGATCGTAAACACAAAAAACAAGAGGCCAAAGATAACGAAAACGATGATACTGACAAGCACGAAGTCCAGCATGGTGTCACCCGGGGTTTGGTTATCCTGAGAATATAAGATGTGGCAGGGTTCGGTCAACCCGCGTGAAGCCTACCGGTGTTCCTTGACAAAACCTACAACACTCTTAATTTCCGCATGCACATTCAGTCATCCGTGCCGCCCTGTCGTGACACTGAAGCTGAATATTACCGACGCTGGGTGGAGCCACCGCCGAGCGCGTCCACGGAGGATATATGGCGTTTGAGACAAGAGAAGAAGTTCTAGAAAAAATCATGGAAGAAGAGAAACCCAAGTGCCCCCATTGCGACCAGGAGATGAGTCTCTGGGAGGTTCCGCCAATGAACTTCAGTGACGGACTCGGCTGGGGTGTTCCCTTTTTATATGTCTGTTTTAACGACCAGTGCCCGCTTTTTGAGCAAGGCTGGGAGAACCTGCGGGAAAATTATGCCCACAATGCCTCCTATCGATGTATGTGCTACCCCGGTGAAGACAAGTATGAATGTATGCCGGTGTTCAGCCCGCAGGGGGCCACCGGCCAGATCATCGACGACGAAGCGCTGATGGCCCAGGAGGCGCTAAAGGCAGCGATCAAAAAAGGGTTTTCGATCCTTGCCGTCTGTTACGTCGAGAAAGACGGGCCACAGGTGCTGCGAATGTTGCTGGACCCCGCGGAGCCGGTGCGGGTCCGTGTCAAAGCAGCGGAAATGCTGGGGGATTTCGGTACAGTCGACGCGATTGAACCGATGAGATACAGCAAATTCGGCAACCAAATACTTCGAAAGCAGGTAGACGACGCCATAAAACAAATCCATGAGCGGTCGTTCACACGGAAATGTCCATTCTGTGCGGAAATCATCAAAAAAGGTGCCAATATCTGTAAACATTGCGGGAAAGAGGTCGCCGGCCAATAAACCGGGTCCGATTTGCCCATTCATCCCTAGCCGCGGTACACCGCGGCTTTTTTATTCGCCGACGCCAGAATACCCAGCCGCCTGTTGGAGGGAAGCCTCAAGGCGGGTTATTACGATTGTCAAAAATATGACATTTACTATAGGCTTCGGTGCAATTCGGCTTTGATTCTCCATAGCTTACTGTGGAGGGCTTCATGTCCTAAGATTTTTTCGGACATTCACCAGATCGGCGTCATAGGTTCGCACGATCAATTGTTCTCGGCGAATCTGATCTTCACTCAGGGAACGGGATCGATGGTATAGCAGAGCGTCATGGGCCCCTTCGTGGGTTGGCAGGGCTTGGCAGCCCTCACCGATTTTCTTTCCCGATATGGATTCGAAAATCAGGGCGTCGTTGCCATCGGTCACCACGGCCAGCGGAATGGGAGGGTCTTCGGCGACCCGGGCGGCCGCCAGAATCCCCCGGGCCCAGGAATCCAGAGAACCGGCAGCACACCGGATGGCCATCAGGGACTGGCCGCCGGCGATGACGACCAGGTCAACCAGGGATCGATGGGACTCCCCATCAATGTCTAGGACCAGTGGCCGATCCACCTCTATGGCTTCGGAAGGATATCCAAGACGTTCGACAAGGTACCGCTCCATGGCTTGCCGGTTCTCCTCGGCGCCGATGTTAGGCACGGCCTTGCCGGTGATGTAGTCGGTGATCATCTCATATGGTTTTTGAACATCCGTCATCGCCCACTCCAGTTGTCCTGAAAATTACATATTCGGGGTCGGTACCGCTATCGGCATCGGAATCGAAATGTGGCGGCCATCTACACCGTCGATACCGATACCGACTCCGATGCCGACACCGATGACCCTTCTCGTTGTGTTCTAAAGAGGACCCTTAGCACTTCGGTGTAATATTTGCCTACCGCAAGATCTTACACCCCAGCCTGTGTATAGACTGGGGAGATAGGTAACAGTTGTTCGGAGACATGGGTAACACTACCATCAGGCATATCGTTTACACTTGGGAGAACGACTATGCCATGGAAAG
>Ga0209569_1000046_pt1 | contig 11632 bp, 12 predicted proteins | sample WorMettaBAHAMAS1_FD_187407 | JGI IMG/M metagenome (GOLD analysis project Ga0209569, IMG submission 187407) | Marine gutless worms symbiont microbial communities from Max Planck institute for Marine Microbiology, Germany - Olavius tantulus... ... | reverse complement strand
GGTAGATAAACTGAACCAGAAATGCTGTCATGATGCCGATAATCGTTGCCCCGACGAGCATGGGCACACTGCCCCTGCTTCCGGTAATCAGAAATGCGATAGCAAGCCCCGGCAAGACCGCATGACTGATGGCATCTCCCATCATACTTTCTCGGCGAAGCACTATATACACTCCCAGCAACGCACAGGACATGGCACTGAGTGCTCCCGTCACGACAATCCACGTATCAAATGATGACCATTCCACCATGGGCTATCCCTCGACCACCTCAATCCGATGAGGGCTCTCCGGCATTCTGCCGTTTTGGTTGGACGGCAGCAGTTTTTCTAGCTGATCGATAATATCCTTTTCCAGCACGTGCTCAATCTCATCCGCACCCCAGTCCACCTGGCCGGGAGCGATATCGGCATGGGTGATCAAATAGGCCTCCCAGAGTCGATGCTTTCGAACGACATGTTCCGCCTCCCGGCACCCCGCATCGGACAGCACAATTCGGTCTCTATCCGACTCCCGGATGAATCCGATGCTCCGAAGTTCTTTGACAACCCGATGGAGATCTGTCTCCGACCAGGATCTCCGCGTTCGAAGATCCTCAAAGGGCATTCCATTGCGGGACAGCACTTCCGCCATGTTGCTGCCATCGGAACGTCCTTCCGCCCATTCGAACATGTCTCTTAATAAGTTTTCCCTTCGGACCTTTCGCCTGAGCCGACGCCGTTCCATGGACACTCTCAGGAGTCCCCGGGCGGTTCCGAAGAACAGACTGAAGATGAAAATCGTGGAGGCCGTCAGGACGATCACGGCGCCGGCGGGCAGATTGGCCAGCAATGCACTGATGCCGGATCCGAACAACCCGCTGATGGCCCCAAAAATTCCGGACAGAAATAGCATCCGTGACAAACGATAGGTCCAGAAACTGGCGGCGGCCGGCGGAATGATAAGCAATGCAACCACAAGTATCAGACCTACCGCCTGGAGGCCGATCACCGTGACGATGACAACCAGCGTCATCATAAAAAAGTCGAGCCATGCCACCGGCCAACCCTGGCTGGCTGCGTAGTCGGTATCAAAACAGAGCAACGAGAATTCTTTAAAAAACAGGATGCAGAAAACGGCTGAAACCAGTGCCGCCACGGTAATCAGCACTGAGTCAAAAAACAGCATGGAAGCTGTCTTTCCGTAGATAAATGAGGACAAGCCGGCCGCGTTGCCGCTTTCCATGCGGGTAGCAAGACCCAGCAGCGCTATCCCCAGTCCGAAATAGACACTCAGGACCACACCTAAGGCGGCATCATCCTTCAATCGCGAGAAACGTTGAATGATAATCACCGAAGCGGTGCCCAGCACAGAAAATATCGCAGCGCCCGCAATCAAGCCCAGCAAGTTCTTTCCATCCCCAAAGAAGACAGTCATTAGGATAAATGCCAGAGCGATGCCGGGTAACGTGGCATGGCTGAGCGCGTCGCTGAGCAGCGCCCGTTTTCTCAACAGTAGAAACGTCCCCACCAGACCGGCAGCCAGGCCAAGCAGTGTCGTACCGATAATCACGACACGGGTATTGTAATCTCTTAACGTCAGAACCCGGAGCAACTCTTCGCCGGTCGGCCAATCCAATCCTTTGTCACCCAGGCTTCCCGCAAAACCGATCGCCGGCAACAGTACCAGCAGGAAAACGGCAAGGGGAACATATGGCCCTCTTATGGATGTCATTCCTGGGTCCCTTTGCTGCCTGCCGGCAAGCTTGGATCTTTGGAGTACTCGAAAAAGGCCTGGGACAGCAGTGTCAGCTGCCCCCCATATGTTTTTCGAAGATTCTCTTCGGTAAAAACGTCGTCCACCGGACCGTCGGCCACAACCCGCATGTTCAGTAAAACCACGTGATCAAAATACGTCTGCACCGTCTGGAGATCATGATGAACGACAATACAGGTTTTCCCTGCGGCCTTAAGCTCTTTCAGCAGGGCTATGATGGCCCGTTCGGTGGCCGCATCCACGCCGGCAAACGGTTCATCCATGAGGTATATCCGGGCATCCTGGGCAAGCGCCCGTGCCAGGAACACCCGTTGCTGCTGTCCGCCGGACAACTGGCTGATCTGTCGTTCGGCGTAGGCGGCCATCCCTACCTTCTCCAGTTCCACTCGTGCAGCCTGGCGATACTCCTGGGTTATGGGTCGAAGCCAGCCGATTTTCCGATAAAACCCCATGGCCACGACATCGATGGCATTGACCGGAAAATCCCAGTCAACGGATTCACGTTGGGGAACGTATCCCACCAAATGGCGCTGCCGTTGATATTCTTTTCCGTAAATGGACACGGTCCCGGAGGCTCGCGGCACAAGCCCCAACACCGATTTAATGAGCGTACTTTTGCCGGCCCCGTTAGGGCCGACAATGGCGATGAGATTGCCTTCGGGCAGTGCCAGGTCGACGTCCCAGAGGACCGGCTTCCGGTGATATGCCACGGTCAAGTCGTGGATCCAGAGGGGAATGTCTTCCGGGCCGAGCTCTGTCAAAAGCTGTTGATTCCCAACCGATGGTTGTGCGGCCATAGTTCAAACCCTTTATCAATGATTCGATGAAAGTTTACCGTTGAATCCCTTCTCGGGAGCATCTCCGCCCAGCGCACGGGAAATGGTGGTCGCGTTGTGATCGATCATGCCGATGTAAGTCCCTTTGTAGGACCCTGCCCTTCCCATGGCGTCGGAAAAAAGCTCACCGCCAATTCGAACGCTGTGTCCCCTGGCATTGGCCCCTTCGATAAGGGCTTTAACATTTTTATCCGATACGCTGGATTCGACAAAGACGGCCGGAATCTTTCGCTTGACCAGTTCGTCGACAATGCGGTTGATATCTTTCAACCCAGCCTCGGATTCGGTGGACAGCCCCTGGATGCCCATGACCTCGAGCCCATATGCCCGGCCCATATATCGGAAGGCATCATGGGCGGTGACCATGACACGCTGTGTTTCCGGGATGGAGCCGATCACTTTTCGGGCATACGCATTCAACCGATCCAACTCCTTTAGGTAAGCTTCGGCATTGCTGCGGTAATGCGACGCATTCGGAGGATCGAACTCTGACAGCGCCTCCGCGACCACTTCCACGGCCTTCATCCAGCCCTTTACATCCATCCAAACGTGGGGATCACTGTGATTCGTCTCTGCATCATGGATCAGGTAGGATTCCTGTAACAGCTCCGTTACGGCATACACCGGGCGCCGTCGGGATACTTTGACGAGGATATCCGACATCTGGCCCTCCAGCAAAAGTCCCGCATAAAAGACAATATCGGCTTTGAGCAGTGCGGCGACATCACTGCGCGTTGGATTGAACAAATGGGGATCAACCCCTTCGCCGATGATGTTGGACACGTCGCCTTTGGTTCCAGCCACATTTTTTACAATATCGGCCACCATCCCAACCGTGGCCACTGCTTTGAAGGGATATGTTCCGTTGTATTCTCCGGATGCCGGTTCAGAGAGTGTCAGTGTCAGAAATCCGGTAAACACGGCAATGAACGCTCGAAACGGCATATGTCGAATCCATTTGAATTGCATGTATCGTTCCTCCCGTTGCAGGAAATAGGGTCAGAATAGATGGGGTTGCCGATATAGTGGTTGTCAAAAAAACATTCCGATTGCCAGACGTTTTCTTGCTACAACCACTTATGCCGCCATCCATATTTCGGAACATATTTTTGGCAAGCGGCATAACTCAGAACTATAAGCATGAATATATTTTGGTCAACCTAAATATATGTTTTGGAATGCCGAATTCAGTCTTCCGGCAGACTATCCGAGGATATCGTCTCAACTAAAATGGCATTGGTGATCTGTCTGCTCAGGCGGGTCACCGGCCCAGTCTCTGCCGGACCGATGCGTAGCGACAATGGACCGTCAAAGGGCGGTTTTTCCAACACTGTCACAACGGTCTCCATACCGATACCGATGTCGGTCAGATATTTTAACAAGTCTTCATCCCGGGATTGGACTCTCGAAATCCGGACGAGATGGCCGGGCTCAATAGAAGATAATGGAATCCAATATTTCTCTGGAAGCCGCCCGTCGATATCGGGTATCGGGTCGCCGTGGGGGTCCTTGTCGGGATGCTTTAAGAAATCAGCAATGGCTTCGGTCATACGCGGGGATATGTGATGCTCCAATCGGTCCGCTTCCCTGTGTACTTCTTCCCAGGCAAATCCCAAGACGTCATAGAGAAACGTTTCCAGCAACCGATGCCTTCGGATGATTTCCAGAGCGGTTTTCCGTCCGGCCGTGGTCAACGTCACCCCCTGGTGGAGCCGGTACTCCACGATCGGCGGTCGCTCCCTGGCCAGACGCTTGAGCATCTCGCTGACAGACCCAGCGGTGACACCGAGTCGCTCGGCCAGGCTAGAGGTTTTGGCCTTGCCGTCTCTTTCCTGAAGCTCGTATATGGCTTTTAGATAATCTTCGACGGCTTCCGATCGCATGGGATAGTCGGTATCGTAAGAAGGTTAAAATGGGTCCGGACGAATTGAACTTCATCCTAATTCAATCGACGATGGGTTTCAATTAAATAAGGTCAAGGCGCGTGAGTTTCGCGGAACGAGGCGTACATCTCCATTCCGACAGGCCGTCGGAAAACAAGCATCGGGCTGATAAACAAGGCCGCCCCTCGACAAGCTCGGGATCTATGTCAGGTGTTCAGCGACCGGAGGCGTATATGCCAATACGTCGAGGATCGCTGGACACCGAGAACGCCGTTTATCCGTCTGAGGAGCCGTTTTCCGACGGCCTGTCTCTCGCGGAGATGACGCAGTATACCCCCTCCCCCTTCCTTGCCGGCACAAAGCACCGACTGTCGGACAGACAGGCGGCCTTCGTTCGATCACCCGATTTCCATCTGTTGATCAAATCCGGCTCGCGGATGAAGGGCCGGCTCATTGAAATATAGTCCGTTACGCCGTCTTCGATCAGTTCTTCCGCCACGGCAAATGATCGGATACCGCCAACCAATATGAGCGGGAGGGCCATGTGTTCCCTGAACGAACGTGCCGCGTCCCGAAAGTAAGCTTCATCGGATTCTTCCCGAATCCCGGTTCGAACCGGATTCAATTTTCCAGACAGACCGGTCCCTCCGCTGAGTTCAACGGCATCCAACCCATTTTGAGCCAACAGGGCGGCCGCGGTGGCCGCATCATCAAGTTCCTGACCGCCATCCAGAAAATCCCGGGTATTCATTTTGACAAGAACCGGATAATCGTCACCGACCCGGCGTCGGATATCTTCTACAATCTCCACAACGATTCGAGCCCGGTGTTGAATGGGGCCACCGTATCCGTCCTTTCGACGGTTGAAATAGGGTGACAAAAACTGACTCAACAGGTAGCCATGGGCCGCATGGAGTTGGACCCCGTCAAAACCGGCCTGTTTGGCGCGCTCTGCTGCGCGGCTGAAATCTACCTTTAGGGTTTCAATATCCTGAGGCGTCATCTCTCGAATCGTATGCCGGCTGACACCGGGGATCTGTGACGGACCGATCGGCTCCTCTCCGGTAAGGCCCGGGTCTGCAAACATTCCGGAATGGGCCAGTTGGGCAACGATGATGCCACCGGCCTCATGAACGGCTTGGGTCATCTGGGAAAGCCCATCTATCAGCCGATCATGATAGATTCCCAGCTGCCAAGCACCGGCCTGACCCGCTCTTGCCACATAGGCATGCCCGGTGATAATCAGTCCGACACCACCCTCAGCCAAGAGGACCATGGTGTTAACCAGTTTTGAGGTGCAGCTGCCGTCAACCGCGGCCATGCCCTCCCAGGTCGCGGACCGGACAAAACGATTTCTCAGAACCATGCCATTCATCATGGTCGATTCAAAAACCTTGGACATCGGAATCTCCTTGAATTAAGGTTTAAGAAAAAATAAAATTGATTCTCAATTTTATGAAAAACAGCATTACCCTCATAAGTTGTTCGGTTGCCCATCAGCCGCACGGACGCCAACAATGAACATGAGAAGCTCGACGCCGGGCTTTTGACTCATTTCTATAATATGGAATTTTAGTATGAAATTAATGCTTTACAATACTTTGACGCGTAAAAAAGAAACATTTACACCGATTCGGGATAATCAGGTCGGTCTCTATACGTGTGGTCCGACGGTTTATAACTACGCCCATATCGGGAATCTCCGAACATACATTTTTGAAGATGTTCTGAAGCGAGTACTTGTCTACAACGGCTTCGATGTCAAGCACATCATGAACATCACCGATGTGGGACACCTGACAGGCGACCGGGACATGGGCGAAGACAAGTTGGAGGCCGGAGCCCGCCGGGAGGGGAAAACCGCCTGGGAGATCGCTGAATATTACACCATGGCGTTTCAGTCCGATCTTAAAAAACTCAACATCCTCGACCCGACGATCTGGTGTAAAGCGACAGACTCGATTCCAGAGCAAATTGCCCTGATCCAGACCCTGGAGGAAAAAGGGTTCACGTATCGTATCAGCGACGGCATCTATTTCGACACCTCTAAATTTTCCGGTTATACAAAGTTATCCCACCAGAACCTGGACGCGCTCCAGGAAGGCGCCCGGGTGGAGCGGAATCCGGAAAAACGGAATCCCACCGATTTTGCACTCTGGAAATTTTCCCCAGAAGACGTCCGCCGACAAATGGAATGGGATTCTCCCTGGGGGATCGGCTTTCCGGGTTGGCATATCGAATGTTCGGCCATGAGCATGCAATATCTGGGAGATCTACTGGACATCCATGCCGGCGGCACGGATCATATCGATGTTCACCATACCAACGAGATCGCCCAGTCTGAAGCGACCACCGGGAAATCCTTTTTCAATTTCTGGATGCACGGGGCTTTTCTGATTATCGCCGGCGGGAAGAAAATGGCCAAGAGCGAAGGGAATTTCCTCACCCTGGACAGCTCGTTTACAGACAAGGGAATCGACCCCCTGGTATATCGATTTGCCGCGTTTCTGACCCATTATAGAAAGCCCATGGAATACAGCGAAGAAGCGGTCGAAGCGGCCCGAAACGGCTTGGCCCATCTACGCAACCAAGTCCGGGCAATCAAAGACAAATCGAGTGGTCAGATGGGGAGTATCAGCGCCGAGTTTAGACATAAGTTCTTGGCGGAAATCAATGATGATCTGAATATGCCTCGCGCCATGGCCGTCGCTCAGGAAATGCTCAAATCAGTTTTGCCGGATTCTGAAAAACTCGCCACGATTCTGGATTTCGAACACGTGTTTGGCCTTGAATTGGATCGTGTGGACGACACTGAAGAATTGCCGTCGGATGTTCTTGAAAAGGTAGACGCCAGAAATCAGGCCAGGGCGGATAAGGACTGGGCCTTGTCCGATCAACTTCGCGACGAACTCCAGGCCATGGGGTATGTGGTCCAGGATACCAAAGACGGGACCAAGGTATTCAAACCATAATCTGACAAAAAATCTGAGCATTTCATAAATACGCTGGTCTGGAAAGCTCCAGTCGGGGAGTTTTTCGCGCCAACATGTGTTATTCCAGGCTACAAAGATGTCTCGCAAATTATAGAAGCTGGGCTCTTAATAACTGCGTCATTCCGGACTTTCCCTCCAAAGGCGGATAAAATCCGGAATCCGGGTATGTTTAATAGGTTGCGACTCTGGATGCCGGACCGGAGCCTGTCCTTCCGCAGGCAGGGACCGGCATGACGTTAAAAACCCCGACCCCTGGTCTAACTTGGGCTTTCTGGAGAACCCCATTCATGAAATGCCCAGATCAGGGATGGCAATTATGACTACACCCGCAGGACTTCCCCTTGGCTTTTCCAAAGGCCTCCCGCCCTTCGCGAAATGAAAATATGGCAATGGCCATTGCGCCCAGAGAATCCAACCCTCCAATGCCGGTCAGTTCATAGCCGGCGCTCGCCAGAAGAAGAAAAAACGACAGGTAAAGGCATGTCTTGGTGCAGTTCGCATCCGCAAGGATGGCATCGGATTGAAGCTTTCGTCCCACGTCGACTTTAAAATGAATTAGTGCCCACATGGTCGCGATGGAAACCAGGGAAACGATGATGCCCCAGAAGGTGGTTACCGGACGATGGCCTTGAATCAGGTTGATGCCCGCTGTAGCAATCAGACCTGCAGAAAGCAGGTAAAACGCCGACCCGGTAATCCGAAGCGCGGTTTGTTCAAAGCGGTCCCTCTGATCACCCGGGTGACGGCTCAATCTCCGAATCATGTGCCAGATGCCGATACCGGAAATGACCTCCACAAACGAATCAATCCCGAATCCAAACAGGGCAAGGGTTTCATCCTCCAGACCGAAAAAGACGGAGACCGCCCCTTCCAGTACATTATAAAAAATGGTGATGTATGCGAGAATGAGGGCCTTGCGATACAAACCGGTACGTTCCGCATAGGACCCTGCGATGATATGTTCCATGACCACTCCAAACAAGTTTGCATTAAGACATATCTTAAGCCATATTTGGGTTTGCTCAAGTAAAATGAAAAACCATCTTGACATAAACGTCAGGCTCAAGAATAAAACTAGGGTCGAGGAAATCTTCGAGGAGGTGACATGATGCCGGAAAAAAAGTTCAAGAAAGTTTGTGAGTGCAAAAATTGCGGAAACGAAGCGGAGATGATGGTGACCTGCACGCTGGAAGAAATCGACGAATCCGAACCGGTTTCTGCGGCGGCGGAAGCAAAACCATCGGAAGCCCCACGGAAAGTCAAGGGGCATGGGGTATGCAGTCATTGTGGGTCTGAAGCGAATATGTGGATCGACATATAACCCGAACATTTCATGAAATCTTTCCAGATAGATATGAAAAATAGGGACCAAAATCCTCTGCACGGGAGAAGCACATACCCTTCTACAGTGCTGCGTTCCAACTATATTTGAATAGGGCTCTGAAAAGATTTCACCCTTTAGGCTTCGCTCTTCGAGCTACGACCCAACAAGCCGGGCCAAATGGAGACTTCCTTGGCCGGCGTTACCTGCCTTCGCATGAAGCTACGGCAAGGCCACACATGCTTTTCGGAAAGCCCGTTGATCTGTCCTCAAATTATGGGCGCGCCATCTTGTCCCGCCGTAGCTCATAGGGCGAAGTCGGAAGCTCGAAAAGCGACGGCGGGTTCAAGGCTCGCGGTAGAAAACTACAGCGTCGCCCTGAAATGCCTTGGCCAAGAAATCCTCCATTTGGTGAAATGTCCGGGTTCAATCACCGTATACGGCCACATTGTCGTTTGGTTAAAAATGGAGGAAGGCTATTTAGTGCTACAAACAGGTGGATAGGAGGAAAGGAATGCCAAGTTTGAAAGGAAGTCAGACAGAGAAGAACCTGATTGCATCGTTTGCCGGTGAGTCCCAGGCCCGAAACCGCTACACCTATTTTGCCAGTCAGGCAAAAAAGGACGGCTTCGTTCAGATCGCGGATATTTTCGCAGAAACAGCCAACCATGAAAAAGAACACGCCAAACGGTTTTTCAAGCTTCTGGAGGGCGGAGATGTAGACGTTGTGGCCGCCTTTCCAGCCGGCATCATCGGACCGACACTGGAGAATCTGAAGGCAGCGGCAATCGGAGAAAACCACGAATACACGACCCTTTACCCCGGATTTGCTGAAGTGGCGCGCCAAGAGGGGTTTAGTGATATCGCCGCGATCTGGGACGCGGTGTCGGTGTCCGAGAAGCAGCATGAAAAGCGCTACCTCGATTTGGCCGCCAACATCGAGGCCGGAAGGGTTTTCAAACGGGAGCAGAGTGCCGTGTGGCGATGCCGAAATTGCGGGTATTTGCATGAGGGCACGGAGGCCCCCGAAGAGTGCCCGGCCTGCATCCACCCACGGGCCCATTTCGAGCTTCTGGGTGAGAACTGGTAATAGAATCGCGGCGATACCGCTTAACATCACTGCTTTCGCTCAGGGGCATAACGAAAGACAGATTAAAGACCCTCTGCTCAAATTTAAACGATGGGCAGAGGGTCGTTCGTATCCGGATCACGAGAAAAACTCACCGAATCGGTCATTAATCTCGTTCTGGATTTTGGATCTTAACGGTTTTGCCAGAAATGCCAAGGTGATCTGGATAGAGACGGAAGAGTTCGAAAGCCGGAGTGTGCCGCTTTTTATTCCGGTCCCTGACAAATGGCAGGTATCCCCTCCCAGGTACTCCGGATACCGTACTTTCGATCCAGATCTTCTCCCACATCCTGAAGCCGCTTTCTTGCGGCTTCGATATCCAGGTTGTGACTTGCTGAGAAATCTATATCCGCCATCCTCACTCCTATCGCTTATGTCAGAGATGTCGTTCCTGCATGCGATGAGTCCCTTGTCTACTCTCGCGCAATACTTGAAAGGCATAGCCTACTTAACCCGGACATTGCACCAAAAGGAGACGTTCATGGGCAAGGCATTTCAAGGTGAAGCTGTAGTCAACCTACCGCGAGCCTTGAATAACGCAGGCCATGGACGTCTCCTTTTGGCCCGCAGGGTGAAATCTTTTCAGGCCGTGCATCAGTTTTTCAACGTGACATGTTGCACTACCGTCGGTTGGATCAGTAGTCAGGTTAAGAAACTGATTTTATTCTTTTTATATGTTTTTTGAAAAGATTTCATGCACTGTTCGGGTTAGCGCCATGAGCTCAGATGGTCGCCGATGAACTCCACGACCATCTTGTGTTCTGTTTTCCCGGAGCCTTCAACGGCGATGGGTTCTCCGAAACTGATGTGAACCGTCTTGGATGGGTCGATTTTCCCGAAGTCTTTGAATCGACGGCCAACACCCCAGGCGTCTGTTTTAACGGCCACCGGGACGGCCGGCACACGGTTGCGCGCCGCCAACTTAACGCCCAGTGTATTGAACTTCTTTGCATCAAAGCCGAGACTGCGGGTGGTCTGTGGAAAAATCACCACCGATACGCCGGATTCGAGTCGATCCCGACCATCATTCAAGACGGTTTTCAGATCCTGACGTGGATTTTCGCGGCCAACAACAACCGGGTTTCGGCTGTTCATGACATGTCTGAAAAAGGGATAGGTGGTCAGACTTTCCTTCACTACAAAAGTAACGTTCCGGATGGGCTGTATCAGACAGGGGAGTACAAAGGTTTCCAGAATGCTCATGTGATTGCTGATGAAGACACAGGGCGATTGAATCGCCGCGTGACTTCGGATATTCCGGACATCAAAAGACCCTCCGACAAATTCTAGACCATGGACCACGTCGAGACTGCTTTGAATCCATCGATCCGGCGTATAGACACCGTGTTTCCCGAAACGGGACGCTTTTAAGACGATCATGCAGATGTGGGCATAAAACACAAGGGTTGGGTTTTCCCGGGAAAACCAGAATGCCGGTCGAGCCGGCGATCGGTAGGTATGTCCTTTTGTCAGGTACTTCATAAGAGTGTCGGTTAAATCGGTTTTAGCCGGAAGGATCAAGAACCTCCGGGTCAGAAATCCTCTTGGGGAAATCGTTCCAGGGCCTCGGGCAACAGCCTCCTGATGAAGGACTCCCGGTCACGGGTGGTCAATTGCGCATATTCACCATATCCCGGGTGATCAGAGGCGAGGGTCGGTGGAGCTTCCCGGCTCTCGCCTTTGATTTTTTCGCAGTTCAGGACGAGCTCGATCAGGG
>Ga0209569_1000038_pt1 | contig 12445 bp, 9 predicted proteins | sample WorMettaBAHAMAS1_FD_187407 | JGI IMG/M metagenome (GOLD analysis project Ga0209569, IMG submission 187407) | Marine gutless worms symbiont microbial communities from Max Planck institute for Marine Microbiology, Germany - Olavius tantulus... ... | reverse complement strand
CTTCTGACCCGACGGGCCCAATCGCCCCAGGTGGGAGAAAAACTCATCCATCGCATCCGGTGGTGGGAGAATTATACTACCCGGTTGGGGGCGGTCATCAACAACAATCCCACCCCCGGTAACAAAGCCGGAGGCATTACAACGATTCTAGAGAAATCCTTGGGCGCCGTGGCAAAGGCCGGCAGTTCAAATCTGAAGGCGGTCTACGAATATGCGGAGCCGGTTCGCGAGACCGGGCTGGTCTTTATGGACACCCCCGGGTATGACATTGTATCGGTGACCGGAATGACTGCCGGCGGGGCCAATCTGATTTGTTTTACCACCGGCCGGGGAACGCCCTGCGGTTTCAAACCGGTGCCTGCCGTTAAGCTGGCATCCAATACGCCCATGTTCGAGAGACTTCGGGATGATATGGACATCAACTGCGGCAGAACTATCGACGGCACGGCCGGTGTGAAAGAAATGGGAGAGCAGATCTTCAAGACCGTTCTGGATGTCGCCTCCGGGACCCCGTCCTGCAGCGAGGGATTCGGATTCGGGGATGTTGAATTCGTTCCATGGCCCATGGGGGCAGTAATGTAACTCCGCTTCGCGGAGAAATAACAAGATTCAAATTACAAATAACAAACCCGCCTTCGCTCCTACTGGAGCTTGGGGCTTCACCTTAGGGCTTCGACCCCACAAGTCGGCGGTCAAGCACCAAACACCAAACACGAAATACTAAATACCATTTACCGTTTTTGACATGCATCGACTGTAAGGGAAATAATTAGGAGGGGGAGAAATAATGGCTATTCTGTCGATTAGTTCGAATGACGCTCTATTCTATGAGTATAACCCGCCCGCCGGGGACAACGGGGTGACATTCGTCTTCTTCAATGCCTTGACCGGTGACACCGGGCTCTGGGAGGCGGTTATCGGCCCTGCTCTGAGGGAACAGGGGCACGGGAGCCTTGCCTTCAATTTCCGTGGCCAAGCCGACAGTCCGTTCGCAGAGGGTGCCCGGTTGGACGCCGATGGGATTGTCGCCGATGCCATCAAGCTACTTTCCCATGTTCAGCCGGTGAAACCGGTGTTTGTGGGACTTTCCATCGGCGGCCTGTTTGCTGCCCGGGCGTGGCTGGGGGGCGCTTCTGCCCAGGGGCTGGTGTTTATCAACACCTTACGCCGGGACGGCCCCCGTCTCAAATGGATCGGCGATGCGCTGGTGCAGGCCGTTGACGTGGGCGGGCTGGAACTCTTCCGGGATCTTTATTTACCGCTCCTGATGAACGAAGACTGGCTGGCCGAGAATCGTAAGAATTTCCTCAAAACAGACAGCCCGTATATGCCCCTGGATCCGAACAGCGGTGTGTATAAACTTCTGGCCGAAGCCGGCAGAACGGCGGACTGGGATCTGCCTTACGAGAAATTGGATTTGCCGGTGCTGGTCATCACCGGACTACAAGATCATGTGTTCCTGGACCCGGCCGTAGTTTATGAACTCACCCAACGTCTGCCGGATGCACGGCGGATCAACTTTCCCGATGCCGGGCACATGATACCAGCGGAGCAACCCGAGGACCTGACCGAAGCCCTTCTGAGTTTTGCAAAGGAGGTCGTCTGATGGGATTGTGGCACACGTATGCATCCTTGGCATATCTGGCGGTATTTCTTGGCGTTTGCGGCCACGCATCCACAGAATTTGTGGCCGTTCTCTCCGGTGTGTCCGGGCCTGAGCTTTCGGTATGGCGATTTGTGCTGGGCGGCTTGGGACTGGTTCTCCTATCGCTTCTGTTTCCCGCGAGCCGGGACTTGGCAGCGCCCTTCCGGACCCATGGGATGCGTCTCGTATGGCTGTCCATTCTGGGCATTACACTGGGCTATCTGCTGTTCCACTGGTCCCTGGACTTTGCCACAGTACCCCAGGTGGCCACCGTGGTGACGACCATTCCGATTTTTGTCGGCCTGGCCAACCTGGCCATCAATAGGCAGCCGTTTACAGGGGCGAAGATCATCAGCGGTCTCTGTGCCATGGTCGGCGTCGCCCTGCTCATCACCGACGGGTATCTGGCCAGGCTGGCGGGTGTGGGGGGAAACCTGATCGGGATCTTCATGGTGATGGGGTGCGCGGGGGTCGTGGCGGCGTACACGGTGATGGTGCGACCGATTATTGCCGAGTACGGCGCCCTTCGCATCACCGCCATTACCATGTCCATTGGAGCGGTGGGGCTCTGGCTGGTGGTGGGTCTGTTCTGGAATATATGGGTCAATCCATTTACCCTGTTTGATCGGCCGACCTCCCAGGTGGCCTCTTTGCTGACCATTGCCGTCTGGAACACAACCATTACCCAATTTTTGTGGATCGGCGGATTGGCCGCCGTCCCCGATATCACCCGGGGCAGCTATCTCTTCTTTCTCAAGCCGGTGATTGCCGCGTTTCTGGCGGTACTCTTTCTCTCCCAGAAACTGACATCCTGGCAAGTGTTGGCCATCGTGGTAATCTGCGCGAGTGTTCTGGTCGAAGTACTGTGGGCGCGACTGTTTCAACCAAAACAACCCGCCGCCTCCTAATTTTACACATTTGACCCAGGTGCCGGGGGCCTTACGTTACTCAAAAGACCAACATTTTTTTCCGATTGGGAGAATTCCAATGAAGAAAACACGAAAACTCAACAGAAACGTCGCCATCGTTGGTGCGGGCATGTCCCGTTTCGGCATGTACCGGGACAGGGACTGCCGTGATTTTTTTTCAGAAGCCTTCCAGGAGATGATGGCGTCCATCGACAAGGGATTGGACATCAATGATATCGATGCCATGTACATCGGTAACTTCTCCAATGATTTCTTTGTTCACCAGGCGCACTGGGGACCCATTATGTCCGAATTGCTGGGTCTGGTACCCAAGCCGGCCACCCGGACCGAGGGCGCCTGCGCCTCCAGCGCTTTGGCCTTTCGGGAAGGCGTATTTGCCATTGCCTCCGGGTTTTACGATATCGTACTGGTCGGCGGGGCAGAGCAGATGTCCCGGTGTGCCACCGAAGAAGTGGCCGAGGGGCTGGCCCTGGCGACCTTCCCCGACGAAGGCCTGGCCGGGTTTACGTTCCCCGGAGTTTTTGGCGCCGCAGCGTCGGCCTATTTTGATCGATATGGGGCGACCCGGGACGCGCTGATGGATATCACGATCAAAAGCCACAACAACGCGCCCCTGAATCCCAAGGCCCAATTCAACGTTTCGATCCGCGACCTTATGAATGCCAAGATCGAGAAAGCCGAACAACTGGGACGGCCGGTGCCCGAGTGGGACGATGAAAAAGCGTTCTTGTGGGACCCCAAGGCCAATCCCATGGTGGCCTGGCCCATGCATCTTTTCGATTGCTGCCCGATCAGCGACGGTGCCAGCTGCGTCCTGCTGGTGGCCGAAGATCTCGCCAAACAGTTCACCGACGACCCCTTGTATGTCGCCGGGATCGGCCAGGGCAGCGGCAGGGGTATGTCGTCCAAACCGGATCTCACTTATTTTGAGGCCACCCGATATGCGGCCGAGGAAGTCTACGGCATGGCCGGTATGACGCCGGAAGATGTCCAGTTCGCCGAAGTCCACGACTGCTTTTCCATTGCAGAGCTCGTCCATGTCGAAGATCTGGGATTCTTCAAGCCGGGAGAAGGATACAAGGCCATTGCCGACGGAGCCACGCGGCTCGATGGCCCTAAACCGATCAATACATCCGGCGGGCTGAAGTGCAAGGGGCATCCGGTGGGGGCCACAGGGGTTTCCCAGATGGTGGAAATCTGGTCCCAGCTCCGGGGTATTGCAGGAGATCGACAGATACCGAATCCGAATCTTCGCGTCGGCGCCACCCACAACCTTGGGGGCACCGGGGGCACCTGCACATTCACCATTTTGGAAAGGAGATAGGCCGATGACACCGCTGCCATTCAATATCCAGTCGTTCGAGCATTATCTCGGAGAAGACAAACTGATGGGGGGAAAATGCCAAACTTGCGGTACGGTGGTTGTGCCGCCCCGGCCGATCTGTGCCGACTGCGGCGGAACTGATTTGGAATGGATAAGCCTCTCGGGAAAGGGAACGCTGATGGCCTATACCAATATCGCCGTCGTACCGCCGGCCATGGCCGCCGAAGGATACGGCCGAAACAATCCTTACTGCTCTGGTGTGGTGAGCTTGGAAGAAGGCTGTCATGCGGTGGCACGTATTGTGGGTATCGATGCCGGCGACCCGGAGAGCCTTTCCGTCGGCATGCCCCTGAATGCAACCATCCTCAAGAGTGAAGTGGATGGGGTAACGAAAGTAAGGCTGGGGTTTGAACCGGCGTAAGGCTGGCCATGTCTTAAAGTCTATTCGAGTGATTGATTCTGGATCCTCGAAGGTGGGTTTTGGGTGTCGGGGTTAGGTTTCAGCGTTCAGGTTTCAGGTGTCGGGGCCTCGCTCTTCGAGCTACGGACCCCCCAAGCAGTTGTCAGGATACAAGATACAGGATTCATGGAATTCTGGATGTAGCAAACAGCGAAGCGCCTTACCGGTTCCGTGTAGCGGAAGGACGGTAAGGGGTGCGTCAGTACCTGTATAATCCCGACAGGAACTGCCTCCGGCTGTGCGAGATCACTCATCTGATCTTCTGAGCTAAGTTGTGCGTTTGTTTGTGAAAGTCTCCATCTGGTGAAATGCTCACGTTTCGAGACCCCATTTTCACGGCAAGCAGCATACTATCAATCCTCAATATCGCACTCCCGATCCATTCACGTAAAAAAGGCGCGGAACATTTTCGGATGTCCGCGCCTTTTTATCAGACATATCGGGTGCACAAAGATAGCCGATAGGTGCACTTCGACCTACGATGTGGCCGTCTCAAGATGTTGTGGTTGACCGATTATTTCCTGACGTGCGGATAAGGGGATGCTATACGTAATAATTTGGTTCGAGGTACGGGTGAGGACAAATAGCAGATATGCTCACGTTAGCCCTGCTTTTCGCATCGCCTCGATCGCCCGATTTTTATAATCTTGATCTTTATAGGGTAAGCTCTTTGCCAACTTTTCAAGAGAAAATTTCGGATGGATCCGGAGAACCTCTGCCGCCTCGGCGCGGCCCTCTTCCTCCCGTCCGGCCATGATGTACGTGGCAGCCAGAAAGGCACGGGCAATCCAGTAATTCGGCTTCCGATCAAGCGTTTTCTTATACTCCGCAATGGCCTTTTCGTATTGCCCTATACCTCGATAGGCGTGACCCATGACAAGATAATAGTAGGACGGGCCCTTGGGATCGAGACGTATCGTCTTTTTGAACGTTTGGAGGGCTTCCTCATATTTCCCTGCAAAGTAAAGAACGGAGCCCAAATAAAAGTGAACGTTTGCTCTACCGGGATTCAACTCCATTGCCTTATGCGCTTGGGCAAGCGCCTTATCATATTTCCGCTGCAAACCGTACACATAAGCCAACGCGCCGCTTGCGATGGGGTGAGCCTCGTCGACTGCGAGTACTTTTTGATATAGCTCGACGGCCGTTTCAAAAGACTTTCGAGGATCCTTGCTGGTGCCAAGAAACACATCCATGTGGTGAGTGGCACCTAACAGGCAATATGCGTTGAGATAGTCCGGATCGAGTGCTATAGCCTCTTTTGCCAGTTTACGGGCCAGCCGGTTGGTCTCCCTGTTGGGCCCATAAAAGTATTCCCATCCCTGGGTAGCTTTAATGTACGCGTCGACATTGTTCGTCCCTATGGCATTTATCCGGGCCCGCTCACCCCTGGTCACCTCGGCACCGACGGCGCTGATAATTCTCAATGTGATCTCGTCCTGGAGTGCGAATATGTCTTTCAATTCTCGGTCGAATTTCTCCGCCCACTTGTGACGGCCGTTTATGGCATCGATCAACTGGGTATTGATGCGCACCTTTTCTCCGGCTTTCTGAACACTTCCCTCCAGAACATACCGCACCCCGAGTTCTTCGGCTACCCGCTGTACCTTGACCGCTTTACCTTTGAAGCTGAAGGAGGAATTGCGGGCAATGACAAAAAGGTTGGGGACCATGGATAGGTTGGTGATAAGCTGTTCGGTAAACCCGTCACTAAAATAATCCTGTTCCGGTTTACCACTCATATTATCGAAAGGCAGCACAGCAATGGAACGCTCATCCGGCAGCGGAAGTGCCATCTTCTCGATTGAGGCGGGCTCTATTCGGCCGGATTGGTAAAGGTAGATGTAGTAGGAAAATAATCCGCCAGCGATGATACCCAGTGCCAGAATGGCGGCTAAGGCTCCCCTCCGGGACATCCGGCCGACAAACCGCTTTTCGCCGATCACTTTACCGGCCACAGCTGGATCGGCGAGGATGCGATAGACTCGGACCGGTTCGGCGATGTTTTTTACCGACTGTTCACCAAGATACTCAAACCCAAAATCCCGCATTTTCTTGACATGATCGAATACACTCCGGGATATGCAGACACCGCCCGGATCGGCCAGGCTTTCTATTCTGGCCGCCACATTCACACCGTCGCCGTAAATGGAATCGTCCTCATGGATTACATCACCGATGTTGATGCCGATGCGAAATTGCATCTGTTGATTGTCAGGTAGTGACGCATTTTTGGCGCTAATGGTTGTTTGAATCTCTACTGCAGAAGTTACCGCATCCAGGGCGCTGGCAAATTCAGCCAGCAGATTGTCTCCCGGAGCGTCCACCACCCGCCCATTGTGCGCCTGAATCACTGAGGTCATGGTCTCTTTGTAGGATTTTAGGATGGCAACGGTGGCCAACTCATTGTCGGCCATGAGAAGGCTGTAACCAACCGCATCTGCACTAAGGATGGCGGTAAGCTTGCGTTTGTAGGTTTCATCAGCCATTTGAGACCTCCAAAACGAAACGCAATATGTTTTTGGAATATAGAGGGTGGGGGGAGTCGGTTGAGCGAGAACGAATCGGTTGAGCGACAACTCAGGTAATGAATAGCAGATCAATTCAGGATCAGCGCGAACTAAGCACTAATAACGCGACAGATTAAGATTTGTCAAGATATTCGATGTCTTAACTCGAATCGACGTTCATTATAGGAGGATCATACCTAACAGTTGGGTAAAGTGTTCTAAACTTGCCACTATCTGCTATTTGACACAGACTATTCAAAAGGGAGGACTAATAGCTAATGTCCTCACCTATAAATCCACTGCGTTTCTAACAGGCCCGGCTTTACTTATTAGAAAATGGAATAGAAATGTAATAATTCAAGACCTGACCCCATTTTGTCGGAGCAATCAAAAAGTGAGCCAATAGGCGGAGTGCTCAGTTTGGTTAAAAGCCGGGCTGCCAGTATTTCTTTCATCCGGTTTAAGGTTTTATTATTTCAAATGCAACCCTTGTACCTCTTTAAGCTTCCGGTACTCCAGCCTTTCGCAGGGCATCCATCCATTGCTCAACCATATCACGATCCTTATAGGGCATTCCTTTCCTGATCGATTGAATGGTGATATGCGGTTTGATACTAATCATTTCCTCAGCTGCAGCACGAGATTTTTCCTTCTGACCCAATAATCCGTAACAGGTCGATAATCCTTGAAATGCAAAAAAGTTTCGAGGAGTCAGATGCAATGTTTTTTGATATTCCTTTATCGCTTCCTCACATCGATTTGCTGAAAGAAAGGCATTTCCAAGGTTAAGATAATAGTAGGACGGTGGAAACGGACAGAGCCGAATGGCTTGTTTGTGCAATTTTATCGCTTCTTCCATCTTCCCCATATAACGTAAGGCCATTGCCAACCACACCCGAGCACGATCCGAATTTGGACTAATTTCAATCGCCCTTTGTCCTGCCTCAATTGCCTTTTCATACTGCCGTCTCGTGCTGTAAATTAGGCATAAAGTCGAATAGGATGGGGCGCTGTTCTCATTGAGCGAAATAGCCTTTTGAAGCAAATCGAGGGCTTGGTTTAATGATTGACTCCGTGACTTGCTTGTACCGAGACACACATCCATGACATGAACTATCGCCAAGGCTTCGTAAGTGGCATAATATTTCGGATCCAGTTTTATCGACTCTTGTAGCAATCGCCGGGCGGTGGCGTTACTTTCTGGATTGAACTCCCTGATATAGGGCATCGCTTCCAGCATTTTCTCAAAAGCAGCAAGATTCAATGGTTTTGTAGTATATAGTAAACGTGCTCTTTCTCCTGAGGTTATTGTTACATGTAGTTCGCTTAAAACCTGCAATGTGATTTCGTCCTGAAGGGCAAATATATCCTGGTAATCGCGTTCATATCGTTTTGACCACACATGTCGTCCTGTCAGGCCATCAATGAGTTGAGCCGTGATGCGAATCTTGTCTCCTGATTGTTGGATGCTGCCCTCCAATACGTACTGGACTCCGAGTTCTTCTGCTACCTGTTGAATTTTTACAGACCTCTTCTTGTAGAAAAACGTTGAGGTGCGAGAGATAACAAAAATGTGTGGGATTTTTGATAGACTTGAAATGATTTGCTCCGTGATACCATCACTGAGATAATCCTTTTCCGGTTCACCACTCATGTTGACAAAAGGCAGCACGGCAATCGAGGGTTCTTCAGGGAGGGGCAGGGGCGGTGATTCGGGCAACCCTGCCTTGACGAGCGCATTTTTTAGAAATTGCATGTCCGCTTAGTTTTTGATCGGAAACCTTACATTTTTCTCGATGCTGAAGGATGGATTTATCCTGAGGATCTCGTTTCCCACTTCAGTTGCTTCGCCTTGCCGGTCCATTTCGCTGTAGACGGCGGCCAGTCTTATGAGCTTTAGAATGTCATCCCGGTTCGTGTTCTTTTTCAATGTTTCGAGGGCCGATTGGTATTGGCCCGCGAACAGGTAGCAATGGCCCAGTCCGGTATAATACCAATCCAAAGGTATGGGATCGAGTCGGATGGCCTTCTTGAAGAGCTGGATCGCAAGGTCGTATTCGCCCACGTACATCAACGTGCGGGCAAAGATCGCAATGGCAAGAGAGTCGCCGGGGCTGAGCGCGACGGCCTCTTCCCCCAGAGCGATCGCCTTTTCGTATTTTCTCTGAAGTACAAGGAGAAAGCTGAGCAGATTGCGGGCGAAGGATGAATCTGGATCCAGATTCAGCGCCTCCTGTGCCAGAGAGGCGGCCTTTTTTAACGACGCCTCCGGTGAGTCGCTCACGCCCTACTGAATGTCCAGCAAGTGGGTCCAGGCCAGATCCACGATTGCCGTCGTAAACCCGGGGTCAATCGCAATGGCTTCTTCGAAGAGCCGTCTGGCGAGGGCATTGTCCTCACTGTTAAAGCGAAGATAATACTCGCGTCCTTTTAAATATTTCAGATAGGCCTCGATGTCCTTGGTGCTGTGGAGCAGTACCCGTATTCGTTCCCCTGCGGTTAGGTTCACCTGCAACGCCGTCAAAATGTTGATGGTAATTTCATCCTGGAGGGCAAAGATATCCTGCAGGGGCCGATCGTATCGTTCCGTCCACAGTCGTTTTCCTTCCAGGGCATCGATCAATGTCGCAATAACCCGTACCTTCCCCTGATCGGTTTGAACACTTCCTTCCAGTACGTAACGAACCCCCATTTCCTCGGCGACTTGTTTCGCGTTAACGGCTTTTCCCTTGAAGGTCCGCACCGAATCCTTACCGATCACAAACATATTCGGAATCTTGGAAAGGGCCCTGATGATATCCGCAGTTAACCCCTCACCGATATAATTCTGCTCGGATTCCGGTCCGATGGGCACAAACGGAAGCACAGCAATGGAAGGCTTGTCCGGCAGAGGGTAGGCCATCTTTTCTGCAGCCGCGGGTTCTCTCTGTGGTGAGGGAGGAAAATAATAGAACAAGGGTATTGTCGCCAGTATGAAAAGGGCTGCCGTCATGGCAAGGTAAGATCCCCGGGAAAAAATAGACCGCTGCCTGGGCCTCATTACCACCTTACCTGCGTCCTCCGGGGCAGTCAGCACCCTGTAGAGGTGTACCGGTTCGTCGATGTTTTTCACCCGATGCGCTCCCCGGTACTCGTATCCGTAATCCAGTTGTTTGTGTGCATGGGTAAAAACGGTTCTGGAAATCGAGACCCTGCCGGGTTCGGTCAATGCCTCGATACGCGCCGCGATATTGACGCCGTCGCCATAAATCGCGTCACCGCTTTCGATGACGTCGCCAAGGTTAACACCGATGCGGTATTCCATTTTCCGGTTTTCCGGCAGCTTTGCGTTCCACTCTTTGAGCTGGGCTTGTATTTCCACCGCACACTGGACGGCAGACACCACGCTGGGAAACTCGACAAGAATAGAATCGCCGGGGGCGTTGACCACCCGCCCAATGTGGCTGCCGATGGTGTTTGTAAAAATCTGCCGACATTTCCCCAAACAACTGACAGTGTGGGACTCGTCCTCACCCATGAGCCGGCTGTAGCCCTTGACATCGGCGTGCATAATTGCGGCGAGTTTTCGTATTTCTTTTTCCTTAGACATGGAGTCAGCCTTTCATGAAAGGGATTCACTAAAAGCCGAACTCGAGAGGGCAGGTTCCGGTATCGGTAATCAGAGGAGGAGCTTCCGAAGGAGGATGTTTAAAACCGTGCAAACGTATGTCGATTTTCATATCATGTTGGCGTTAAAAATCAAACTGGTTCAATTTGGCCATGGGGGCGTAAATAGCTTGCCATAGTCCACTGCCTTATTGGGACAAACGAAAAGTGAGAACTAAAGGCCGTTAGCCGCGTTTCAATGGTCAGAAAGACATGACCAAGAGGTTGTGATTTTTCTCTGAGAGAATTGGGTTTAGCTAATCAGGTAACCCTGCCATGCGCAATGAGTCGATAAAACGTTTCTTGACTTCAGGATTTTTATAGGGAACAAATTTTTCCAGTCTTTTTAATGAAAATTTAGGTTTTAGCTGCAATACTTCGTTAGCTTCAACCCGAGCCTCCTCCATGCGGCCCAATAAGGAGTAAACACTGCACAACACCCAACGGGCAATCATATTATGCGGTTCTTGCTTGACTGCTTTCTCCGCCCATATAAGGGCCTCTTCATAATTCTTGATATTACGATAATAGGTCGCCAGATTATAGAAATACCATGCTGGAGGTAGGGATTGAGCCGTATTGCTTTCTTTGTTGTTATGATAGCTTCTTCAGTCCTATCAGCATAACCAAGCACTCTCCCCAAGAGTCCATGCGAAGTTGCATCATTAGGATTAAGTTCAATGCTTTTTTCCAGTTCAAGCATAGCTTTTTCATACTGTCTTTTGAAGACATAGACGTGACCCAATAAAGCATGGGCATAACCTAAGGAACTATCAATAGAAATCGCTTTTTTTGACAGCTCTACAGCTTTGTTTAAAGAGTCTTTTCTTGATTTACTTGAACCCAACGTAACAGCCATAACGTGTGTCTGGCCCAAGTACACGTATGCTAGTGTATAATCAGGATCAAGCTCAATGGCTTCTTCCAGCAATTGACGCGCCCTAAGATTGTTTTCCGATTTCTGCTGTCTGATCATCTCTCTTGCCTCTATGACTTTTAAGTAGACTTCGAGATTATCTGTACCTCTGGCGTATATTGCGGCTTGCTCCCCTTCCGTCAGCTTAACTTGCAAGGCTGTCATGATATTTTTAGTTATTTCATCCTGGAGAGCCAATATATCATCAAGTTCCCTATCGTATTTCTCTGCCCAAAGGGGGTGCCCTGTTTTTGCATCAATCAATTGTGTGGTAATACGAACTTTATTTTCAAATTTTCTAACGCTACCTTCAAGCACGTAACGTACACCCAAATCTCGGCCGACCTCTTTTACCTTCACCGGCTTGCCTTTGTAGGTGAAGGAGGAATTACGATCAATTACGAACATCTTTGGAGTTTTGGAAATAGCGGTTATAATGTCCTCCGTTATGCCATCTGAGAAATATTCCTGCTCAGGGTCTCCGCTCAGGTTTTTAAATGGAAGGACTGCGATAGAAGGCTTGTCCGGTGAAGACACAGCCATATTATCGACCGGGGCGGGTTCTATCCTGCCCGATTGGTAAAGGTAGAGGTAATAGGAAAATAATCCGCCAGCGATGATTCCCAATGCCAGTATAGCGACGAAGGCGCCCCTCCGGGACATCCGACCGACAAACCGTTTTTCCCCGATCACTTTTCCGGCATGTTCTTTCGCCGTCAAAACTTTATATATCCTCACCGGTTCGGTGATGTTTTTGACCGCCTGCTCGCCAAGATACTCAAACCCAAAATCCTGCATTTTCTTGACATGATCGAATACACTTCGGGATATGCAGACACCGCCCGGATCGGCAAGGCTTTCTATTCTGGCCGCCACATTCACCCCGTCGCCGTAAATGGAATCGTCCTCGTGGATCACATCACCGATGTTGATGCCGATGCGAAATTGCATCTGTTGATTGTCAGGTAGTGACGCATTTTTGGCGCTAATGGTTGTTTGAATCTCTACTGCAGAAG
>Ga0209569_1000037_pt1 | contig 12511 bp, 2 predicted proteins | sample WorMettaBAHAMAS1_FD_187407 | JGI IMG/M metagenome (GOLD analysis project Ga0209569, IMG submission 187407) | Marine gutless worms symbiont microbial communities from Max Planck institute for Marine Microbiology, Germany - Olavius tantulus... ... | reverse complement strand
GCTCCTGCAAGCGGACGATGGCGGCGTCTACCGGATGGACCTTCACGTTACGGGCGCGTGGCAGGCAATAGTTGGCGATTTACAGGTCACGGAAGTCCGTGGCGTAGCCTATAATCCCGGCACGGAGGTCATTCTCGTCGGCTCACAGGATAACAGCTCGCAGGTGCAAACCAGCCCGGGTGCGTCCACCTGGCGCACAACAGTGGGAGGGGATGGCGGCAATCAGGCAGTGGGATGGAATTCCGATTTCACCAGGTTCTACCATTATTCCGTTGCCAACACCTTTAAGTCAACGATGCGGGAGACGTTCGACTCCCAGGGGAATTTGATGGAACGAAAGAAAATTGGTACCAGGGGAGTTGGCTTTTCCGGAATGCAAGATGTCGACCGCAATGGCAAGGGATTCCAACAATACCCCTTGGTTATCAACGCGGTCGATCACGAACGGTTGCTGCTCGGCTGGAGGAACCTATACTGGAGCAACGATCATGGGGATAATGTTACCCTCATCGACTATGATACCGAAAGAAAAGGCACGGGCTTAAAGCTGTCCGCCTTGGCCTATGGCGGCCGGGAGCCCGATGGTAGCCTGCGGCCCGACGTCATCTACCGGGCACGAAACAAATATATCAATGTCAGCACGGACAATGGTGCAACCTGGTCGAATAACCGGAACCTCGGCGCCAAGATTATGCACATTGCTTTAGACCCGATGAACTGGAGGGTGGCTTACGCGGTGGCCGGCAGCAAGGTTTGGGTCACGACCGATGGCGGGAACACGTGGAACAATCTCACGGCCCAGACCGGGGTGGAGGGCGCGCTCCCTGGGCAGAAACTGAATGCCGTCCAGCCTATCCTGGTTGATGTGCTTGATTTGCACATCACACTCAGAAACGGCAAGTCCTTTGACGTCACCCTCCGGGGTGCCCGGACCGTCGACGATATCAAGACATGGATTGAGGTTCAGTCACGTACCGACCGCAACGATGCTGGTACTGGGCGGGTGAAAGTAGAAATTATTAAGGCTGACAGGCGATTCGTCCTCGAGGACAAGACCGTTCTCGTTGATACAAACAAATTCGAGGTCACGCCGCTCAACGCTTCCCCGGCCGGGAATACTCTGGGGCTGTTCGAAACTGCTGACAATGAAAAAATTGAAGGCAAGGCTCTGCCCGGGACCGTAGAGTTCGACACAAAAACCCGTTTGGATGCGATATTCCCGAATGGGGTCGTGCGCAGCGATCAAAACAAGGATGTGCTCCTGGTGGGTGGAACCGATGGACTCTTCCGCCTGATCAATCCGGTGGGCGATCCAGGACGGCTGGAAGGCTACACCAAGGCCGCCGACAGCGGGGAACTGGCCACGGAAGTATTTGCGTATCGCATCACCTTTCTGTCCGACAAGGGCGTGGAGAGCGCTCCCTCGGCCATCGTCTCGGTGAGCGGTATCCCAGCCAACCACAAGGTCACGTTGACCAATCTGCCTACCGGTCCTGACAATACCGCGGCGCGGCGTATCTACCGGCAGATGGACGGGACCTTCAAGCTCGTGGGGTCCGTGAATGACAGGACCACGACGACCTTCACGGATCTGCGCGATCCCCTTGATGTGGCATCACCTCCCGCAGGCCTACAAACGAAACCGGACGTAGCAACCCCAGGCACTGCGGCGGCCGATGGCGGAGTGGATGGGAAGCTGACCGGGGGGAACTACACGTACCGCATCACCTTTCTGTTCGATAAGGGCGTGGAGAGCGCTCCCTCGGACCCCGTCCCGGCGATGGCACTAGCAGTCACGGAGAACCATAAGGTCAATCTGACAAACCTGCCCCCCGGGCTGGACGGGACTGTGGCGCGGCGCATCTATCGAAAGGTGGACGGGGGGGATTTCAAGCTGGTTGGGACAGTGAATGACAAAACCACGGCGACCTTTACGGATCTGGGCGATCCTCTTGATTTCTCTGCGCTTCCCAATAACCTCCCGGCAGCGCCGGATGTGGCCAAAGCAAACACGAAAGCGGGCGACGGCGGTGAGCTGACTGCGAAACAGTATACCTACCGCATTACCTTCCTAAACAATGCAGGTGTAGAGAGCGCTCCCTCGGTTGATATCCTAGCAGGCCCTGTTGCGGCCAACCACAAGGTTACGCTGATGAATCTGCCCACCGGACCGGACGATACCGCGGCGCATCTACCTCAAGGTGGACGGTGGGACCTTCAAGCTGGTTGGGACGGTGAATGACAAAACCACGACCACCTTTACGGATCTGGGCGATCCAATTAGTGATGTAACTTCGCCTCCTGCGGGCCTACCAACGGAACCGAAATTGACGGGGCCTCCTAATCAGACGGAGGCAAACGATGGTGGTACAGGTGGTACGCTGCAAGCAGCAACCTATAAGTACCGCATCACCTTTGTGGCGGATACCGGTGTCGAAAGCAACCCATCGGACGAGTTTTCAGTAACCCTGGGTACGGATAACCACAAGGTCACGCTGACGAATCTGCCCACCGGGCCGGCCAATACCGAGGCGCGCCGCATCTACCGGCAAAAGGTCGAAGTTCCCGCTACGGCCTTCATCCTTGTGGGTACGGTGAATGACAATAACACCAGAGAGTTCACAGATAGGCTGCGCACGGCGGTGGATCCAGCGGGTGCTCAGGACGCGACATCACCGAACGTGGGAGGGACGGAAGCGGCCGACAGCGGTGAACTGGCTGCAAGAAATTATACGTACCGGATTACTTTCATTTCCAACAGGGGCACCGAGTATAAACCATCGGCCGACATTACGGCCATCGCAGTCGCAGCCAACCACAAGGTCACGCTGACAAATCTGCCCATCGGACCCTCGTTTATCGAGGCGCGGCGCATCTACCGGAAGATAGACGGCGGGACCTTTACCCTAGTGGCGACAGTGAATAATACCACACGGACATTCATCGATCTGCACGATCCCTTTAAGCGCGACCCCTTTGAGCCTGTGATTCACGGCGGTCTCCCCGAGGCACCGGACGTGAAAAAGGTGCCTGAGACGGCTGCGGCCGCTACCGCGGGCAGGGGTAGGCTGCTGAGTGGGAATTATAATTACCGCATCACCTTTCTGACCGATACCGGCATCGAGAGCGAGGCCTCCGAGGATGTCTCAGTGAACGTTGCTTCAAACAACCGCAAAGTGAGGCTTACGAATATACCCATCGGGCCGGACGGAACGGAAGCGCGACGCATTTACCGGCAAAAGGTCGAAGTTCCCGCTACGCCCTTCATCCTTGTGGGTACGGTCAATGACAATGAGACCAGAGAGTTCATAGATAGGTTGTGTACGGCGGTCGATCCAGCGGGTAATCAGGACGCGACATCACCGAACGTGCTGGGTCCGGGAATCCCGGTGCCTACGAAAGCCACTGTGGATGTCACGATTCCAGGTGACAATAACGACCTCCGCTTCACAGCCGTTCAACCCGGGGATGAGCTGAATGAAACCACCATCCACTTTGTGAACCGGGGCGGCACGGGGCCGGCGACCGTGACCTGGAATCCCTTTACCAAACAGCTGATTTTCGACGTCCGGGATAACACCACGGCCAATGACGTCATTGCCCTGCTCAACGGTCCAAACGTTGCGGGCCCACCAGCAACGACCGCTGTGGGTGCTCCAGGAGGCACCCTGTCCGCCGGAGATTACGCCTATAAGATCTCCTTTGTAGATCTTGCCGGTGCCGAGGGCAATCTATCAGCTCCAATTCCCGCCAATGGGGTAGGTGCCAACAATAAGGTAACGTTATCGAATATCCCCGCAGGACCCGAAGGCACATTAGCCAGGAAAATCTACAGGGCTCCTAAAGACAGCACAGAGTTCACCCTGGTTGGCACACTCAACGGCAACGCTGACGGAACCTTCACCGACTGGGGCCCGGGCGCCTTTGATCCAGGGATTTCCGATATTGCCCGGCGGGCGCCACCTGACGTGGTCGTGGCAGGGACCAGGGCCGCAGACAGCGGCCCGGGCGGACAACTCGCCGCGGGAAGCTATCAGTATAAGATCACCTTCCTGAAAAACACAGGGGCAGAAAGCACCATGTCCGATCCGGTGTCCGTCAATGTTACGGCAAACAAAAATCAGGTGCTTTTGACCCAGATCCCGCGGGGCGGCGCCGACATTGAAGCGCGCCGGATATACCGCACCGATGCCAATGGCAGTGTCTTTCATCTCATCGGGACCCTCAACGACAATGAGGGGACCACGTTTTTCGACAGGGGCCTGAGCGAGTCAACTGGGACGGCACCGGTTGTAACGGAGACTAAAGCAAATGCCATCGACCGTCATGGGGTCGGGAAGCTTTCCGAGGGTGCGTATCAATACAAGATTTCCTTTGTGACGAACACGAGCGTCGAAAGCGCGCTATCTGCAGCCATCTCCACGGGGGAAGATCTGTCCGAGGGCGACCGCGTGTGGCTGGCGCCCATACCCACAAGCCCGGATTCCAACGTAGTGGCCCGCCGGATCTATCGTACCGACGCCAATGGGTCGGTTTTCCATCTCATCGGCACAATCAATGACAACGTGAATGTGCTCTTTGTGGATATTGTCGGAGACAGCACGTCGGCTGCAGACACCTCAATAGCACCACCGAACCTGGCCGCATCCGGGACATTGGCGAACCTGATGGGGAGCGGCGGACAACTTGCATCCGGCACCTACGGATACAGAGTGTCCTTTCTGGATAAGAACGGAGTCGAGAGTAATGCTTCTGAAACCGTGTCGGTCACAGTGGCAGTGGATAACAGCTAGGTGCGTTTGACGCAGATTCCCACCGGATTTTCCGACATTGTGGCCCGCCGGATCTACCGGACTTCGGCAGACGGATCCACTTTCGGCCTGCTGGCGACACTGAATGACAACACGACGCGCACCTTCACGGACGTTTTCGGTGACAACTTCGACCTGCTGGTTTATGACGGTGCACGGGCTGTGGCGCCCGAACCGGTGACTACGGCGACCGCAGAGGGCACTGACGGGAAACAGGCGAACGGGATATACAAATACCGAATTACCTTCCTGGACAGCACAGGCGTCGAAAGCAATGCTTCGGCACCCGTGGCGGTTGATGTGGCAGCCACAAACCACGTCAAGCTGGAAAAAATACCGATCGGACCCAAGGGCACCGTAGCACGATGAATATATAGAACCGGTGCGAACAACGACGTGTTCGCACTGGTGGCAACGATCAACGATAATACCGGTTCAACCTTCATTGACCGGGTGGGTACGGGTTTCACCGGAACCGGGCCGAATGTAACAACGGCTAATACCCAGGCCCAGGACGCCGGCACTGCCGGCCGGTTATCCGCGGGCACGTATCAGTACAAAATTACCTTTTTAGGAAGCAACGGGGTTGAGAGCCAGCAGTCGAATCCTGTCTCGGTGACCCTGGTTCAGACCAACCATGCGGTCCGTTTGACCAACCTGCCCGTTGACACTACGGTTTCTTCCACGGTCGTGGCGCGACGTGTCTATCGTACCAACGATGGCGGCGACATATTTTATCTCGTCGCCACGATCAACGACAACAGCACACAAGAATTTATCGACCGCTTCGGTGACAGTGCCACGGCGAATGCACCGAATGTCGGCGGTGTTAACCGTATGACTGCAACGGATGGAGGGGCGGGTGGCCAGCAGTCTGCGCGCGAATACAAATACCGGATCACTTTCCTGGACAGTAAGGGTGTGGAAAGCAGAGCATCGACCCCTGTCGCGTTTGATCTGAGCCTTATCGGAGCCGGTCATAAGATCAAATTGGATAAGATTCCACTCGGTCTGGATGGGACTCTTGCACGGCGAATTTACAGATCCAATGCTGATGGAAATACATTCTCACTTATTGCAACGCTCAATGACAATACCTCGCAAGAATTCATCGACACGGTAGGGGATGGCGCCAAAGGGGAAGCGCCAAATGTTATAACTCCGATCATCAGCGCAACCGATGATGGCGCAGGCGGCAAGCTCGCCAAGGGCGAATACTCCTATAGGATTACTTTCCTGGATGAGAAGGGAAATGAAAGCAACGCGTCCGACCCCGTATCGGCGACGGTGGCGGATAACAATCACAAGGTCAAACTCGAAAACATACCCCTTGGGCCGGAAGATACCGCGGCCCGACGGATCTATCGCACAGCGGCCGGCGGCACAACATTCCACTTGGTTGCCACCCTTAACGATAACACCTCTCGCACCTTCACGGATACTTCGGGGACCTTCAGCATTGTTACAAACGGCCTGGCCGCACCGAATGTGGCGTCGGCAGGGACGGTGGCCCGAGATGACGGTGAAGGCGGCCAACTTGCAACCGGCGTCTATCAATACCGCATCAGTTTCGTCGATAATTCCGGAGTCGAAAGTAACGCCTCGACACCCGTGTCGTCACCGAATCTCACCGCAGCCAAGCACAAGATCACACTGGATCTGATTCCGGTTGGACCCAACGGAACGGCAGCCCGACGAATTTATCGAACTGCGGCAGGAGGGAACACCTTCACCCTTGTGGCCACGCTGAACGACAATACCACCCGCTCCTTCACGGATACGTTTGGGGCGAGCTTCGATATCACGGTCAGCGATCCCAAACGTGCGCCCCCTCCATCAGGTGGGACAGTGGCTTTGGACGGCGGAAAAGGCGGCACGCTCTCAGAGGGAGTCTATACATACCGGATTATTTTTGTTGATGATCGTGGCGCCGAGAGCAAATCTTCCTGTTCGATCTCTGTCAAGCTCGCGTCCGAGGGTCACAAGGTGAAGCTGGATCAGATCCCGACCGGTCCCGCAGGCACTCAGGCGCGCCGAATTTACCGAACCGCGGCCAATGGGGACACTTTCCACTTTCTGGCCACGCTAACCGGAAATGTGGAGACGACTTTTACGGATCGGGATGGATTGCAGGGGACAGAGCCCCGGGCAAAGGCTTCCGGGGCACTGTTCCACGCAGCGCTGACAGAAGGCGATAACAACAGGTCGACCGTGGCTAAGCCCGGTTCCGGTAAGATCTTTTTTCAACCGGGGGAACTCAAGGGTGGTGAAACAGAGCGGATACCGGCAACGTCCGTCTTTGATATTAAAGGACCCGGCACCACGAACAAGCTGGTCATCACGGCCAAAAAAAAGCCCGGTGTGGAGTACAATGACACCGCCATTCGCTTTGTGGAGATAGGTACCGGAACTGTGTCGGTAGATTTCCGGCCATTGGAAGGGCCTTCCGGCACACTGGTTTTCAGTATTTACCCGACGACCACGGCCGCACAGATCAGGGATCTGTTGAACAACGATCAAGCGGCGAACGATATCTTCTGGGCGGAGGTGAGGGATGCTACCCTGGCCAATCCCGGTCTGACAGGCCTAAATAAGCCACTCGCCCTCTTTTCTCCACCTCGGACTTCCGATGGTCAGGACAACAGCCTCGTAGCAAGCGCTAATATCGGTCAATTAAAGTTTACCGAGAAAATTCCCGATAGCCTCACAGAAGATGTGACCATCATTATTAGGTCTGCCGTCTTCCAAACTACCCCCATAAAAGTAACCGAGTTTACGGATAGCCGAGTCATCATCTATTATCGTTCTGCTTTTTCACCCACGGTGGGAGAGGTCGTGAAGTTCCTGGGTGAGCACGAGCAGGTGGGGGATGTGTTCAGAGTTGCCGGCCTGGTATCTTTCACGACGACAATAACGGCGGCCCAGGGAACACTCCAGAAGCGTGATGATAGCAACGCTACTGCAGCATCTGCTTTTCTTGAGTTTCCCGGTCCAAATAACGACCTGAGGATCACGGCGAAGGAAAGGGGCGAAAAGTTCAACAATGTACAGATCGCCATCGCGAATGTGGGTAATGTCACCCAGCCTGATCAGGTCGCTGTGCGATGGACGCCTCCGATTAGAGAAGGCCAGGGCGGACTCCTAACCTTCGATATCAGTGCCGGCACGAAAGCCAATGATCTGATTGCCGCCATGAATAGGCAGGCGAACAAAGCAGCCGCTGATGTCTTCACAGTGGCACTCGATACGACTGTTGAGGGGACGAACACCGGCGAAGGATTGATCACTCTGTCCCAGCAGTTAATGAAAGACGGCGCTGACAACCCGAACAAAGCCGCAGTTGCCAGTGTCGTCATCCCAGGCCCACACAACGATTTGAAGATCACGGCCAAGAATAACGGCGACATTTACAATGGAGCGGTCAGTTTCATCAACACCGGGCGATCGACTAAAGCTGAAGAAGTATTCGTAGCCTGGAAAGAGGCGGAAAAAGTCCTGGTGTTTAATATCCACTCCGACACGACCGCCCAACACCTCGTGGATGCCATGGACGGGACCAAGGATTTCGCCAAAACAATCAATAAAGCGGCATTGGATCTATTTAAGGTCGAATTGCTAACCCCTGATTCCGAGAGCAACCCGAACCAGGGCATCGGCAAGATTGACGCTTCGTCTATCACGCCCAAGCCTGGCGTTAGTCCTCCGCGCTGGACACGGTTCGGCGGCTCTACACTGCCTCATGCGGTCGTCAAGGTCATCTCATATACACCGCCGATCATAAACGAGGCCACAGGCGCACGCCGAACGGATGCGGCGGGCAAACCCGCAGGAGACGTGTTGGTGGTGGGGCTGCTGGGCCGCGGTGCCTGGAAAATGACCAATGTCACGATAAATACAGGCGATCCCACAAAAACCATCGAAAAACCCAATATCCTTACGCTGAAAGGCACTCCCGAGGCCGATCAATACATACTGCGGCTCAACCCGGGTCGGCCTTATCCGCTCGATCCCTGGATCGATGTGGTGCGAGTTAAAGAGGGCGATGGAAACCAGGAAGAGGTTATCGACTCCCTTCCCCAGGCGGGTATAGAGGAAATCAAATTTGACGGCCTGGGCGGTAATGATCGACTTCTCGTAGACAGTCGGATCCGAATCCACGGTGAAAGCAATTTCGACGGGGGAGGCGGCACTAACAGCCTTCTTATCCTCGGAGCCCCGGGTGATTCCCTGATCAGCGTGAACAGGACCGGCGAACAAGGCAGAATTCTGATCGGTGGCGGTCAGGCTGCGACCGATCCTACGCTCTCCATTACCTTCGCTCATGTCGATGGCCTCCAGACAAGCATTCCGGGCACGGGAGTCAACAACCTTTTGGCCAAGTTCCGCGCCGGTCTCGACTTCCTGGAGACGTTCCAGGGCATCGTGCAGCCTTTGTCGGATCGGCTAGGAAGCTTGCCTATTGTCGGCACGTCGCTGGTGCGGGTACTGCTGGGGGCCACGGGACAGGAAGTTCAAGCAGTGAGCGATCCGGTGATTCCAGATCCGGAAGTCGGAGAGAAGGGCATGAATGAGGGCTTGGGTGTCGATGAAGGGCGTTTCCCATCCATCATCGACCGTTTATTCAGTGATGGCCTGAGCATCTTCAGCCCTGAGGAGATTGATAGTCTATCCATACCCAGTCTTGAGGCGCTCAGGCAAGTGCTGGACGATCTCGATGCTACAGAGGGGAACGTCACACTGGAACAGGAAGGGGACTCTGCACGCTTTGATGTGACCGTGACCAAGACCGTGACGGGCGTGGCCGCTCTGGAAATCGAGGAGATGGACGGTGCACTGGATCTCGAAGGTTTCGCCGAGATGAGTATAGACGTGACCCTGCATATTGTGATCGGAGTGGACGAGGAAGGTTTTTACATCGATGCCAACCGTGCCGGGGAACCGGAACTGATCCTGCGAAACCTGCAACTGTTGGGCGTTGAAGACGTGACCGGGACGTTCGGGGTCTCGGGTGTGGCCCTGGAGAGCACCACTCTGACCGTTGATCCCACCTTTGAAGTCGCTGTCGACCTGTTAGACCCGGCAGCGGATCCCTTCTCCGAGGTCGACGACGGCCTGATCCGGCCCTATGAGGTCGAGATCAGCGATGACGACGAGAGCTTCGTGGCGGTCGATATGAGCAGTGCCGATCCTGCGGTGCCGGACGTGGAGTTCCGTGCCGTGCTGGCCTTGGGCGAAGAGGGGTCGGCCACTACCGACACCGTGGATCTGGTCTGGGACGACATCGAGGCGCCTGAGGACATTACCAGCAGCGGCGGGACCACAACAGAACAACAGACAGAGGATATCAAGAGCGGGCTCCTCACCGGTCTGGGCCACATGGCAGACCTCGGCTCCAATGTGGGAGGCGGAGATGCCATGAATACAACCCTGCCCATGGTGTCGGATAAAAACGGCGACTCCGGTGGTCAATCCCAGGGTATCCTGCCGTTTGCAAGCCAGCCCCTGCAGGAGGAAGACAGCGGTGTTTCAATCAGCGACCTGGTTAACATTGGATCCCTGTTGTCGCTCCAGGATACGGTGAACCAGTATTTTGGAACTGCGGAAATGCCCACCAACGCGGGAATCGCGCAAGCCATCAGGGACAAAATCCTTGGGGCACTGGGAGGGGGTGCCCAGGGCACCGGCGGTGGCGGACCGTTGACGGTGAGCGGCGGGTACTATGAGGATACGAACGAGCTTCGGTTCGACATCGGCATGGACTTTTCGCAGGAGTTCGACTTCGATCTCGACATGGGAAGCGATTTCAGCAACCTGGGTCTCACCATCGAGGGCGACATGTCCGTGAGGCTCAAGCTGTATGTCAAATTCGACATCTCCTTCGGCCTGGATATGAACAATCTGCTCAACGGGCTCCCTCTAAACCCGGCCGAGGACGTGTTCATTAAGGTCGGTGAGGCGCGGTTCGGCGTTGCGATCGCCCTCGAAGACATGAACTTCACGATATCGGCGGATATAGGCGGGGCCACGGGGACCCTGGAAGTGGTCGACGGCAACATCACCCTGGATGCCAGCGTGAACGTCGGTTTTACGGACCCCGACTGGGACGGAAAACTCCGGATCAGCCAGTTGTCATCCATCCTCAGTATCATGACGTTCGAACCCCATGGCAACCTGGAGGTGGATCTTCCCATGTCCGGTTCGCTGACCGGACCCGCGTTCAACATCGAAGGCGCCATGCTGCTTTCCGTGAAACCGTTTGACGTGTTCGGAGGCGGTGCTCAACCTCAGGGGATCGTCCCACTGGGGCACCAACCCTTGCAGCAGGTAGGCAGCGTAAATGTCCCCAAGTTTCTGCTGGCGCTTGAAGGCAGCGTGGATTTCTCCGGTTTCTTCTATGCCAACGGAAGCTTTGCCTTCCAGACATTCGACCCCCGGACCGTGACCCTCAACGACGGCACCCAGGTGGAAGTCTCCCTGGTGACCATCGGTGCCCAGGAAATTTATGGGTTTGCAGGGGTGAACGGACCCTACTTCACACCCGCGGATGACCTTAACGGCAACGGTATGGTGGATCTGGGTGAGAACACCAACCAGAAGGCCACAGGATTCTCGATAAGCGGTGTGGAATTTGCCGCAGCGTTTATGAAGACGCTACCGCCGGTGTCCACGGTGCCGGGTGTGCCGCCGCCGATCCAGACCGATCTGCGGTCATGGACCGCACTCAGGGCGCGTGTGGGTGACGTTCGCCCGGTGGGCCTGCCCGGAGGGATAACCCTTGCGGTGCAGAATCTGTTCGTGGGCATCAACCGGGGGGGAGGCACCAATAACGGCGTGCCCAATACTACGGTGGTCGATCTGGCGGCAAACCCTCTGGACGTGAGAGCCGGTGTTCAAGCGACCGACGTGATCACCCTGAATTTCGAAGGGAGCAAGGGAGAGCTTATTGAGGCCGGCGGTTCGGTGACCCTCGATGTGAATGGCTCCTTCTACGTATCCGGGACCATGGCCTTTGGAATGATGACCACCACGGCAACCCTCTATGACACCGTCACCAAAACGAGCACGCCGAATGTTGAGCTGAGCATGCTCACCGTGGGGGCTGTGGGAGTGGATGCTTTTTTCGGAATAGACGGCCCGTACTGGACCGATCTCGACGGCAGCGACACGGTGAACTGGACCGATCCCAACGGCAATGTCCTGGATGAGAAGGTCGCCGATCTGAACCAAAACGCCTTTGGGCTTTCCCTGGTCGACGTCGACGTCGGCCTTGTCATGATGTCCACCCCGCCCCCGGCGGCCTCTCCGGCCGCACCGCCTGCGACCGCGGACAACCGCACCTGGACGACCTTGAAGGCGCACGTCGGATACGCCGAATTTGTAGGCATTGACGATCTGACCATCCGAGCCGAGAGCCTGATGGTGGCCGTTAACCTCGGCGGCGGGGCCCAGGGCGCTGCCGCCAATACCACGCTGATCGATTTTGCCTCCACCCCGATCGAAGTGAATCCCAGCTCCGACCCCAATGACAAGATAGTCTTCGATTTCGCCGGAACTCTCGGTGCGCTGATTGAGGCCCATGGCCGGTTGGTCCTGGATCTTTTTGGTGTCATCACTGTCTCGGGTAATTTTGCTTTTGTCAAAAGGACCGAGATGGTCCGGCTTTTCAATACCGAAACCGGTATGCTAGACCAGGAGGAAAC
>Ga0209569_1000026_pt1 | contig 13404 bp, 7 predicted proteins | sample WorMettaBAHAMAS1_FD_187407 | JGI IMG/M metagenome (GOLD analysis project Ga0209569, IMG submission 187407) | Marine gutless worms symbiont microbial communities from Max Planck institute for Marine Microbiology, Germany - Olavius tantulus... ... | reverse complement strand
GTAAAGAAAGACCGGCAGCAATCCCGCTTGAGCCTGTTTCGCGGCAAACTGCAGAGCCTGGTGAAGCGGGTGGCCGGTCGGGCATGGGGAAGAAACAAGAATCGCTTTCTCATCCAGACCCCCACAGCGGTCTGTGGTGTCCGGGGGACTGATTTTTTCAGCATCGTTTCCAAGGAAGGAGACAGTTTCATCTTCACGTCCGGTGTTGGCGTGGTTTTGGCTGGTGGTGACGAGGCTTTGTCCCAGGTGGTCCGGGCCGGCCAGACCGGGTTTGTCCGGGATGCGGTGAGCATGCCAACGATCCAGAAAACCGATCCGAGCATCCTTGAACCACTGATGCAAGAGACCATCCCCACCGAGCAAGAAGTGGCCGCCACGGAAATCGAGGTCGAGGTGGTTCAGGAGGCGGTTCGTGAGGTGCAGGTCGACGATACTGGGCGAATGCTGACCGAAGGTCCGGGGAACACTGCTGATCCCAGCCTACTGCAGCGGGCTGAGGATGCCGGCGGGGGGGTGCAAACATCGATCAGCAACGAACTCAAGCTGAGGACGTTGGCGGAGATAGTCGGGCTGGTTACCACAATGGAAAGCGAAGAGTTCGGTCTATCCGGGTCCGAATTTTTTCTCACCGAAGCCACCCTGAATGGATTCGTGGTGGAACTGGAAGACGGTGGCCAGGAGGGCGAGCTGATCTTGTCCGGCACCCTGGGGGAAAACCTCACGGCGCCAACGGTCGTTGCTAAAAGCGACCTGCTGTCGTTGGATGATGGAGAGCCGGTCTCCCAGCCCATCACGGCCATCAAGGGCAATCTGGGGGCCGCCGATGATTCCCGGGCCGGCGCGTTTGCCGGACAGCTCGGGGGTGTGAACGGGACCTGGCGGGGTCTCTTGTTCGGTATCTACGCCCAGCGGCCGTCCGCCACGGGGGATGTCTACAATGCCGGCGTGATCTACGGTTATCCGGCAACCAGCCAGGATCCGGTGGCAACCGGATACGGCGGCGCGTTCAGCGCGTCCGGCCAGCTGATTCGCGACGATATATTCGGCAAGGTGCAGATCGCATCACCAACGGCCCCGGTTACACTTTCCGATGCGTTGTACAACCAGTTCGAAGAAGAAGCCTTTTCCCATGTGCCGAGTCTGACCTCCGTGGATGTCGGGCCATGGTTTATCGAGTTCAACCCCTTGTCGACGGTCAACAGGCTGACCTTGACTGAGGGAGAGTTGCTCGAAGTGTGGCTCGAAGCATTTAACGACGGCACCTATATCAACACAACAGGAGAGACCAGCTGGAAGGCCGAATACGGGCAAACCGACGGCAATCCTGCGAGCGCGTATTACGTGCTTGGATCGCTGTCGGGTACCGACGACAAAGCCGGAATCCTGGATATTGAAAATCCTGAGGATAAAGGCCATGTGTCCATCAGCGGTAACCTGAGCTACATGGACGAGGATTATTTAGGGGAAATCCTGGTCGAGCAATGGGGTACCTATAGTCATGGCGAAGGCGGGTCCGTCTACAGCTACAACACGGTCACTGCCGGGGCATTTACCAAAACCCCACTGGCGTTCAACGGCCACACCAGCGGTGAATTGGCGTATTTCGACGGCAGTACCATCGGAAACGATTCGGAAACATCGGCATACGGCTTAATTGGGGGAACCGCCGCCACCCTGTTCACCGGCACTTCTACGCCCGTTACCATGATAGGTGCCCATGATCCTTACTCCGTCGGTGATCAACCGTTGCTCATGTATGGTTCCGGATGGCACCTGTTGGATGAGGCCGACGGACTGATCTCCGGTGGGGAAGATACCGGCAATTTCTACGGCTACATGGTGGGCATCTGGCGGGATGAAATCATCCGTTCGGCGGCACTATCTATGTACATTGGTAATGATGGCACGGCCGGCGTTCTTTCCGGCGCCGCCGCCGGGTTCTATGTTCCCGGTCTGAATATGTGGAGACTGGACGGCACCTTGTCCGCCACACTGCTGGGCACGACCAATGTTGAGCCGGGTGATTTGGCTGGCTCCCTTGTTCCGGATCATTTCAAGGGGGACAGTGGGGTCGGCAACTTTATCGTCAATAACAGCCCTGTGGGATCGCTGGAGGCAAAGGTATCCATGGGGGATCCCATCCGGATTGACGATGCCGAATTGGTGGAGTGGAGGATCTGGAATGCCGCGTTCGGCGGAAGTTATGACGGCGATACCAGCAATACCTGGAGCGTCAACCTGGGCGGTGAGTTGGACGAGAATTATGACGCGGAGGCGGGCTTCGATTCTGATGGGACCTGGGTGGCCACCATCCAGGGAAGTCTCTGGGACGCCAACGATCTCGCCGGGCTGTATGCGGCAAAAGCCCTGACGGACACCAAAGTGTATACCTATGCCGGCGAAGTATTGGGGTCCCACTGGGACACCGGTGAATCCGGCGAGTGGCAGGCGGCCGGCATCGGCACCTATATCTACGAAGACCTGACATTCAACGGCGAATGGGGAGGGACGAGCCTCTATGCGAACGACGGCGGGTTGTTTTCCGATGAGGGGACGGATACCGCGAAAATCGGTCTGATCGACCGCGGTAGCAATACCTATGACCTGACCGCCATCGGTACCTTTTCCTACGACGAAGGGAGTGGCGGGGCCTCCTATCTGTGGAATTCCGATGCGAGCGGCAATGAAACCGGAGCCACAGGTCAATTCCGTGGGTTTACCGGCGGTCACTGGCGGTTGGCGGCAGATGATCCGGACACGGGGGGTCTGGATGGAAACGCCGTGTTTGTGTTTTATACACAAACCGGCGATGTGGGGCTGATGTCCGGCGGGGTAGGCGGTGTCTACAACGAGACCGACAATGCCGATGACAGGGGGTTTTTCATTGCAGAGGGTCCCCTGACCGCACAACCCGTTCCCCGGCCCACAGGCGCCGTCAGTTTCCTTTCGGGCGACGAGTTGGACGGCAAGCTTAGCGGAAGCTTCACCGGCGGCGGCAATATTTACGCACAAGACGGGACCGGCGACATGTGGTTCCTGTTTGACGATAGTGCGAACAACGCACTGCCTGTCGGTGTGTACGAACTGAAACTGGGATCTTCATCGAACTCCTTTGATGACAAGCCGACTGAAAACCCGGCCTGGTCAGCGGTTGCCGGAGGAAGAGGGGCCTTTGACATCACCGGGTTCTCGGACGAATTTTACTGGATTGCATCGATCGACGGCACCTGGCAAGACGACGGCGAGATCAACGGTTCGCTCGGCAAGACAGATGGAAGTCCGGGTGCATTGGGTGAATATGTATCGACGCACCACCTCGGCATCATGTCCGGTGATTTTTACGGTAGGGGCGGCGCAACGCCCGGAGACAAGTGGATCGGTCAAAGCATTGGCACCCTGACGGGTGAATCCCTTTCCCTGTTCAGTGAATTTACAATGGCGATCCATGAAATCGATGGGGACTTGATCGGTTCCACATTTGGAAATCTGGGCAGCACGGCGTCTTTCTGGGCGACTGACGGAGAAGGTGCCCCGGTACCTGCGCCGCTCACTGTGATCGGCGGCATTACCGAAGACTTTGACAGCCTTTGGTTCGGTCATTTTGTTTCCAAAGACCTTGTGCATTCCCCGGACACCACGACCACCATCGATGAACCGGGATCCTTTTTCGCATACGCCGGTGGTACCGAGTCGGAAACCGCCATGGACGGGAGCATCATCGGGATATATGTGGACCCCTTAAATCCGGGCGGTTATGGAGGGTATCTGTCCGGCTCCCTGAGCGGTACGGTCTATCCGGGTATCGATATGTTCAAAATGACCGGATCGATGGTGCGCGGGGAACCCATCGAGGATTTCGGCACCCTTGGGATCGACCCGGAGACCCAGCTTAGCAGTGAGTACATCTATCAGACGAATTCCGGCGCCGGGCATAGCCGTATGCATGGTGTTTTTGCCGGCGGCGGATCAATGCAGGGTTCAGGTGGGTTCCGGAGCGCCTCCATCGTAGACACGATCGAATCGCCGGACATCGCCTATCCGTGGGGCATCTATCTCTCCGAGATGTTCGGCACCTATTCGGGAGCGGGCGGGGACTGGACATCCAGGGTTGGCGGGTCCGGCGGCATCGGCGCATACATCTTCGATGACGGCGAGGCGGTCGGCGACGATAAGGGATACTGGCTCGGGGATACCCAAAGTACATGGGATGCCGGAAAGCTGTCGGCCTCCTTCTCCGGGCGCTTTATCACGTACACCAAAATGGGGGATCCGGATGAATACCCCGGCACGTTTATGGAAGGGGAGATTCTGGGAGGCTATGATTCCGATCAATGGGAAGCCGTGCACCTGGGTACCTGGCAGGGTACGGAACTGTCCCATGTGAGCGAGTTCGGAGGGCCCGACCCCCCCGTCGAAATCACGTCCTTTAAAGATTCATCCGTTGAAACGGACGCCCAGATGTTGGGCCTCATGGGAGGCGTCGATTCCCTCTGGGGTGGAAGCGACACGGATCCCCACCGGATCTCCATTCTTGGTCTCTATGAGAAGACCATGGTGTATGAGGATCTCGGTGGCAGCATCTGGCTCACCCGTCTCGACAGTATCAACAAGGTCGATGATAATGACAGCACCTTGGATGGCTGTGCCTACGTTGCCTTTATCAGCGGCATTGAAAATGGGCCGAGTCTCAAGGGGGCGATTCGAGGACTCTATCTCGATGACGATCAGTATATCGGCTACCTGTTTAGCGACGACATCACCGGCACCTCATACCCTGATGCCGGGCTGTTTGAAATGGATGGGACCGTCACCCGGATGGAGGTGTCCGGCAGCACGTACGACCAAAGCACGTTTGTCGAAGAGAACGTGTTCAGTTCCTCTTCCGGGGGTGACCCCTGGATGAGCGGAATGGTGGGTGATGAATCTCTATCCACCGCTTTGGTGGAAAAGAGCATTATCTCGGCGTCGATTGTCAATAGCGAGATCAAACATGCCGAGCCCTGGGGTGTTTACCAGTCCAAGAACTATGGCCATTTTGCCGAGTTGGGAGAGACCTGGTCCGCGGTGATCGGGGGATTCGGGGATTTCGGAGTCTTTTACGAGGAGGGGGAAGCCCTTCCGACAGGTGATTTCGGCCACTTCTATGGAAACACCTTTAACGAATCGCCCTGGGCAGAGAACGAATTCGAGGCCGAGTTCCAGGGCAGCTTTATCACCTACACCAAGGTGGGGGATCCGATCCTGACACCGGACACTCCCGGGATGACCGGTCGCGTCATGGGGACCTACAACCCGCCGGAGTCTATCGGAACCTGGGAAGCCGTTCACACGGGTATTTTCGAAGGCGAACCCCTTGTGTTTGCGGCGAACTGGGCGTTCCCACCGGTCGGAACCGCCTACTACAATCAGTCAGGGGAGCTGGGATTCGCCGGGACCGACTGGGCGATTCTCGGTGGCGTTACGGCGCCCTGGCACGCACCGGCCGAGTTTTTATCCATCGGATTTTTCAACAATTTTGTCCCGACAGGGGAAACGCCGCCATTTATGTGGCGCAGTGATATGGAAAGCTACAATGCCTTCTTGGATAATTTCACCACCTATGACGGGGGCGCGTTTGTCGGACGTACCGCCGGCCTTATGGAAGCGATCGACATGGACGGCGCGATTGCCCTGATCTATATCGATCCGGATCAGACAGCCGGCATCCTCCGGGGACCCACGATGGGCTTCCATGACGAGGTCAGCGGCATGTTCCTGACCAGGGGCACATTGGTGCCAAGGCCCGTGGTACCGACTACAATTCTACCCACGGATCTTCATTCCTCTATTAACGACGCCCTCGGCGCCGAGCCCGACGACATCGATATCCAAGATTTCAGCTTTAATCCACAGGGTATCGAGCTGGTCGCCACCGTGACGCCGGCACCGATTGCCCTTGATCCGGACCCTACAGGCTCTTCCGACCCACAACCCTGGGGGGTCATGGACTTCCAGATCCAAACATACCCCAACTCGGAAGGCGCGTATAACAATCCTGGAGGTCATTTACAGTGGGCCGCCTTGGATGATGATTTCCGTCTCGACTTCGGCGGCGACTTTAACTGGGGTTACGGCGGGTACGGCAGTATTATCGAGGGCGTCGTCTTGGAGGCCTTTGACGATGCCATCAATGAATCGCTCGTCGGAAGATATATGGAGGCAGAGATCAACATGGACGAACTGACCCTCTTTTCCGCCAGGGGACAATTCTTCGGCAGATACGATGGATCGGATATGTCCATGTCCGCCACCGGCGTGGGGACCTGGTTTGAAACCGATCTGGAAGGCCTGTTCTATTGGGGAGATCCTTTCGGCGAGACGGCCAGCCTCTATTCCTACGACCTTACCCCGGTCGGCTCTGACCTGGGCCACGTTGGCATAGGGGTCATAGAGCCGCATATCCGACTTGGCGTGGTTCTTGGGGCGGCCTTCTATGGCCAGTCGGGCGGGCCGGGATCGGATGCGTTCATGTGGCGCACGGTGACTTCCGATGCGGTTCCCACGAGCCGGTTAATGAAGAGCACCGGTTGGATGACCCGGAGATTGAATACTCCAAACGCTCTCAGGCGGATCAACCCCAGTTCGGAATCTTTAAAGGCCACCGGGTCGCGGGTACCCCATTTCAGATTGGCAAACACTTTCATGTTCACCATATAGACTTCGGCACGCAATGGACTTGATAGCGCCCAGGGAATGGCGGCGATTTTCGTAAGAATGGGAATATTCATGGTTTTCAGGGTATGCCGGCCAGGCCCAAAGGCTTCGACGGCCTTGCCCTTATAGAAAAAGACACCTGCCTGGCTGTCCCGCACGGTGAGTTGGGCGCCCCATTTGATTTCACCGGAGCCCTTTTCGGGAATCCGATGGACCAGCTCCTGACCGGTTTCGTCAAACCACTCAATGTTTTCGAGAAAAACGAGGTTGTCCATACCCATGTCAGATGTCTCCTTCGTTAACTTTAAGTCTTCAGAGGACTACATTCCATGACCCGATCTTTCGATATCGTGTGTCGGCTGGAACTCATCCAAGGATCGGGTGAATCAAAATTAAGACACCCGGAAAAGAATGAAAGTAATACTTTAGTAGTAAAGAATACTGCTCAATGTCTCTTTCTTATAGAATAAAAAGCCTGTTTCTGTCAAAAAGACATGGAAGAATTTACTTCGCCAGTTTTTCTTTACGGCCGGGATGCTTTCATTTTCAGATGGCTGGCCGTACTTCCGGCCCGGGAACACGTGCCGAAGGGGTAAGCTATGGTGTACCCGCGTTCGTAAAAGTAAAAGCATTGATTTGCTCCCTCCCGCGATCCGGTGACGCCCCGGCACCATGGGGTTGTTGACAGGTTGTTCAAATTCCAGCATAACTGACGGACACTTGGCATCTGCTTGAAATACATAGGACACTGAACGTCGGTTCCCATCACCGCGTATTCGATGTGCGCAAATCGAGCCCTTTCCGACCGAACCCTATGGGATTCTTCACCAATCTCGGAAAATCCATATCCCGTGACAGCCGACCGATAACTATCCAGGGACAGCATAAAGTGTCGGTCCAGGACAACACAAATGGAGGAAATGGGGTTGAATAGGACGATTTTCGAAGCCGCTTCCTTGGCTCCATCACGAAAACGTCGGTACACGGTGTTTTGAACCGGAGTCCGAGTGTGCGCATCACGGGTTGAACAAATAGGCGGTTTATAAATCGGCTATAATACAACCCGTTGAAATTATAATCTTTTTATACCAGTTTCGCGTCTGTCCGACGAGAGATGGGGAAGGTCAGGGATCCTGAATCGCTACAAAGACGATGCTCTGCCCCCACAAGCCCAACGACAGGTGTCTCGGAAGGCGATTGAGGCACTTTTTTTGCATCTAAACGAAAGGAGAGGTGTTACCATGCTGCATCCTCCGGAGCTTTTGAAGAAGATTCCTCTGTTCCAGGCGATACCGGATTCATACCTCAATGAGCTCGCCGCCAAGATGAGCGAGCTGGATGCTAAAAAAGGGGAGGTCCTCTTTCGGAAAGGCAGCAGAGGTACGGCGCTTTATGTGATCCAACGAGGGGCGATAAAAATTGTCCTTCCCTCCAAAATCGGGGAGGAAATGATTGTTGCCATTTTCAAGGAAGGCGATTTTCTCGGAGAGCTGGCCCTCCTGGATCGTGAGCCCAGGTCCGCCGATGCCGTGGCGGTCACGCCAAGTCGGCTGTTTTTGCTTGAGCGCCAGGATTTTTTCGATCTTCTAAAAACCAATGATGAGGCCATGAGGGTACTTCTTGCCTCTCTCTCCAGTCGGATCCGGAATACGAATTCCCTCTTGGAAGACACGTGCTTCCTCAATATTCCGGCGCGCTTTGCAAAAAAGCTCCTGGAGCTGGGGGATGCGTTCGGCCGTCAGGACGAAGGCGAGTTGGAGATTAGCCTGAAAATCACCCAGAAAGATCTGGCGGGAATGATTGGCTCATCCCGAGAAAGCGTCAATAAAGAACTGCGACAACTGAGAGAGAATGGAATCATCAGTGTCACCGCCAGGGCCATTCGGATTGTCGATCCGGTCAGACTCAAACGGCGAACCGAATAAGGATCGCCCCATCTTGGTGGGGTATCCGAACAGGGTATACACCATGCACCGAGTGCCATTGCGACATAATCCGTGCCTATGGGTTGTGCTAACGGTCTTGGTTGTTCTGTTGTTTCCGAACCCTGGGGCTGCCAAAACGCTTTCCCTCGATTCCACCACGGACGGAATCACTTCGGAAAACGCGTTCGGGCGAGGATCGTTTTTCTATCTTAAGATCATTGTGGATGATCCGTCCGATATTGCCGGATGCAGTTTTACGCTGATCTATGATCCGGCGGTGCTTATCGCCCCGACCGTATCTGTCGCCGGAAAATCGGATCATCCGGATGGAATTACCTCCAGTTTCCCATTCACATTCCATCAGGGGCCCAATCCCGCCGATGAGCCCATGCACCGGCAATATGCAGGGTCGGGGACGATTTATTTCAGCGGGGCGACCCTTGGACCACAGGCTGATGGCAGCGACGAGCCGTTATCCAAAGTGCTATTTACCGTGAAATTTCAGGTGAGATCCGACGCCGATTTCGGGACAACCACATTGTCCCTGATGCAGACGGAACTGTTCGACCCGGCCGCCGGATATGGCAGCGACAATGACGGCGACCGGTCCTATGGTCCTGGAGATACGAAAGATACCCTGCCCGTGCTGGTGGGGACGGATATGACAACCCTTGGGGACGGAGACCTGACGAACGATTTTCCGATTCTCCTGGACAAGGCTTTGGCCGATGATCCGCCGCTCCATCTGGCCTCGATGGATGTGACCATCCGGTATCCGGCGATGGTTTCCAGCCAGCCTTCAGAGCCGCAAATTGTCACGGCCGGAAGCGCTCCGGTCACCCTGTCGGCAGCGGGAGGGAACGGCGAGTACACCTGGTCCGTGATCGGCCCCAACGGCGGAGATGTAACCGCTTCGGTGCTATCCGACGCCCAGGGTGCCAGCGTGTCTTTCCGTCCCCTGACGGACAACTATTCCGGCCGCTACGAGATCACTGCCCGTGACGGCAGAAACAGCGAGCTTGTCCGGGAGATCATTGTACCCTGGGGGCCATCGAAAAATCGAAAACAAACGTATTGGAAACCGATAGCGGCGGTATCCTGTTCAGCGTCGGAGGTGCCGACACCGGCGTGACCTGGAGCATTGTCGATCACGAACATCGGTTCTTCGACGATGCCGGATTTTTGGATGGGGATCAGGACGGGGATACCCAATTCTCCCCGTTCAACGTAGTGTCGGTGACTCCCTTCTACGTCAAGGCGGTGAAGGACCGCATTGTGGAAACGGCCAGTTACTCCAGAATTGCACGGGTGATTCCTGTGGAGATGTTCTGCGGTCGATTGGTGGACACCGCCGGCGCCGGATTGAATGGTATCGATGTGAACGTTGTCGACAATGTCGTTCTGTCAACGACCACCGTTACCACCGGTCCTGTGGGCGGTTTAAACGGCATTTTTTCAATTGAGCTTCCCAAGACAGGGATCGAGTATCACCTGTTGGTCAGCGATCCGTCCCCCACGCCGGCGTTTCTGCCGGAAATGATATCCACTGATCAGGTCGGAACGGCCTGTGATGAGATCCCGGGCATGTCGGAAACGGACACTTCCTCCACCCATTTGATTACCGGCCGCATCAGTTCCGGCGGAATCCCCGTGGACGGCGCACAGGTGGTGGGATTTTATATCGATGACCACCACGAAAAAGTGTTTGCACCCCCGGTATACAGTGATTTTAATGGGAATTACGTGATCGAACTGCCAGACGGGTGGCCGTCCCCCTTCGCCGGTGATCCAGATTTCGGCCCGGATTATTTCGTTGCGGTGGCCTCCCCGGGGTACCTGCCACACCGGACGGCCGTCAGCACTACTGTCGAATCCGGGCGGGGCACGGCGGATGTCGTTCTAACGCCCGGAACGCCCCCGGTGTTTGCGCGGACGAAACTAAGGCTCGTGGACTCGGTGGACAACGGCCAGGTGATCCTGGCCATCGCCACACCGGAATCGCCCCGCTTTAACGGGTTCTCCCCCAATGAACTCGTGGTCGACCTCGTCCCCGGAACCGGTTCGCCCCCGGAGTTGGAAGCTCCGGTGTGGGATCCCGATCAACAGGCGTATCGGGTGGCCTATAACGATGCCTCCCACAGCTTTTCGTTGCGTATTATGGCGGATGCCGAAGCCAACAATCACGATGCCACCGACGATGATAAGGTCACCATGTGGTATGATTATCAACCCGCCTATGTGGGTGGGGAAATGGCGTCATCTCATCCGGTCGAATTGGACCGCGAGCTTGGCGAAAACGATTCATACTCCGGTGATGGCGGCACCGCCGAATATCAGATCACTCCGGGTGCCATCGACGAAACAGCCCTCGATGAGGACGGGGCCGACAAGATCGTGGTTCAGATTACGGAAATACGCATCGGGAATATTCGTCACCGGGGGTGGGTCTACGGATCCGGGGATTACCTCTATGACATCGATCTAACCGCTTATGACCGACACGGGACCGTGATCGGGACCACGGACGAGAAGGACTACTTGAAAGACTATATCATCGTTAGCATTCCATTCGATCTGGAGGTCGTGCCCCCGGCCGGATTCGAAAGCCGCGCGTTTGTGATACGGCATGCCAAGACGACCACCCAACTCCTACAGGGAGGCGGCTCCATCGTGCCGTTGACCGATATTCTGGCTACGGATTACCTGTACGGAACCGTCACCGTCAGGGTCCGGAGCTTGTCGGTTTTCGGTATCGGACCAGCGACGGCACCCGGATTAACCGGCGTCGGTGACAGCGGCGGAGGTGGAGGCGGGTGCTTTATCGCCACGGCAGCCTATGGGTCGTCCCTTGACCGACATGTCGACATATTGCGTAAGTTCCGAGATGTGTATCTGCTGCCGAACCAACTGGGGCAGGCCTTCGTTCGGACGTACTACCGGTACTCGCCACCCATGGCGGATGTCATCGGCAAGCATGAACTCCTCAGAGTTGCGGCGAGGGCCGTGCTTGCCCCGATGGTGCTGTTGGGATTCGTCCTGTTGAGCGGGCCCTGGATCGGGGCTGTGGCGATTCTTTCATTTCTCGCGATGCTGACGGGCGGCGGTATTCTGATCTTTCAAACCCATCGCTTATCGGGATTGTCGGAATTCCGTTCCGATTAGTGGATTGGTGACTCCCTGTTAACATATCAGAATTTTCGGAATCCGTATCGGGTTCGGAATCGGTTTCGACTTTAAATGTGCCATCCTGTCTCGATTCCGATAGCGATACCGATGCCGAGCGAGGCCAGGTCCGGTATTGGATCGGATAATGGTTCCGGCTTAGATATTCTTTCACGGGGATTGGGAGAACCGGGAAAACAGCGCATCGAGTGCCGCGATATAGCCGTATGCCCCCAGGCCGCTGATCTGGGCCGTGGCCACCCCGGCAATCATGGAATGGTGACGAAACGACTCCCGTTTGTAAATATTGGAAAGATGAACTTCGATCACCGGGATGCCGAGCAGCAGGATCGCGTCCCGTATGGCAACGCTGGTATGAGTATACGCCGCCGGGTTGATGATCAAACCCTCGACCCGGCCCATGGCGTCCTGTATTTTTTGGACGATTTCGCCCTCGATATTGGACTGATAAATTTCCAGGTTGATATTTAGACGGTCGGCCTTCTGCTTCAGTGACGCATCGATGTCGGCCAGCGATTCGGTTCCGTATATCTCCGGTTCCCGTTTTCCGAGCATATTGAGATTGGGGCCATGGATGACAAGGATCTTGGTGGCATGTTGAGTCATGGGTTGTCCGTTCCCATCAGCTCACGGAAGCGGCTGATTGTCTGTTTGTAATTGTCGCTACCAAAAATGGCCGATCCGGCGACGAACGCATCCGCCCCGGCATCGGAAACACTTTTGATCGTATTGGCGTTCACGCCTCCGTCAACCTCGATCAGGGTTGATAATCCTCGATTCCGGATCGTCTCTCGGAGCTGCCGGATTTTCTCAAGGCTGCTCGATATGAACGATTGGCCTCCGAATCCGGGGTTCACGCTCATAATCAGCACGAAGTCCACGTCTTCCAGGATCCAATCGATGGTCTGCAACGGTGTGGCTGGATTCAGCACGACCCCCGGCCGGGCGCCCGAATTCCGAATCATGTGAATGGTACGGTGCAGGTGAATACACGCCTCCGCCTGTACAGAAATGAGATCGGCCCCGGCATTGGCGAAATCCGAGACATATCGGTCCGGGTTTTCGATCATCAGATGCACGTCTTGGGGCAGATCCGTGACCCGGGAAATGGCTTCCACCACAAGGGGCCCCATGGTGATATTGGGCACGAAATGACCGTCCATCACATCCACATGGATCCAATCGGCCCCGGCATCTTCAACCGCTTTGATTTCTTCGCCCAATCTTGAAAAGTCGGCGGATAAAATCGATGGAGCAATCAGTTTCATGGGGTTCCTTCCTGCTTATCGGTTTGCCCGTTAGCCGGTTAACCCGTTTGCCCGTTTTCAATACGAGTATTGGTATCGGTCTCTAAAATCGTATGCTCCTGTCCTTGGAGCGGCGCAGCCGCGTTTGATAAAATCGCGACGCGATTTTATTCTTTATCGAAAACTTGGGTTCGGATCAACTGGCCGTCCTCATAAAGAAATAATGACGCCCGGGTCTTTTTGGGAATGACGAACAGAAGCTCTTCGCCGGGTTTGAAGTATCGATCGATGATGTCTTCAGAAACTCCGTATCCGTTCATACGAAGGCGGATTCTTCGCTTTAAAAAACCATCCGG
>Ga0209569_1000022_pt1 | contig 13775 bp, 15 predicted proteins | sample WorMettaBAHAMAS1_FD_187407 | JGI IMG/M metagenome (GOLD analysis project Ga0209569, IMG submission 187407) | Marine gutless worms symbiont microbial communities from Max Planck institute for Marine Microbiology, Germany - Olavius tantulus... ... | reverse complement strand
TGGGTGTTGGGGTTTGCGGTGGCCTGGTCACCGGACGGATGAATATCGCCCTGGATCGTTTTTCCCAAACGGCCGGAAGCGATCACACCTCATTTGTTCCCATCGCCGAGCTGTCCAGGAACCTGGAAGCCTTTTTCCAACCGGAGATGCAAGATCTCCTTCATGAAAGCCTTCAAGCCGCATTTCGGCATGCCGTGAGTCAGGGCGTGCTGGCCGTGTTTGCAGCCGTACTCGCGGCGTCCGTGTGTTGCCTGATCTGCTGTGTATGGCTGCCTGCGGATTCCCCGGATAAGACACATCCGTTGAAATCATAGCGTTTTTATCGGTGCATGATGGGGACTTGCCAATAACCTCAATAACCTACCAACGTCCCCTATATCTTCAATCGATCGGTTTGCCATAGAGCAACGGCACTGTAGACTCTGGCCCAGTAGTTGGCTTTTTCTTCTGCCGGATCTTTAAAGAAATCCTGGGTCCATCCGTAGGCGGGGTCTTGATACAAATCCCGCAGTACATTCCCGATGTGTTTCGGTTTCCAATTCGCCCGGATGCAGAAATCAAAGACCAGTCCGATCAAATTTTTCGACTGAAGCGCTTTGGGGTTGGGGAAGTACAGAATGTTCCGAGCCCAATCGGGGATATTCGGCTCATTCTTGGCCGCATTCAATGCATGACCGCGAGGCATGTCCGTGTCACGGTCGAAATCCTGATGAAATGCATACAGATCCGATTGTTTATACTCTCCGATAAAGTCGATCAACGTATCGTTTGAACTGGGTATATCCCCGGTAAAGCGTCGTGCATGGGCGGCCGCTTTCCCCAAATCCCACATGCAGTCCAGAATAACGTCCAGATTGTTTTCCTGCTCGATGTTCTTTCCATCGAAACAGGCTCCGATCACGTCCACCAAAGATGGTTGATGATAGTTTCCATATTTTTCCTGATTTTTCTTGTGCAAACTGAAGGGGCTGCGAATGGAACGCATAAAGGGAGACCCTTCCGTCCACGTGTTATCTAAATTGATACAGCGATCCAGGCTGTCTGAAATGGTGACCGGATATTTGCCCTCGGCGGTGTTGTTCCGGAAGGCGTCCATGGTTAACAACGCAATGTATTCGGCAAGTTTTCCCAGGCCGCTGAAAACGCGCGCCGCATCGAGGGCCACACCGTGTCTGCGGCGAAGGTCGTTCGGATCCATGTACTTGCACGCCTTGATGAGATCCTCCTCCAGGTATCCGATGCTGGCCAGCTCCCGGGTCGCGCGTTTTCCGAGTTGATTCTGGAAGAGGAAGTGTCCTCCGGAAGGAGTGTAATCCAGCAGATAGGGCATGCCCCGCGACCGAAACATCTGTTCTATGAATTCGGCCACCGGCATGATGGCTTCGAAATACGTTTTTTGGGTATCCTTGTCCGAATACAATCGGAAATTATCATCACCGAGGAAGATTTCGAAATCAATCGGCATCAGCACCCAGTCCGACCGTTCCCCGATGATAGGCAGATGCACTTGAAGTGCGCGCTCGATGGTATAGTGCCCAAGCCTATCCAACGGCGATGCGAGCGCGGGAAAGGCCGGGTCACAGCCTTCGGCAACCAGTTCATTCCCCGTCGTAATAAAATAATCGTAGCGCCGGAAACTGTTTTCCAGGCGTGAAAACACCTGACGATAATAATCCTGAGGATTCACGGAACCGCCCCCTTTATCCATTGGAATAGGGGAACTTAAGCATCCGATGGCACTCATACAAATTTGATGTCAGGGATATTCCGGGAGGAATATGCAGGGCGTGTCCCGAATCCCGGTTTCCGAAGCATCCTCATCCCATTTAAAGGCCACCCGTCGTCATGTCATTTGTTGACAGGTACCCACATTTTGTGTATGTGCGGTTGAATAGCAACTATATATATGGTTTTTTCGAATTCGACAGGACTGATGGCATCACAGGCATCCGACAGGCTGGGATCGGTGAAAACCGGGCCGTGAGCCTGTCCAGGGGAGGGAAGAATGGCGGTTCATCTGGTGACCCATCCGCTGGTGAAGCATAAGCTCGGTCTTATGCGCCGGCACGACATCTCCACCAAAGACTTCCGGGATCTGTCCAATGAAGTGGCGCGTCTGCTGACCTACGAGGCCACTAAAAATCTGGAAACCGAAAAAACAGTCATCCAGGGCTGGGCGGGTTCGGTCGAGGTCGAGGGGATCAAGGGGAAAAAAATCACCATCGTACCGATTTTGAGGGCCGGGTTGGGAATGATGGACGGTGTGCTGGACATGATCCCGTCTGCCAAGGTCAGCGTGGTCGGGCTCTATCGAAACGAGGAAACCCTGGAACCGGTTGAATATTACGTAAAGTTGACCGGTAAAATGGAAGAACGCATCGCCCTGATTCTCGACCCCATGTTAGCCACCGGGGGCACTCTCATCGCCACTGTGGATCTCCTGAAAAAAGCGAGTTGCCAGCAAATCATGGGGCTTTTCATTGTTGCCTCACCGGAAGGGATCGAAAGATTGGAACGAACCCATCCGGAGTTGGCCATCTTTACTGCCTCTATTGATGAAAAGCTTAACGATATCGGATATATTCTCCCCGGCCTGGGGGATGCCGGAGACAAGATTTTTGGAACGAAATAATATCTGCCGGATGACCAGAGCGTTTTGTCGGTTGTATTCGGCGAGAAATTTGATTCAACTCGAATTCACCAGGAGGAGGGATGTCTGAGAACGCTCTCAATGAAGTCGCACCGTCGGGTGTAATGCAGGCAGTGGTGGGTGCCCAGATGCTTTTCGTAGCGTTTGGGGCGTTGGTTCTGGTGCCGCTATTGACCGGACTTGATCCAAACGTGGCCCTTTTCACCGCGGGTGCCGGCACCCTGATTTTCCAGCTCGTCACTAAACGGAAGGTCCCGGTCTTCCTTGCCTCTTCCTTTGCCTTCATTGCGCCCATTATATACGGGGTTCAGACATGGGGGGTTCCGGCAACGATGTGCGGTCTGGTCGCGGCCGGGGGCCTTTACATTGTCCTCAGCTTTCTGATCCGTTGGCGCGGGAGCGGAATCCTGATTCGGATTCTTCCACCCGTGGTGACGGGTCCCGTCATTATGGTCATCGGATTGATTCTGGCACCGGTGGCCGTTCACTTGGCCATGGGCAGAACCGGCGACGGTGCGGCGGTGCTCGTTCCCGAGCCCAAGGCCATGGTCATTTCAATGATCTCGCTGATCACCGTCATTATAGTATCTCTGTTGGGAAAAGGGATGCTCCGATTGATTCTGATCCTTTGCGGAATTTTCGTGGGATATGTCATATCGATCCCATTCGGGCTGATTAACTTTTCCCCGGTGGCCAAGGCGCCCTGGATCGCCCTTCCCAATTTCGTCCTGCCCGAGTGGAATCTTCAGGCGGTGCTGTTCATCGTGCCGGTGGCCATCGCACCGGCCATTGAGCACTTCGGGGACGTTCTGGCCATCGGATCGATCACCGGGAAAAATTATCTGGATGATCCCGGCATTCAGAATACCATGCTGGGCGACGGCCTGGCCACATCGTTCGCCTCCATGTTGGGTGGGCCCCCCAACACGACCTATTCCGAGGTCACCGGGGCTGTGGCCCTGATCAAGGTATTCAATCCGGTGATCATGACATGGGCGGCCATTTTCGCGATATTCCTGGCCTTTGTCGGAAAAGTCGGTGCGATTCTGCAGACCATTCCAACACCGGTCATGGGCGGAATCATGTTGCTCCTTTTCGGCGCGATCATGGTGGTTGGGCTGAACACCCTCGTCAAGGCCCGGGAAGATCTGATGGAACCCAGAAATCTCACCATAGTCGCCCTCATCCTTGTTTTCGGCATTGGCGGTATGAGTTTTTCGGCCGGAGAATTTACGATTCAGGGAATCGGGTTGGCCGGTATCCTGGGGGTATTTCTGAATCTTGTCCTACCCAGAAAAAAACCAGCTGAAGCGGCGTCGGAACTAAACCAAACGGAGAGGTAACGGATATCGGATAATTCGAGTCGGGGTTCCCTGTCTTCAAGGCCGAAGCCGCGATTATGGCTTCGGCCTTTTTTTTGTTTTCAGAGGGCCTTATAGTTATCGCGGTAATTAATTCGACCCGGTTACTGATTCCGAACCCGAAGCCGATTCCGACGGTGCCCATACGTTACGCCGGTAAGCTAATAACTAATTCGGAACGGAATTCTGACATGTGTTACAAAAAGGAGGGGACATGGCCGAGCCCAAATCGATAGACGGTATAAAAGCATGCGTGTTTGATGCCTATGGAACCCTTTTCGATGTACATTCCGCGGTTGGGAAATATCGAGAGCGATTGGGAGATGTCGCGGATCCGGTCTCGCTACTATGGCGGACCAAACAGCTGGAGTATACCTGGCTTCGGAGTCTGATGAAGCATCATGCCGACTTCTGGCAGGTGACCCGGGATGCCCTGGATTTCGCATTCGATGCCCATCAGCTGAACGACCCGGATCTTAAAAAGGATCTCGTCGAGGCCTATCTCCAATTGGATTGCTACCCGGAAGTACCTGAAACGCTTTCGACACTGAAGGCGCGCGGGTTCAAGCTCGCCATCCTGTCCAACGGAACGCCGGCCATGCTCGAAGCCGCTGTGAAGAACTCCGGGCTGGAGGAATTGATCGAAGCCAACTATTCCGTGGAGGACGTGGGTATCTTCAAACCCGATCCTCGGGTCTATCAGCTGGCTGTCGATGGCTTGAGCGTAAGCGCCGAAGAGATTGTCTTCCAGTCTTCCAACGCCTGGGATGCCGCGGGCGCGTCCGCATTTGGTTTTAAGGTGGCCTGGATTAATCGATTTGGTCAAGCTGTGGAACGGCTCCCCGGACAACCGGATGCCGAGATTCAAACGTTGTCGGAATTACCGGATCTGCTCGTCTAGCAGAGCCAGAGGATATGAAAAAGCGGCCTGCTTTTTCATAGTCTCTCGCATCGATCAGGTTTGGAGCAACTTGAAACTCTTTACGACTTGTTCAAAGGTGTCGAGGTCGATGGCAAAATAATGGCGTGATGCAGCGGTGTACCGGATCAGATAGACGCGGTCGTCTGCCATGAACCCATAGCATACGCTTCGTTGTTTGAGACCGTCGACCGTTTGAAGCGAAAATAGAATGCGAAATCCGGGATGGCCGCCGATGTCGGCAGGTGTTAACTCCTGGACTTCGAACCGGCCAACGGCATTGTCGGATTCGAAGTCATCGATGATAACCTCGGCCAGTTCCTGACTCAGCATATCCGACCGGATCTTTTTCTTCGTGTGTGTCAGAGGCTTCTCGCTGGCAAAATTCCGGATGGTGATGCTCTGAAGAAGGACGCCGTCCCGGGTGATCAGCAGCGAGCGGTCCTGGGTCTGGGTAAACTGCATCCAGTTCTCCGGCAACTCGACCGTATATCGCCGATCTCTCGCCTGGTAAGGCCCGCCGGTACGACTCCAATAGGAAACGCATCCCACGATCACCACGAGCAGGACCAGAAACCATCGATTCATTTCGCCTCTCCTTTGCACCGCAAGAGGTATTTCCGGATAAACTCGCGGTCCACGGCTTTCGGCTCCAGCTCAAGGTAGATCCGGAGATGACGGCAGGCGTCTTCCATGGCGCCGTTTTTCAAATGCACCAGACCCGCTCCCCGATGGGCCCGGCCATGGCCCGGATCGAAATAAATGGCTTGTTCATAGTGTCTTTGTGCCCGGGACAGGTCGCGTTTTCCCCCACTTTCTCGATAAATATCCGCAAGCATCGTGTGGCCGCGCGGATCTCCGGGATAGATCGTGATATATTTTTCCGCCGCTTCCCTGGCGAACGGAATTCGCCCCAAACTCAGATCCAGCTCTGCGTTGAGGAGTAAAACGCCCTGGATCTCTTTCATGAACCGTTCCCGGTTCAGCGTTTTAGAGGAGGTCTCGTCAGGATGTTCAGCCATAAGGGAGTGAAAATTGTCAATGCGTTCCTGGAGCCGCGGGTGGGTTCCAAAAAAGAACGGCTCGTTGATATTCTCGGCCTCGAGTTCCTGTTTCAGATGTTCAAAGAGTTTAGGTGTTTCGGCCGGATCGTAGCCGGCTTCCAGTACCAGTCGAAATGCCTCGGCATCGGCTTCCCGCTCCATGTTCTGGGAATAGCCGGTCACCGCGAATAAATATCCATAGGAACCGATCGAATTCATCACCGCCGCGGATGACCCTCCGACCCCGATCGCAGCGACCTGAACTGCCGACATGGCGGCCGACCAGTTTTTCAGGTTGCGGATGCTCTTAATGGCATGCCGGTGGGTGCTATGGGTCATCTCGTGGGCAAGAAGCGTGGCCAGCTGTGCTTCATTGTCCATGCGGGACAGTATCCCCGTGTGGACGTATATGACCCCGTTGGGATACGCAAATGCGTTCAGGTGGGGATCACGCAAAATCTTTATGCGAAGATTGAGATGGTCCTTGGTTGCCTGAGGCTGTAGACGACGCGCCACATCGGTGAGGTAGGATTCCAAGTACGGATTATCGACCACCAGACCGCTGATGCCCAGCCGTTTCTGTTCCTCCCGTGATCGGGCCCAGATCCGTTTCTCGTCCTCTTTGAAGGTGAAATCCCGGTCAACCGGTTCCAGTTGGGTGCTTTGGCAGCCCAGTAGGAGACATAACCACACAATCCATGCAATCGATCCACGGTGTTTCATTCTTCCAACCTGGGAAAGTCTTTCAGAATATGCTTGAGGAGGGATTTAACCCGCTCCGGATCCCGGATGTCGAAAGTGCTCTGACTCTGATAGCGCCCATTCCATAAAATGGTTCCTCCCCGGTCAATGAACACAATATCCACAAAGGACCTCCCGGAACTTGGAAGAACGATCACTCCGGTCAGGGCTCCTGCGACAGCCGCAGCGGCCTGGATAGCCTTTCTTTCCGTGGTCTGGAATTCGTCGTAACCGGTTACCAAAATCAGGGCATTGGCGTCCATGGCCCGAAGAATGTTTTCAAGGGACCCGATGGAATAGTTAAAATTTTTCTGCTTATCCGGAAACCCATATGGGCCAAAAACATGCAGGCTGATACTGCTTGCGACGGCCCGGTAAAGGGCCTTGATGTCCTCCATCTCGGTCTGAAGGTCTTCTTGCTGGAGATAGGCTTTGGTCCGGCATTTCTTCTGGCTGAACTCCGATTGCAGCGCCGCCATGATGTTGTCCTGCCCGATGGCGCACCAATCGTCCCGAACTTCACGGACGCCGCCGGCAGATACAGACACGACCTGAATATCCGGTACGATCAGGGCCGGGTTGCGAATATATTTGATTTTTGCTTCGATATCCGGATGGCTACGGTAGGACTGGCTTGTACAACCGCTCAGGATGAGCAGAAGCATTATGGCGATAACGGAATTCTTCATGATGCCTTTGGGGCCTGGAATATCCGTTCCATGGAGACGATGTGGCCATCCGCCGGGAGTCACACACAGTAACATCAGCATGCCGAAGTCGACTTTTCATGTCAAGCGAATGAACCTTGACCCCTTCGGATCCCTGTTTATTTTGGGGCAAAGAAAAAAAACGCGGGAGGCCGGTATGAGTGAGATCAAAAGTACACTGGATCTGGTCATGGAGAGGACGCGAAATCTTTCGCTGTCTGCCGAAGAAAAGGAGAACCAGAAGAAGGCCGATTTTGAAAAACGCCTCCAGGGCCTGTTCCAGAAATACGCCGACAAATTTGAAACCGTTGAAACCATTCAAGAGCGCCTCTCAGCGCTGCAGGCAGAGTCGGGTGTGACCGACGCCCATGTCGTGTTGGCCGCCTTGTTCAAACGGATTCACCCCGACCGGGACAATCAGTGTTGGCTGGAACTGCTCGATCGCATTGCGCCGGATGCCCGCGATCCCGTGCAGGAAGCTCTTGCAGAGTACGAAAAACAGCGGGCAGATCTGATGGAAGCCTCCGGCCGGCGCCTGCTGGATCAACTCGCCCACCATCATGATATTTACGGAAGCACGGTAATACCGAATCCACAACAAGAATCCGGGTATCAGGAAGAGGTGAATGCGCTGAGACAGGAAACCCAAACCCGGATCGATGCGATTCTCCGGCAATCCGATACGTCGCAATAGTCAACAACGTCCCCTAAGTGTCACCCAGAGTATCATTCTTCCATCTAAATATAGCCGAAGTAGGTCTGTTCGACCTGCTTGAAATTGCCTTTGACCGTTTCGGCACCGGAGATGACATCCCCGTGACCGGAGAGCATCCATTCCGCATCCAAATCGGCCATGCGGCGGATACTTTCCTTGAGCTGCTCACCGCTGCCGCCGGGCAGATCAGTACGCCCCAGGCCACCCCTGAAAATCAGGTCGCCGGTGATCAGTGCTTTCTCCTTCGGCCAATAGAGCGTCACCCCGCCGGGCGAATGCCCGGGCGTGTGAAAGACATCCAGCGACATATCACCGATCTTGAGCTCCCCTTCGCCAAGGAAAAAATCCGGCATAAACGGACCCGGGTCGACTCCAAGATGCGGCGCCATGTCTTCAATCAGTTTCCACTCGGCTTCATGCAGGGTGAACTGGGCCGGCGGCTTATGGATCAATCGGACGGCTTCGATGTGATCCGGATGGGCGTGGGTGCAGACGACCAGATCGATATCTTCCACGTCCAGCTTCAGGCTTCTCAAACCCAGCTCAACGTGGTCGAAGTAAGCGGCGTGGCCCGGATCGATGAGAATATTCTTCTCCGGTGACCGGAGCAGGTACGTGTTGCAATTGTTCACGCTGGGAGACGTCCATAAGAACGCATGCAGGTTGGCGGTCAGTTCCATTTGGTGACTCCTGGGATAGAAGAATGCTTAGCCTTCGAGATAATCTTCCCGGACCGGTGAGAATATTTCCACGGCAACGGAATCCTCCAGTGCCTCAGCGGAATGCTCTACATCTCCGGGGATGCACCAGCTGTCACCGGCTTCCGCATCGAAAGTCTCTTCTGCCACCTGGAACCGGAGTCTGCCGGAAATCAGAATACCGATCTGTTCGTGCATATGATCGTGGGGCGGTACCATGGCCCCCTGTTCCAGTTTGAACTGGCCCATGAGCATGGACTGGCCGTGAACCAACGTTTTCAATTGCACTCCATCCAGAAGCTGGCGATACTGTCCGCTGCCTTTTGTTCGAAACATGTTGTTTTCCTCCTGTGGCACTAAACATATTCTCATTTGCAATAAATTAGATGAAGGGTTCAAGGGCTCAAAGGGCTATTTTCGGATGCTTTTGTTGTTTTTTAGTCTTTCACTTGACCCCTCGAATCCTTGGATCCTTGGACCCTCTTCTATTACATCGGCGCAACAGAGATTAATTGACGGCTATTTAATAACATCGACAGAGTTGCAATCAGCTTGAATCTAAAGCAACCCGCTGTATTTACCGCCATCCACTAGTAAATTGTGGCCCGTGATGTATCGTGCCTGGACGCTGGCTAAAAAGGCTGCAGCGGCCCCAAAATCGGATGGATCGCCGATGGCGTTGGTTGGGGACGCCGCCGTCATCTCCCGATAGACGTCTTCAGCGGGCTTGTTTTCACGGGCTGCCCGGTCCTGAACCAGTTCGTCAATTCGCGACGTCTTATGGGTGCCGGGAAGCAGGGCGTTTACCGTTATGCCGAAGGGGGCCAGCTCCGTTGCAACGGTTTTCAGAAACCCGGTCAGGCCGGCGCGGGCCATGTTGGACAGCAGCAGATTGCCGATGGGCTGTTTCACCGAAATCGACGTGATGGCGATGATGCGGCCCCATCCTGCCGACGTCATTGCCGGGGTGACGCCATGGATCAGGCGCACGGCGCTCATCAGGTTCAGATTCAGGGCCTTTTCATATTCCTCGATGGGTGTGCTGTCATAAGTCCCCGGGGGTGGACCTCCGGCATTGGTCACCAGAATTTCCGGGTTGCCCAATGACTGTCGAACATCGGCCAGCAGTCGGTCGATATCATCCTCCCGGCTCACATCCGCACCGAAGCCTTGAACCTCCGTGTCGTATTGAGTCGCGATTTCCTCGGCCGCCTCTTTAGCCGAATCCGCAGTACGGGCGCATATGGCGACCCGGCACTTTTCAGCGGCCAGCTGATCTGCACAACCCCGTCCCAAACCGCGGCTGGATGCTGCGACCAGAGCAATTTTCCCTTTGATGCCTAAATCCATAAAACCCCCTTTATGCCTTGCGCTTTTTGAATTGAATGCCCAGTCTGTCCATCCGGGACCGCAGTGTGGTCGGATTTACGCCGAGCAACTCGGCCGCGCCGCCCGGCCCCTGAATTTTCCCGTCCGCATATTCCAGTGCCCCCCGGATATGGGTGGCGATGGCGGCAATGACCCGGATGTCGAGAGGTATCGGAGCCATGCCGCCGACCCGTTCGATTTCGTGGGACTGGAGCACGCGCAACAGGCGGGTCTGGGCCTGGAGCGGTAATTCCCCGATCTCGTCCAGAAAAATAGTGCCCCGGTCGGCCCGCTCGAATCGGCCCCTTTTCTGAGAAAGGGCCCCCGTGAAGGCCCCCCGCTCGTGGCCGAAGAGCTCACTGTCGAGGAGCGTGTCGGGGATGGCCCCGCAGTTGACCGTGATGAGCGGCTTGTTCCGCCGATCCGACAGATCATGGATCATGTTGGCAATGACTTCCTTTCCAACGCCGGTTTCCCCCAGCATGAGGACCGGGCTGTCCAAAGTCGCCACCTTTCGGACCTTTTCCACGACCGACTTTAAGCCGCTGTGGCCGCCGACAATCTCAGTTCCGGAAACCTCCCGCAAACGCTCCCGGTAATACCGGTTATCCTCGTCCAGCAGTTCCCGGTATCGGAGGCTGTTGGCCAGGGCGATGGCCGTCGGCTCGTTGATCAGCTTCCAGAGTTCCGCCAGGTCTTCGTTGTAATGCCCCTTCCCCTGGGCGCACACGCACAGGTAACCGACCAGATTTCCTTCGATCATCAAACGGCTGATCATGGCCGATGATGCTTCAAAATCAAATTTTTTGGTGATGAAACCGATCATATCATCTTCCAGGATATTTTCTACGATGCGCACGTGAGGCTGGGGGTCCAATGCTTCCATGTACTGTCTTAAGTGGGGGGGCAGTGCGGTGATTAAATGCTCCGGCTCCTCATTTTCCGCAGCGACCTTGGCAACAATTTCGATGGCGCCGATCTCGGGTTTGTAAATCGAAAACAGAAGTTTGTCGGCCGGCATGATACCGCTGATGTAATCCAAGCATCGCTCTAATGCCTTCTCGATGTCGAGGCTGCTGCAGATCCGTAGCGTGAACTCCCGGAAAAATTCTTTTGCGTCAATATGGGCCATGATGTTTCCTCGTTGTTAAAAAATAGACTTGTCGGCGTCGATTATTTTAGAGCCATAATACGATATTTCATAATGCACGAAATTTCGTAATTCAATATGCGAAATTTCGTACTTTTTTGGCCTCAAAATTCCCTGGTTGGTGGGATGAATTATTTAAGAGTCTATAATTATTTTAAAAAATACTTTTTTTCATTTTTGGCATCGGGATTGCTCTACCGATACGCAACAAAAATAGTGCCAAGACAATTAACTTGAAAGGAGATCAAAATGAAAAACAAAGCGTTTATCGTTACCCTTGTTGCCGTGATGGTACTTTCATTCGGCCTGGCCCCGGCATCCCATGCCATTGTCCATCCCATTGTCATTGCCCTGCCTTTGGCCGCCGTATTTGGAGCCGCGGGTCTGGGTATGAAAGCCCACAAGGCCAACCACCATGGGCAAAGCGCCGACATCGTTCAGGATGAGGTGCCGTCCAAACAGGTTCAATCTACCGGATTCGCAGAGGCCGGCGCGGAGTAGAATCGAAGTAAATGGATACGTGGCGGTCGGTTGCCGTCCGCCGCGTATCATTCCGCTTTGTTTCCAACTCCGGATATTCTTGGCCGCCTTTAACATTACCTTTTCCAGCCTCTACCATTTTCGTTTTAAAACCAGAAATTCATCTCTTAGCGCTTGCGTTGATTTTCTTTCATCACTACCATCATTCAAATTAAAACCCGCCCTCGTATTTGAGTGCATAATCTTTTCCCGACACAGACATGGGATCTGCTTCATGCCGGTATCGGGAGGTTCTCGTGGAACGTATCAGATGATGCAGTATGTGATTTTGGCGATTCTCTGGGTGTTATGGTGTGGTCTGCACAGCGCACTCATTGCCTCTCCGGTGACGAACCATGTAAAAGCGCGATTTCCAGAGGGCCATCGATACTATCGCATTCTGTATAACGTCATTTCCGTAATGACCCTTATTCACGTTATCCTCTATTCCATGTCCATTTCAGGCCCCCTGATCATTCGGTATGAGGGATCGGGCCGGTTAATACAACTATCCCTTTTTCTAATCGCCCATATTTTTTTTTGTGGCCGGCGCCAAATCATATGACATTCCCCAGTTTCTGGGGGTTCGCCAGATACAGGGCGAAAACACCTGCAATGTGTTGACCGATGATTGTTCGCTGGATACGACCGGGATTCTCGGCGTGGTTCGCCATCCCTGGTACACCGGGGGGATGATCATCATCTGGGCCAGAAACCTGGATATGGCGGGCCTTGTTACCAACCTGATGCTGACCGGATATTTCATTATCGGGACCTACCTGGAGGAGCGAAAACTGGTATCCCAGTTTGGGCAGGAGTACGTGGATTACCAGCAACGGGTGTCGAAGTTTGTGCCCACCAAATGGATAGCCGGTAAACTATGGAAACGGCGGAAGGAATAGCCAAAGTATGGAGGAATGATGGAAACAGGTTGGCCGGTTTAGCCGGTTTTCAAACAAGCAAATGGCGATCGTGAAGCGATCAAATGACGCCGACGAAAGTCGGCTAATGACATTTCTTTCAGCTTTCAGCGTCTATCTTTCAGCCTTTAGCTTTGAATCCTGACACCCGACACCTGAAATCTTCCTTCCGGGGGTCGCAACACGATTCTATTCTTTGCCTTTTTTGATTCTATCCAGTTCCCGTTTCTGGTCCCTTCGGCGGATCGCTTCCCGTTTATCATGCTTCCGCTTGCCTTTGGCCAATGCCAACGTCACTTTGACCTTGCCCCGTTTAAAATAGACTTTCAGCGGAACCAGTGCGTAGCCCTTCTCGTTGACCTTTCCGTAGAGCCGTTTGATCTCGTATCTGTGCAGCAACAGTTTCCGGGGCCGACGCGGGTCATGATTTCCATGGTGGGCAAAGGGATATTGGCCGATGTGCATTTGATGCACATAGACTTCGCCTTGCTGGATCCTCCCGTAGGCGTCCTTCAGGTTGGCCCTGCCCATCCGAAGGGATTTGACCTCTGTACCCAGCAAGGAAATCCCGGCCTCGAACTCATCTTCGATAAAATATTCGTGCCGGGCTTTGCGATTTTCCGTGACTATTTTGATGTGGGTCGCGTTCAAGGGGTGCCGTTCCGAAAAAGGCTTTCTGAAAAAATATGACCATAGGTGTCTTCCAACAACCGGGAGACGCCATCAATGGTCGGTTGAAGGAGTATTTCTTGAAGGAAATCTTTGGATGTTTCCACCTTCAGGGACCGGATCATCCGCTTTACCTCGGGGATCGATTGGGGATTCATGCTCAGTTCATCCATTCCGATTCCAAGCAGAATCGGCAGGTGGATCGGATCGGCCGCCATTTCGCCACACATGAATATGGGGATTTGCTTTTCTCTGGCCACGTCGGCGATATGTTTGACCATTCGGATAATGGCAGGATGAAGCGGGTTGAAATGC
>Ga0209569_1000020_pt1 | contig 13935 bp, 16 predicted proteins | sample WorMettaBAHAMAS1_FD_187407 | JGI IMG/M metagenome (GOLD analysis project Ga0209569, IMG submission 187407) | Marine gutless worms symbiont microbial communities from Max Planck institute for Marine Microbiology, Germany - Olavius tantulus... ... | reverse complement strand
ACAATTATTTTTTAGCCAACCGCTAAATGGGACAATCCGAAATAGAAAAGCCCTCGGATGATTACTCCGAGGGCTTTTTGGTCACTCTATGGGATTCTCAAATTATTCTTTTGGATGACATTCGGTGCACCCGGTGGGACCGGTTCTGGGCAGCTCGTCTTTGAGAACTCGTCCGGACTGCATCAGCTTTTTCCGCTCGGCCTTGATCCCTTTGTGGCAACCAATGCACATCTCGTGGTAGGCGTTTTTGAAGAAGGCCACACCAGGCCGGTCGCTGTCCTTTGCCGGTGTTTGCGTCACATCGTGACACCCGGAGGTTTGACAACCGAGAATTTCAGGTTCCTTTTCCCAGGTGTGGTGGCATTGCTGGCAGTTATAATCGAAGTGAACGGCGTGGGGAAACTCGACACTTGCTCTTTTCGCCTCATAGTCCCCTTCCGGTGGGCCTATGTCAATGACACCCATGGGGATACACAGCTCCTCCTCGGACGAAGAACCAACGCCCAGGCCAGGAAATACGAGACCGACAGCCACGATTAGTATCAAAACCAGAATACCCGCTTTTTGCATCCTTTCCTCCTTGTGAAAGCCTGAAAAAATTTGGGATGCTATAATATGTATAAATGAAACTTTCAATGAAATTTTTGCACCCATCCATCCATATCGAAATTTTTCCCGGAAGAATGCGTTCATCGAACGTTGTCAAAAGAGGCTGCCCCCGGCACCGATGCATCGAGCCACACCTACGCGACCCCCTAACCCGGACATTGCACCAAAAGGAGACGTTCATGGGCAAGGCATTTCAAGGTGAAGCTGTAGTCAACCTACCGCGAGCCTTGAATAACGCAGATCATGGACGTCTCCTTTTGGCCCGCAGGGTGAAATCTTTTCAGGCCGTGCATCAGTTTTTCAACGTAACATATTGCATCACCGCCGGTTGGATCCGTATTCATGTTAAGACTCTGATATTGTTTCTTTTTATACGTTTGCTGAAAGGATTTCAGGCAATGTTCGGGCTATGCCAGGTCCCGGCAGGCCTTCCGCACGAGACGGCCGATGGCGATGTTGCGCGGACAGGCGCGTTCGGCAGCATGATAGTCCAGGTCGGCCAGATGTTCCCGGATATTCGCCGGTAATTTGCTGAACAGCTCACGGGCCCGATTGGAATCCCCATACTCCCGATCATACATCAGGTATCGCATGATATCGCTCACGGGTATTGAGGCAGCCAAATGGGTTTCACAGATATCAGAACACCCGGCGCAGTAGTCGGACCGGGTCTCTTCCGCGTACTGCTTGAAAAGCTCCATCTCGGATGCGGACAGGCGCGTGCGGTTCAGGGCGGCTGAGACGTTGGCCGCCAGAATCGTCAAATTCGGCATGTCCGAACAGATGCTGGCGATGGCCGGATTATCCCAGACCGCTTTCAGTTTGGCCTGCTTGTCGGTAAATCCCTTTTGAACAAATCGCCCGGCCAGATCCAACTCGGTTGGAGAATGGGTTCGTACCTGTCCGCCCCCCTGGGTTTTCATGGCGGTCAGCCCGATTCCGGCATTCTGACAAGCCGCCACAGCCGCCTTCATCCTCTGCGTATGCATCAGACGGTAGTTGTACGTCATCATAATCCCGTCAATCCACCCCAGCTTTGAGGCCCCCTTTAAACAGCTTTCCATGTTGCTGTGGGTGCTGAAACCGAAGAGTCGGATTTTGCCGTCCGCCTTGGCTTGCTCCGCCCACTTCCGGGTGCCGCTATCGATCTCATAGATGCTGCTGACCGCATGAATAAAGTATAGGTCGATATACGAAGTTCCCATCCGTTCCAACGATCGGTCCAGGAGCTGGGTCATGCCTTCGGGATCCCGGTAGTCGGATTTGGACACCAGAAAGACGTTTTGACGCGCGTCGGGATACCGCCGGAAGAATTTTCCGATGCCTTTTTCACTGCGCCCTGCACCGTAACAATCAGCGGTGTCCCAGTAAGTGACCCCCCAACGAAGTGCCTGCCGGAGCAAAAGCTGGTTGTTGGGGATATCAAACATTCCGCCAAGGGAAAGGATCGATACCTGGATTCCGGAACGGCCAAAAGGTCTCGTGGGAATATTGTCAAGGGAGTTCTCAGCCGGGACGCTCATCGGCCGGAACAAGGCTCCGGCACCGGTAAGACCTGCGATCTTCAGGAATAGACGCCGACTGACAGTAGGTTTCAATGAGCTCATGATGTCCTCCTTGGCAACGACTGGGTGAATGACGTGCCGGATCCGGTCAGGTCGGTAGGAAAAACATATTGGCCGGGTTCCGGGTTTCGTTCTCCGCGGTGACGCGGATGGCACGCCGGCCCCGAACCGGGCACTCATGCTCGCAGATGCCGCAGCCAATGCATTGTTGCGGATCCACATAGGGCTGCTGGAGCCGTATCAGGATGTCGATCAATTCACCGGTCTCGGGAGTTGAGGCCCACCCCGGAGATCCGGCCAGCAGCAGCCGGTCGGCTGTGTTGGCCACGATACGGCGAACCTCGGCGTTTGGGGTTGTGGGTCGACGACAAAAATAGTCGCCGGTGGCAAACCGATCCGGGATGAGCGGCTCGCCGTCCATTTCGATGGCGTCTGCATCCGCCCGACGTACCCGGAATTCTTTCCCGGACGTAATGGGGACGTGGACCTCCCGGACAATGATCGCCTTGGGGCTGACCGGACAATTCTCCTGACAAACAATGCAGGGGGTATCCATGGCCCACGGCAAACATCGCCCGCGGTCCACAAAGGCCGTGCCGAGGCGAATGGGCCCATGGGAGGCATACGTGCCCCGTCCCAGTTTTTCGTCAAGGGATAGGCGTCGGATGGCCGCTGAGGGGCATACATGGCCACAGGCAATACAATTGAGCTGGCATCCGGATGATCCGATTCGAAAATTGAGCACCGGCGTCCAGATCCCCTCCACCCCCGCCAGAAGCCCGGCCGGTTGAATCACATTGGTCGGACAGATCCGCATACACTGCCCGCACTTCAGGCACCGCTTCAGAAAGTCTTTCTCAGCCAATGCACCCGGAGGCCGCACCAGGCGCGGCGACCAGTTGGCAGCCGTTCCGCCACTCAGACGCATCATCGGTACCGACGCGACACCGGAAACAAGGGTAACGACCAACGCTCGGCGGGTAAGATCCGGACGGCTGATCTCTCCGGCCGTCGAGGGAAATCGCCGATAACCGATCGAGCCGTCACGACAGGTTTCTCGACAATTCATGCATAGGATGCACTCATGGATACGTATGGTTTCGGAAGGGCCGCAAGCGCCTTCACAGTTTCGTTCGCAGGTCAGGCAGCCGCGGCAGTCCTCTTTTGACTTTCCGATCCGCCAGATGGCAAACCGGCTAAACAGTCCAAACAGAGCGCCGAGAGGACAGATATACCGGCAATAGAACCGGGGAATCAGAAGGCTGAATCCCAGGGCCGCCAAACCGATTGTGCCGATGACCCACGCGTCCTGGTAGTAGCGTTGAGTGACGGACAAATGGGCCAGGGAACCGTCAAACAAGGGTATCAAGACCAGATTCACGGACCGGTGCAGCAGGGGGAGCGGATCCAGCCATCCGGTCTGGAGGGAGGCCACCTGGATCCACTTGCCGGAAGACGGAAACATCACAAGGAGCCACAGGCTGATCAGCAGCACCCCCATGGGAACGGCACTGCCTCTGCGCCGGCCGCCCATACTCCCTCTGGTCCGTGCAGCGAATACGGCCGCCGCTGTCATTAGACACAGGAATAAAAGCGGGTGGGTTTTCGGCAGAAAGAGTGTCCTTGAGATCAGCTCGGCGCCGGCCGCCGCCAAGAAAAGAAAAAGGATCCAGTACTTGATCACTTGGGCCGATCGATACCGATTGAGCCTCACCTTGGTCCCCGCCGGTTTGAGGCGGTGGGCGGCATAGCCGATAACATGCTGCAGGGTCCCCATGGGGCAGAGCCATCCACAAAAAAATCGACCCAGGAAAATGGTCAGGACAAGGGTGAGCACTCCCCAGATGAGCCCCCTGTATAACGTGCCGGTGCTCAGCAGGGTTCCGAGGCCGACCAGAGGATCCAGTTCCATCAGCCAGTTCACGGGCCACCCCCGCAGCTGCCACCAGGCGCTGCCGAGGGTGCTCACGATACAAAACCAGAAAAATAAAAGGAGGAACACGCCTTGGCAGAAACGCCGCGTGGTAAGTATGCCGATCATCCCGATGCCCCTACCCGGTCGTCAGTATAAGAGCCGACGTCGACCATCTCCGCAGACCGAGAGCCGACACAGGCTGTTTCGGCCATACCGATAAACGGCAGGGAATCCACCGTACGGTCCAACAAATCCGCACCCAGGGCGTCTACGGCCACCTGATCGGTTCCAACAATCAAGGTTTCCGTGGGCTTCAGGTCGGACATGGAGCCGCCGGTCGGCCCGTTGTTCACCATGGAGACCGTTCCGTCGAGCACCACCAGGGTGGGCTGGACCATCATGGCCAGTTCTGTGATGATGGTGTGAATATCCTGGTGAAAGATGTTGCGCCGCCCGCCGAGGAGCCCGTACCAGTTTTTCATGACCAGCGAGACGCCGCTGCGATGATGATCCTTGACCGTTGCCACACCGATCAATTTGTTGGCCCGGGACACCGGAGTATACAACACCGGCCATCGGCGAAGGAGTCTTCCGCCGTCCACTGTCACGGCCGCAAAATGATCCTCCCGGGGCAGCACGATTTGAGCGCCGGCCCCCCGAGCGGCCTCGGCAATCCCGGTCAATTCAAAGCTGCTGGCCGGATCGTTGATGGGGTTATCGGTCACCATGACCGCCTCTGCACCGACCTTGAAGCACATCCGGGTAATTTCGGAAACCAGATCCGGATGGGTGGTGGCGCCCAGGATAGGCGGTGCGGCAAACGCCGCATTGACCTTCAGCAAAACCCGATCCCCGGGGGAAATGAAACGATCCAGGCCGCCCAGCGCCCCGATGGCCCGATTCAAATTCTCAACCCGATGACGTCCATGGACGACGGCAACCTGGGGCGCCATCCCGGGGATGGCAAAATTGGGAAGATGAAGGTCGGACTCCGGAATCACGGTCTTTTGGGGACCGTGACGATCATGAAATCGATACCCCACGAGGCATGCCGCGGCGGCGGCGGCGGTTTTGGCCGATCGCTGAAGGAAGCTCCGCCGGGTCAGGGCATCATTGGGAGTGTTCGCGTTCATCAATCACCTGGCGTATCCGTTGGGCCATGTCTATGGCAAGCTGCTCGGCAATTAAAAGATCTTCGGCTTCATGGATTCCGGCGATGTAACGATCGATGACGAGGATGATTTCGTAATACCCCATCAAATCGTAAACGGCCGCCCCTTGCACGGTTTCAAGTCGGTCCACGGGGGTCGCACCGAACTCGATCAAGAATTGACCGTAATCCATTTTCAATCGTTTGGCGTCCTCCGGGCTGCTGCGTCTGGAGATAAAACTGGTGAGTTCCGTCCCGGATTTGCGGTAGCTGGCCACCAGGACATCGTTAAAGGCGTGATAGCCGAAGGCGTTGGCAGGAATCAGCTGAATGCTGTTGGGCGTCAAACCGGGTTTCGGAAACAATGTCTTGTCCGCCGGTTCTCCGGTCTCGGTCTCCGGGTGGGCTTCGTTAAATCGGTGTGCCAATTTCAAGGCCATCTCCGCAACCATCTCAGAAGCCTGGGAGCCGATGATCTCCAGATAATAGGGCCCTTGATGCAGGAATAGGGCATTTTCGGTGACATAGGCTTGGGGAAGACCGTCCAGCGTCTTTCCATTCTCTCGCCGTTGAAGGCTATAGACGCTGTATGCCGCCTGCGGTCGCGTCATTTCAAAGACACTCATTTCCATCCATACACCCGGTTCCGACGCCACCCGGTATCTCTGGGCAGCGAGCCGGACGAAGCCCGCCTTCAGGTACAATTCTGCCTTACCGTTGATCTTATCGGAGAGGGTCTGGGACTGGAATGTTTCAACCGGCCCCAGGGCATTCACGCCCGGGGGCGGCGAAAAGCCGAGGGTTTCAGATGCGTCCACCGGCCCTTTGGGTTCCGGGGGCGGCGATTGGAGTCCGATGGCCACCTCGACAGCCGGATTAAAGGTCATCTGAGCCCGGAACAACATGCCGATCACAATCGCAAGAATCCCGAATATGAGAAGACTGATCCAGGTTTCCAATCCGGATCGCCGCTTTCCGGTGACAAGAGGACCCGGGGAGTTGGTGCCGTTGGGTGTCGGCCCGCTGGGCATCATAGGCAATCTCGAAAAAACGGTTGACGCGCTATCGCGATTCACACAGGTTTGAGGTTATCCCGGATCGGGCATGGAATGCCGGCCACTCTTCCTATGAGTGTACCTCAGATGCAATCCATTGTAAAAATTCGGGATTGCCTCCGTCAACGGGTAATGTCAGGATGCATGGGCAATCGTAACTGTGCGCTTTTTTCACCTCCCGGATCAGATGGGGTACCTGCTCGGTGGTGGTTTTTGCAATCACAACCACCTCCGTATCCTCCTGGAGATCTCCTTCCCACACATACAGCAATGTCATCGGAGAGAGAATATTGACGCAGGCGGCCAAGTCGGCCTGCACCAGAAGATGACCGATGGCTTTGGCTTCTGCCATCGTTCCGGCGGTCATGTATACGAGTCGAACATTCATCAGATTCTCCCATCGTAATGAGTTTCAAAGTGTGTCTTCGAAAGCCCGCTCATGGATAGAGGCGGTACCGCGTCTGAGAATACTCAATATCGAAACACGGCATCCGAAGATACCTAAAAATACAAAATACCAGATTTTCAAACAAGAGGGATGTTGACGATGAAGCACCATCCGGGAACGGAATCACGTTTCATGAGCGGGTCCTATCGGCGCCCTGGGAACGTTTTGAAGTCCGCAGAACCTGTGGGCGTTCCCAGATTTCGCCGGCAGGATGGGATCAATGCTACCTGAATTCAAACACGGTGGTATCGGGGTGAAACGCCTGCCAGGCAAACCAATAGACAAACAGATGCGGCAGTGGCTCTCCCCGATCGTCCACGACACCGGAAATACTGCCGTCAGCATCGATCAGGAGGCGAAGGGCAACACCCCCGACCACATCGTCGATGGCACCGTATCGCGGCCTCACACGACTCAGTGGATACGCCCTGGATGCACTTCCCACAACAATGCCAAGTACGCGCTCTTTGGGAGGAAGGTCTTTTCGCACATCACCCACGGGAAACCAGATCGCTCCCACGCGGTAATAGCCTTCGTAAGGATCCAGAGCATAATTGCGATCGAATCCGGTCCGTGGTGACAGTATTCGGGTTTCCGGATACCGGGACATCCAGGATCCCCACTGTGTTCGATGGGATGATAGAACGGTGCGCCGATCGCCGGCCATGGGTCCGGAAACGGCGCGGGCCATGAGTTGAGACCAAAGACTTTCGGTTTGATGATCGTATAACAGGACATTGCTTTTGTAGAGGCGCCCGGAGACGCCAAACGACAGCTCTTTGTTACCGACCGTGCGGGAGTAGACCACTCCGGATTGCGTCAACGGTCAAAAGGTGACGGCAATCGGTGCCCCCTCCACCGTATCATTCACCACCTCGTGCCAGTTCAGGATTTTAATGGGATAGGCCCTGGCCCGGCCATTGATGACCACACCGATCACCGGGTCTTCCGGATCCATGAAAGTGGCCTCGTCGGGGGCAATGAATTGAGGATCGAGAATAGCGGGGATCCCGTCCTTGGGGGGACCACCGGAAAGGATTTCGTTCCGGGGGACAATGGCATTGTGAAGTTGGAATCCCGTGATGAAAAACGCCAGGACAGAAAGTAGGATGACCGTACGGATGGCATTCATGAAGCACCTCCATCGAAAGAAGGCGGATTCAAGCAATAACTACGAAGGCAAGAGTCGTGTGAGAATACGAGAAACGACTACGAGAGCTTCGGACGTCAAGATACGTGAACCCTTGGGGCGACATCGTCGCGTTTCATAGAATTGTTGCACGACTTTATTTGGGTCGCCAAACCGGCAGGAAACCTTACACAGATGGGGTGAAATCAAATTGGGTCTCAAGCAGATGCCTGGTTGTTTTACTGACGGAGAGATGGTTTAAACCCGTCGGCGAAATCCAGCGCGCTTCCCGGGAGTCGTCACCTGCCGTCGGTTCACCGCCGGCGTATTCTGCCATCAGGTCGACAATCACATAGTGGAATCGTACCCGGCCATGGGCGTCCCGCTCGATCACGTCGAAGGTAAACACCGGATCTCCGGCCTTGATCCGGACGCCTGTTTCCTCCCGGATTTCCCGTTCTGCCGCGGTCTGCAGGCTTTCCCCGAGTTCGACGCGGCCGCCCGGAATCGCCCATACGCCCTCAGCCGGGGGTTTCCCGCGCCGGACCAACAGCACGCTGCCGTTCTTGAACACAACGGCACCGACAGCGACGCGAGGGTATTCGGGGTACTCCGGTGGATCTATTCCGGGTTGGGTATCGGACATGGCAAACACCTCCCAAAATTCATTGAAGCCATTAAGAACTGGCAACGTATCGCCGGGATTCAGGTGCGTCAAATAGGAATAGAACTCGGCCATCATAGACAGATCATTTAGCAGAATCTACCTCAAAATTAGGGATCCGGATTCAGGGTTGGGCGCGGGGCGGTTACAAAGCGGAGCATACACGGTAGTCGGTGAGCATTTTTCGCTTGTCCCGCCAAAGCCCAAATTTTTTCCCGGGCGACAGCGGATCGCCTCGCACCACCGCCATGGCTCCTTAAACGGGTTTTGGAGACAGGTTCTATTGAAAGTAGCAGACCCGTCCAATTTATGCTAAGGGAGGCCCATGACTCCCATTCTGGAAGTGAAAGACCTGGTGAAGCAATATCCCAACGTGACCGCGGTCGACGGGATCAGTTTCGCTATCGAACCCGGCACCTGCTTCGGTCTGCTTGGCCCCAACGGTGCCGGGAAGACGACCACCATCGAAATTGCCGAAGGAATCATTAAGCCGACCTCGAGAGAGATATTGTACAAGGGCCAAACCCGGGCCAAGGGCTTTAACGAAGAAATCGGCATTCAGTTCCAATCCACTTCCCTTCTTGATTTTCTCACGGTTCGCGAGTCCTTGGAGACCTTCCGCAGTCTTTACAAATCCCCCATGGCCCTTCATACCCTTGTGGAATTCTGCCAGTTGGAAGACATTCTGGAAAAGCGCCACAATCGGATATCCGGAGGGCAACGCCAGCGGCTCCTCATTGCCATTGCTCTGGTCAACAACCCGAAGTTGCTGTTTCTCGATGAACCGACCACAGGACTCGATCCCCAGGCACGTCGCCATCTTTGGGGGATTGTTGAAACGATCAAGTCAGAGGGAAAAACCATTATCCTGACGACCCATTACATGGAGGAAGCCCAATACCTGTGTGATGAAATCGCCATCATCGATCGGGGGAAGATTATCAAGGAAGGCACAACCGAACAGCTTCTCCAGGAAGATTGCTGTGAAATGTCGGTTCGAATCCCCAGGCGGGCGATCCCCGGATCGTTAGACGAGTTCATGGAAATGCTCGGGAACCATGGCGGCGTCGAGAGGTGGTTCCCGAGACAGGAGGTCATCGATTGCACAACCCGGGATATCAACAAATTGATGGATAGCCTGAGAGGCGAGGCAATTGATCTGACGAATATTAACGTCAGATCCAGAAACCTGGAGAATGTTTTTTTAGAACTAACGGGGAGACAGCTACGGGATTAGAAGCGAGTGACACGGGCCTTTGGACCGGACCCGCCATTTTGCGCCGGAGATGATAAACGGAAACTGACTAAGAGAAAATGCTGAAGCGATTTTGGACCATTTTCATTTCGCGGAACAAAGAATTCTACCGGGACCGTGCGGCCTTCGGGTGGAACTTTCTGTTCCCCTTCTTGATCATCCTCGGTTTTGCCATCATGTTCCAGCGGGGTGGGCGCGATGAGTATAAGGTGGGTATTATCCCCCCTGAAGGCTCTGGGGTATTGTGCGAGAGCGTCCCGGATGCGGTACACCGAATCGACGTGTTCCAGCCGTTGGTATTCGACAGTCGGCAGGAGGGGTTTACCAAACTACAGCGACACAAGCTGGATCTTCTGGTCGAGTGCCGAACGGCTCCAACAAAATATTTGGATTAGTGAAAGTTCACCGAAAGGAGAGATTGCCGAACGATATTTGGTATACAGCCTGTTGAGACCGGAAGACATCGCCGACCGGGTACAAAAACAAACCGTTTCCGGCCAACGGATCGACTATATCGACTGGCTCTTTCCGGGCATCATCGCGATGAATATGATGTTCAGCGCCCTCTTCGGTGTGGGCTATGTCGTTGTCCGATATCGAAAAAACGGCGTTTTGAAACGGTTCAAAGCCACCCCGCTGACGGCCTTCGAGTACCTCGGTGCCCAGGTGGTCTCACGAATGGCCCTCCTTCTGATGACCAACATCATTGTCTATGCGGGATGCGCCTTCCTGTTCGGCTTCACGAGCGAAGGCTCGTACCTCGATCTTATACTCCTGTTCAGTCTGGGCTGCGCGAGCATCATTGCCCTGGGGTTGGTCATCGCATTCCGAAGCAGCAGCGAGGAATTCGCCAACGGCGTGCTCAATTTCATCGCATGGCCCATGATGTTTCTCTCCGAAGTGTGGTTCTCCCTGGAAGGTACTCCCGAATGGATTCAAAAGTTTTCTCACGTATTACCCCTGACACATGTCACTGAAGGTATGCGACGGATCATCATCAACGGTGCCGGCCTCACGGATTTGAGCTATCAGATCATCATACTGCTGGGGATGACGATGCTGTTCATGCTGGTCTGTTCGGTACTGTTCAAGTGGACAGACGGCTAACCCAGCCAAACGCTTTCATACTCAGTCCAAAGCACAACAAGGAAACGGTGAGCAAATGGCAAGAGGAGATCAACTCGGGCGGCAGTGGAAAATTCTCCAGGCCCTGCTTTACTCTCGACAGGGACTGAGCGTGTCCAGGATTGCGGAAGACCTGGAATGCCATCCACGAACCGTATATCGCGATCTAGAGGCATTGCAGATCGCCGGGTTTCCGATTTATACGGATCGGTTGGATGGTAAAAACCTCTGGAAGATATTGGATGATGCCAAAAATCCACTGCCCCTCCCCCTTGATCTGACCGAATTGACCGCCCTCTATTTCAGCCGCCATATGGTCCGCTTTTTAAAAGGAACATTTTTCCACGATGCCCTGGAATCTCTTTTCAAGAAAATCAAGACCTTATTGCCGGGGCCGGCCGGTGACTATTTGGATAAAGTGGAGGAATACTTTTGGATTGGCAACCGGCCCCATAAACCCTACGGACCATTGAACAACCAGCTGGATCCGATCAACGAGGCCCTGTTGGGCAAGAAAAAGATCGATATGGAATATTACACCATGAGTCGTAAACAGGTGTCCGAACGTCGGGTGGCCCCATACCGGCTGTGGTTTCACAATGACGGCTTTTATGTCATCGGGTTTTGCGAGAAACGACAGGATGTTCGAATTTTCGCCCTCGACCGGATCCGATCGCTCCGGGTGTGTAGCGACACATTTGAGGTACCGGAGGACATGGACGTGGATGCCATCCCCCGGTCCAGCTTTGGCGTGTTCACCGGTGAACCGATTCGGGTCGAAATCCGGTTTTCCAGTCGGGTCGCAGAATACATTCAGGAAAGAATCTGGCATGACTCACAGCGCATCCATCACCACAGGGACGGCTCCATTACCTTCGAAGCCCAGGTAGCCGGGATTCAGGATGTAAAGTTCTGGGTAATGAGCTGGGGCGAGGCTGCCCGGGTGATCGCACCTGAAGAATTGCGCAGGGCGATATGCTCCGAGGCAGAGGCCATGCATCGCATGTATAGAGACCCTTCCCGGTTGCCGACGTCACACTGAATATGACTTGACAGATATCTTTTGGTGCACATATACTCGGCCGTCATGCATCACACCCGATAACGAATCTGATTCACAATCCATGATGATGGTTCACCGACAATCCCAACGGAACCTGCCCTCTCCTTTTCGACGCAACGGGATGCCTGCCTTTTTCAATGTGACCGTTAATCCGCCGGGTGGCTCCTTATGATTGATGAATCCTCTGATGAGAAGTTTCTTCCCGATTTTTCCGGGATCCGGTCTGTCGGCCGATATGAAATTCAGGACAAACTGGGCCACGGCGGAACAGCCGTCGTGTTGCTCGGGAGGGATCCCTATTCGGGAGGGATCCCTATATTGAACGACTGGTCGCCATCAAACTCTCGAAAACCTCGGACCAACATATAGAGAGCTTTTTCCTCGAAGCCCAGTCCTCGGGACGCCTCAATCATCCCAACATCGTCTCGGTTTACGACGCCGGTGTCCATGACGAGTATTGCTACATCGCCATGGAGTATGTCAAAGGCGATACACTTGAATCCTGGTGCCACAAAGATCGGCTGCTCCCCACGGATCGGGCCGTGAGCATCATTTTTACGATCTGCAACGCCCTGGAGTATGCTCACCAGCAGGGCGTCATCCACCGGGATGTGAAACCCTCCAACATCATGATCAACGGTTCGGACGAAGTAAAGATCACTGATTTTGGAATTGCTCAGGTGACGGACAATACCGCACCCCTTGGGATCTTTGGAACCCCCAGTTACATGCCGCCCGAAAAGCTGAAAGAAGAAATCGTGGGCCCTCAGGGGGATATCTTCTCTCTCGGGTGTGTTCTCTATGAGGTCTTGTCCGGACAAAAGGCCTTCGCCGGCGCCAACAACTTTTCGATCATGTATAAAATTACCCATGATGAGCCGCTTCCCCTACTCAGCCTCAGACCGGATCTGCCGTCGATTCTTGAAGATATCACCCGCAAAGCCATTGCCAAAGACTTGAAGGAACGCTACCAGTCCTGTGGGGATTTCGCCTACGATTTGCGCGTGGCCCTTCGATGATTGAGCGGGACTCCCGTAGACGAAAAACTGACGGACGTCATCGACTATGTGCACCATGTGCCATTTTTTGTGAACTTCACTAAAGAACAGGTTCGGGAACTGATTTCAGCTAGCAATATCGTTAAAGTCCCCAGTGGAAAAGTGATCGTCGAAGAAAGCGAGATCGACGACAGTTTCTACATTATTCTCAGTGGAAAAACACAAGTCATGAAAGGTAAGGAACGGATCGCAAGCCTCGGCGGCGGAGAGTGCTTTGGCGAAATGTCCTTCATTAGCGGGCAGGCGCGATCCGCTAGTGTCGTTGCCGTCACAAATTGCGCGTTGCTGAAAATCAGTGCCACCCTCCTGGATCGTTCATCAAATTCCATCCAACTGTTGTTCTATAAAAATTTTGCACGGACCCTTGTCCGGCGTCTGGCCAAAAGCAATTAACCCTGCGGCCGCTCCTGTCGACACACTTTATTCTTGATAAGATTGGATTTTTATTATATAAATTCGCAATTTGAGACACCAGAAACAACCGGATAAGCGATGCCCTGCATGAGGTATTGGATCGGCGTGCAGGGCAGGTTTTTGGGTGATGAACTGTACCAATAGCTTTTTCTTCTGTATGTTTGAAATCAGCCGATCGTTGTTATCGAGGCCAACTCCCCGCGGTATGCCGGCAGCGCGGCCCCACGAGTAAACGGTGGTCGTCGTTGAACTGGCAGGGCACGTCACCAGGGGACGTGGGTGTTAACTTCGATTGACGACGGAGCCCGTTTGGAGCATCGCGCAGACGGTCACCGGTACCACACTTCTTCTCGATGAAATAGAAGTGGTTTCAAACCCCCTGATCGCGTCGAAGGTCAAGGCGCGGGCCGCCGAGATAGCGCAGCATACATGGGAGTATGTGAGCATATTGAGGAAGTCCTCAACGCAGAGATTGGGCGTTAGAT
>Ga0209569_1000019_pt1 | contig 13993 bp, 14 predicted proteins | sample WorMettaBAHAMAS1_FD_187407 | JGI IMG/M metagenome (GOLD analysis project Ga0209569, IMG submission 187407) | Marine gutless worms symbiont microbial communities from Max Planck institute for Marine Microbiology, Germany - Olavius tantulus... ... | reverse complement strand
TATCTGTTCATATCAACATCCCGACAATTCGAGACAAATACACCCTCATCATATGCACATATTCAGTTTCGCGAAGCGATGACACATTTGAGCCGAGCACGTCGCTCGACTAAAACTTCTGTGTCTGCTTGTCGGGGCGTAGCTTTATGCGAAGACCGGTCTGCGTGTGTCTGCACCTGACTATCAATTCAAAATTCCAAATTCCAAAATGCAAAATCCGCATTCCAAAATGTCAGTGGGCCATCTTAAGTAAGATCACCCCGCCGATGATCAACATCACCGCAAAGATTCGTAGTGCTCCCACCGGGTCCCCATACAGAAAAATACCGAGAATAAATGTGCCGGCGGCGCCGATGCCGGTCCATACGGCATAGGCGGTGCCCATGGGAATATGGCGTTGGGCCAGGAACAGCAGGTAACCGCTGATCAGCATGCAAAGCCCCGCAAAAGACACGCCCAACAGGGTCTTCCCGGGAGTCTGTGCCATCTTCAACCCAACCGGCCAACCGATTTCGAACAGCCCTGCCGAGATCAAGTACGTCCAGGCTAAACCTATCATCGTTTATCTTCTCCTGATTCGATTGTTTGAAGAACGCGTCTCCACAATGGAAAAATGTTCAAGAAAAAGTCCCGTGAAGTTACTTTCTCTTTTGAATGTAAGCCACGACTTGGCTGACGGAGAGCTCGTCACTGGAGGGTCCGTTGCGGATGTAAAAGGCTTCAGTCTTTCCAATTCTTAGAAAAACAGGATCGGTGCAGCGTCTGCATGACACCACTCCGACTTGCTTGCCATCCAACCGGACAATCGTAAAGCGAAGGTGTTTTGTGAGTTCAGCACCAATATGCTGATTGATCAGATTTTTAAAATGCAACTTGCACTTGTCGTCGTTATGAAAATTATCTTGTTCAAGCCCGGCAATATCTCCATCATCCGCAACACCGAGTAAAATGGTGCCGCCATTCGTATTCATGAATGCGGCAACGGATTTGAGCCATGCCTTTTCGATTTCCTTGCCTGGTTTCTGAGTGTGAAGGTTCATGCGCATGGTCGCCTTAAACTCCACGGTACGACCCTCCCCCATGGCAATCAGGTTATTGATGCTCTCCTCGGGCCTGCTGCCGTCGAAATGCGTGGTGGGATCAAATGAACGGCCATACCGGCGGATCATCCAGAGGACGAGTCCGCCGACAAACACGATGATGGTGCCCCCCACCGACCATATGCCGGCTCGTCGGTGGTTAATACCACCGATGATATCCGATTCCGGAACCATTACCCCGATCCAAATGTTCCGGTTCGCACGTTCCAATGGTCGAAATCCGGACCACCATGATTGATCCTCATGACGAATTGAAAAGGCGTCTTGGGAAGATTGTTGTTCGCCTGTCCACGATGTGACCAATTTGCGGACGAGTGGGTCGTTTACCTCTCCTATGGCCTGGAAACCAGAGGAGTTATCAGTGGCTTCATGAATGTAGAGCTGGGCATCACGCCTGAAGATGAAGACCCGGCTGTTTTCGCTGGGTCCCATGCGCTGAATTTCCCGAAACAGATTATCCAGAAGAATGTCTAGCGCAACGACGAGGGACGTTTCTTCCGAGGTTTTTGAAACGGCAATGGAAGCCGTGATCCCCACATCCTTACGATCATAAAATTGATATGGTGGCGTCCAGAACACGCCATTGGCTGAAAGGGCCGGAAAAAACCAGGGCCGCTGGCGCGGATCGTATACCGATGGTTTTGTTTCCTCGGACATCAGGTTCCGGTCGGCATCCCAGAATCGCCGAACGGTTCCCCGCCCGTTGGCTGTTTGGCCGGTACGGCTCGTTCGCCATCCATCGCCGACATCGGTTACGTAGAAGCTTTCTCCATCGGTGTCGGCGACGGAAATACCGAAAATAATGCGATCGCGCTTTAGAATCGGGAAGAGCAATCCTTTTAGCCCGTCGGTATCGGCCAGGGAAAGATTGAACGTTAACCCCCAGTCGCGAATCAATTCCAGATCACGGGTTGTGGCCTTCCCCAATTCCTGGAAGGCACTGACCGCACGTTTTGCCGCACCATCGATGTATTTCTGGGATATGTCGTGCCGTGCCTTAGTGGACAAATAGGAGACTGCGGCGACAACCACAGCCGCAATCCCAGAAAAACCAGTAGGAGGTCTCTGGAAAAGTGGCGTGTCACGATGCGAGGGGTGTCCATGCCGGTACAGATATCGAATATCGACAGGGTTTTCAACTACAGCGAGGCGCAGGAAAAGCCCAGATCATGACTACGGTTTCTCCAGCGCTGAACTGTTCGCTTTTTGAACCGGCGAGGTGTTCTCGCTCTTTTGGATCGGTGAAGTGTTGCTGCTTTTCTGAACCGTTGACGTGTTGCCGCTCTTTTGAACCGGTGATGTGTTTTCGCTTTTCTGAACCTGGGAGGCGTTTTCTCCTTTTTGGATCGGCGATGTATTCGTGCTCCTCTGGACCGGCGCGGTGTTTTGGGCGATTACGAAGGACGAGACCTCAATCCGCTTTTCCCCTGTGAAACATCCGATGCCGCTGCTTTCGACGCTACACCGGGCTTTTGACGCCGATGTTCCCTCAAAGGATTCCCCTCCCACACCTGTCGCTGTAAATAAGGGGAGAATTAAAAGGCATGGGAGCAAGCCGGCTAGGACATGAAGGCGTCTCATGGTTCCTCCTTGCGGTATTTCGCTCGATTTGTATGAAAAAAATGATAGATACCCAAGACCTATTCAACCAGTTTTGCATTCAAATTGATTTCCGTTCCGGCATACAGTCTAGAAATTGGGCATTTCTCTTTGGCGGTTTGGGCATATTCGGCAAACTTGCCTGGGTCCAATCCCGGGATCACGGCTTCGCAATTCAAATCGATACTGGTGATTTTAGGGCCGTCATCCTCTCCGAGATGAACCGATGCGGTGGTTTGAACGCTGGTCGGGGTATAGTTGTCGCCACTGGCGAGGGCCGCCAGAAACATGGAAAAACACCCCGCGTGGGCGGCACCCACGAGTTCTTCCGGGTTGGTACCGGGGCCTTCCTCAAACCGGGATACAAATGTATAAGGGCCTTCAAAATCCCCGTAATTCATAATTCCGTTCCCATCTTTCAGGGTGCCATTCCATTTTGCCGTTGCTTGTCTTGTTGCCATGTGCTTCTCCTTTATATGATTTTAGATTAATTCGATGGTGTTGCCAGGAACTGGTGGGTTTCGATCTCTTTTTGGATTTTAGACCCAACCTGTGTTTTCCATCAGGACTTAAGAAGGATCCGCGTCAATGGAAGGGAAACTTCTCCCAAAAAAATCTTATCTTCTTTCTGCCATCCGGGTTTAAAGTTTTTTTCGCAGTAGGCTGACATTCGCTTAAACCAGTTTCCCCAGGTATTCTGCCCCGTTTGCTGCGCCTCCAGAATATCATTCAGGTGGGTTTCGATATGAATCATTTCTTCTTTGGGGATGTAGTAAGCAGCACCCTCTTTAAAGGTTTTTTTTACATTCTGGGGTCCCAGGGCACGGGCCGTGAGCATGACTGCCGTCGCGTTGCGATCGACCGCTATTTTCAACAGATCATACCCTGCTACGCCCATGATATCGAGAATCGTGAGGTCGAACGCTTCGGATTCCAGGCGATTTTTTGCTTCCTTGAACGAGGATGCCGTCGTAATCTGTCCCATGGGCAACAGGTCCTCAAGGGTTTCAAGAACATCCGGCTCGTCGTCAACGATCAGAATGCGTTTTCCTTCCAACAGATTTTTTCCAGCCATGGCGATATCCTTTGAACGATGTGAATTGCAGAATCTAAGCGCTCGATTTACCTAAATCAAGGAGCGGGTCCGAGGATTCCAGCTCGTCTTCCTCTACCATGTCACATGTCATCCAGGAACCATCCTGAACATCCACAAAGCATTCGGAATTTTCATTGTATTGGTTGTTGTTGCTCATTTATTATCTCCATTCGCTTGGTTTCTTGTAATTGAGACGCTCAATTATGTAATATAGGACCGTCAGCTGAAATGTAAAAGCACAGACGGCCTAATAGGAGCCGGGAGATGATTCTTATCGGGGTCTCCATCGGGTCAGCGGGTGGAGCAGCGGATATATGCGTGGTCCGAAAACGGTTTAAACACCTCAAGCATTATTATCAGGTCCTCGACCTGATCCATTGCCCCCGGGAGAAAACTCCCGATCAGATTCCGAAACTCCTGCGCAATCCATCCCTGCCGAAACTAAAACGGATATACAGCCAACTTCGTCGACCCCAGAAGGTCGTTAGGGAACGACCGTGGATTCTGTTTCAATCCCCATTTTCCGATCAGAACATCATCAGTGGGCTGAAGCATCCCGATCAGACCTTCAAACGCATCCGGATTACAACCGGCGTGAACGCAGGTGACCCCTGGAAAGGGGACAGTCCGGATTATACCGTGGAGATGACGGAGCTGATCAAACGCCTGAGAACAGTCATTGAAGAGGTACGGCTGGATATAGTGGATGATAATTCGGAAACGGAAATGTTTCGTCGGGAGATCAATTCCTGGTCAGGTACGGCGGCAGAGGCTTTCGATGGGCGTCTCATTTCCCTGGCGTTGCCGGTATGGTTTCGGGAGACCATCCCGTACAGGCGGACCTATCGTTCTGTGTGATTGCTTGATTGACTGTGCTTGCTCGATATAGAAATAACTGTTCTTCTTGCAATGGGCCGGAGAAGAGGGTTCAAGGATCCAAGGGGTCAAGGATTCAAGTGGGTTTTTCCCTCCAATCTGCAAATTATCGGGAAATGACCTTAGAGCGGCGAAGCCGCGTTTCATAGAATCGGTGCACACGCGTTTTGTGCATCGATTCTATTTTTGCTCCATCTCGTACTTGGTGATACTCAACACCTCCTGGTCCATATTGGCCATCCCGGGAACACCCGACATTTTGACCTTGGACCTGGACTTCACGGTCAAATCCGTCCACATGCCAATTTCAATGTCGAACACGGTCTCCCCCTTACCGGCGGTTTTGGTATTTGCCTTGCCACCCGCGATACCCTCGGTTTTGGTAATGCTCCGGTCCTTAACGGTGAAGTAGGCCAGACCTTCGACGATCTCCTCAAGTGTAAACACCTGTTTCATAACGGTTTGGGACTGCATTCCCATTCCGCCGCCCCCCATGCCCATCTTTCGGGTCACATCGAATTCGTCACCCGGCATCAAGCCGTCTTCCGGGATTTCCGGGAACCAGAACACCATATTTTTATAAGCTTCGGCCATCATGTTCGAAGACTGGGCATACATGGCTTTCATTTCCGGCGGCATACTCGGATCCGGTGGCGGCATGGGGTTGCCTTCATGGCGAATGTTTCGAATTTCCCCACTGGTGTGCATGTCTGCAAAAAATGTGAGTTTGGAAAGATCCATCTGCCCACCGGATTGCCCTGATCCGGTTTTTTGGGATTTTATTTTTGCGATAAGGGAAATCCAACCGCGTTTTGGGCCCTTTGAAACACGATACTCAATGATGCTCTTGCTCCGATTGATATCCTTTTTTCCCATGAATGTGGTTTCGGTTTGAGATGACATGGTCCCAATCCATACCTGGTTCGGTGACAGTTTGTATTGGAAGTGGGCCGGTCCAGCCGGGACGGCAAGGGGCATGAAGCCCCAGGCAACCACTGTGAAAACAACGATCAATATACGGTTCATCGGCTTGCTTTCCTTTCCATTACCTTGATTTTTCGCTCGATCCGTTTCCGATCCTCCGCCTTGGGTTTTAATTTCAGATACGTGCTATACGCTTCTGCCGCGTCCTCATAACGATCCGTGTCCTCGTAAAGTTCACCGAGGCCTTTGTACGGTTCGGCATAGCTTGGGTCCAGGCGTGTTGCTTCCCTGTAGGCAAATTCGGCCTCTTTTAACTCGGCTTTACTGGCGCCAAAGGCAAAGTCACCCAGTCGGCTTTTTGCCATCCCATATGCCACCGGTGCGGTCCGAATACCCCGGTCATATAAAATTCGGTAATTCAAATACGCCTGATCGAAATTCTCCTCCTCCAGATGTCGCTTTGCTCGAGGAAACAGGGCCTTCTGTATAAAGGCCCGATAGGCTGCTTCCCCTTTGGTCTTTTTACTCGCTTTTTCTGCTGCCTTGACTTCTTCCAGTTTGGTGAGTGTCGCCACGAATCCGGCTCGGGACGGCGGTGCGTTGCTCAATGTTTGCACCAGGCCACTCGCCCCGAGTTGCTGGCGGAGCCGGTTCATGTTCATTTCCATTAAACTCTGGGTGGCTTTAAGCTGGGACGCCCACGGCCCCATGAGCTGCTCCTGTTCCCGGGCCACTTTACTGTTAATATTATGGATGGTGGTCCAGCCTTTCGGAACCTCGTTTACATCGTATCCGGCTGAGGCTACGTATATCATTCCTTGGGCATCGGCCACCGGTTCGAATCGCAGCCGGGGATCAATGGGATTCCCGCTCTGGTCTTCAGCCGGGATGTTGGCGATGACATCCTTGATGCTGTAATAGGCACTTTGCGCGGCATGCACGGCGGCCATGCGGTGCATGGTTTCAGTATAGGTGGCCTCCCCTTCGAAAAATCGATCGGTCTAATTAATGTCTTCCCATTCCACTGCACAATCCACGGCCACATCGAGAAGGGCTCCGAACAATGCGCCCGCAGCCGCCCTGCGACGTTGGGCCCGCTCGGCGGCTTTTATTTCCTGGTACATGTTGATGTAATAGCCCTCGAACATGTGGGCGATTTCATGGGACAGAACCCCGGCGAGCTGAGCCTCGTTGTCCATGGAGAACATCATTCCGGAGGTGATGACCACATGCCCATCGACATAGGCGTATAATTCCGGTTTGGGCGATTCGATAATGGTCATGTTCAACACTACCCCGGAAGGAGGCTTTTTACCCTTTGGCCTCAGTTTGTTGGCCAAGGAGGAAATGTATTTGTTCAGATCGGGATCGGTAATGACCGGGCGGCCTTCCATATCGCTCGAATAGGCCATGGACGCCTCTTGGATCAGAGTCCGCCCATCATCATTGAGTTCAAAGGCCCACCCACTGGAGAAGATACTTGAAATGAAGAACAGCGTGGCGGCTGAACATATCCACAATCGTTTCATGGTGTCACCTCCATGATGCATTGCAGTGCCATCAGCAACGATAAACTTGATTATTCCTCGCTGGCTGCAGCGGGTTACCACATTGGTGTCGACGAATATTCGTATTTAACTGGAACTGGGAGGGTAGATATTTTAATCCGCCACAACAATGGCGATTAGATCTTTTATACCATGAACGACATCGTCGCGTTTCATAAAATCGAATCACGGATTTATTTTCAGTATGGTATAAAAAATGCCTATGTGGGTCAAGGAAACGACCACGTCTATCCCGAACACGGCATGAGCTCTATTTGGCGGATGGCCGAAAAGAAACAAAATCAAACACTTGTTCTGCCGGGCGATGTGTGGCTATCCCAGAACGCTCGCAGTTCTTCCTCCAGAAGAGATGGGCTTCGAATGGCCTTCATTTGCCATGCCTCGGGAAGAAGGGAATAGTATCGGGCGAAAGAAAAGCGCTGGTCGATGAGAAGGATAATCCCCCGGTCGTTATCGGACCGTATCACGCGTCCCCCGGCCTGACAGACCCGGTTGATGCCCGGGTATTGGTAAGCAAACTCGAATCCTTTTCCATTGACGGCATTGAAGTGCTCGCGAATCAAATCTCTTTCAGGATCGAGGCCCGGGAGTCCAACGCCGATGACCGCAGCACCCGACAGGCGATCACCGATCAGATCGATTCCCTCGCCGAAGATGCCTCCCATCACCACAAATCCGATCAGGGTGTTTGGGTTTTCCGAAGAGAACCGTTCGAGGAATTGCTCCCGCTCTTGTTCAGGCATGTTGGGCGTTTGTAAAACAATGTCAGTTCCGGGTGTCTTGTTCTCAAAACGCTCATGGACCAGTGTCAGGTATTCATATGATGGGAAAAAGAACAGATAGTTTCCCTGATGGGCGTTGGCAATGACCTGAAGTGTTCGACAGACCTGATCGACGGTTTGGCTTCGATCGCGATAGAGTGTCGATATGTTCGTCATGGCCATCACGCGAAGGTTGTCTTCCGGAAACGGCGAGGGCAAGGCGATGGCTTGGGCGGAATCCGGGCATCCGAAGAGTTCACGAAAATAGTGAAGGGGTGACAGGGTCGCTGAAAAAAAGACGGAAGAGTCGGCCCGCGTTAGCGCATTTTCCATTTGGCGTGCGGGGTCCATGCAGAACAGCTTGACCCGAAGGTCATTCCCGCTCTTCCGATAGCAGATAGCATATCCGGCATCATATTGCTCGGCAATTCGGAGAAAGGCACTTACCGAGAAGTAGAGCTCCAATAGATCCTCACGATAGGTGGCTGCTCTATTTTGCATCAACCAGCGGGCGGCGGATCTTTGAAACCGGGTGAGTTCGGGATACAATTTCTCCGGAGCATCTGTTTCTGTGTGTTGATCATCGGAACGTTCGCATTTTTTTCGTTGCTGAACCATCCAGCGATTGATTCGGCCCATGATGGTGAACAGCCCCGGAAGGTCTTTTTTCAGAGAACGCCGGACATCTAAGAAGGGCTGTTTTCTGAGATCTGCCGAGAACATTTCCCGGCTTCGATCGACCAGGTTGTGGGCTTCATCGACCAGGAAGGTGTACTTTCCGTTATCTTCCTGAAAGAATCTTCTCAAATATACTCGGGGATCAAAGGCATAATTGTAATCGCAAATAATAAGATCGCTCCAGAGCGCTAATTCCAGAGACAGCTCGAAGGGGCAGACGCGGTGTTCCCGGGCGATGGACTCCACCGTTTCCCTGGACAAACCGTCCGCCGGAAAAGCGGTAGCCACCACCGAATTGATCCGATCGAAATGACCTTTGGCAAACTCACACTCTTCCGGGGTGCAGGCCGCCCCTGCACAAAAACAGATTTTGTCTTTGGCCGTGAGAGTCAAGGTTTTAAGACGAAGTCCGGAACCTCTGAGATCCTCTGCGGCCTTTTCGGCGACGGTCCTCGCAGTGGTACGGGCCGTCAGGTAGAATACTTTTTCGATAAGACCTTCTCCCAAGGCCTTTACGGCGGGGAATACAACCGCCATGGTCTTTCCGATCCCGGTGGCGGCCTGGACAAACAGTTTGTCCTGATCCCGAATCGTTCGGTACACGGAAACCGCCATGTCCCGCTGACCCGGTCGATACATGTCGTATGGAAAGTTCAGAGCGGCGATGGATTCATTTCGGATTCTGGTCCAATCGAGGATCGTGCGGGCCCATCGGGCATAACGTTCGAGCAGATCTTGGAAAAACAGCTCCAACTCTTTAAACGAGTAGGTTCCCTTAATCTCAATTGTTTCGCCGGAATATAGATGAACGTAGGTCAGGCAGGTCTCGATGTGACGTAGATGATGTTCAACAGCGTAAAGGTAGGCATAGGATTGTAGTTGTCCCCAGTGAAGCGGATTATGGCGTTCGGCCACCTGCTCAATATCCCGGACCGTACTCTTTATTTCCTCGATGACCATCCGGTCTGGATGCTGAAACACACCGTCGATGCGGCCGCTGACTCGAAGGACAATGCCTTTTGTTTCAAAATCCCGGGACACATAAACCTCCGGAGAATAATTCTCGCCCCGGGAATTCTGAACCTTCTGATGAGCTAAAATGGCATCGATGGTTCGGCTCGCGCCTGTGAATTGAAATACAAGATCGCCGCTCCGGAGGGTATGTTCAACCAGATTCCGGACGGCGACATTCAGGATCGGGATTTCGGAATCCTCTGAGTTCATGTAATGTTCGGGTTAGTAACCCCCACCCCCGTTACCTCCCCCACCATTACGGACAAATGGCGGCTTTCTACCGACCAAAGCTTCGAGCATAATCAACTCGGCGTCAGTGTGGTTGAAGACAGGGGCGGGCCTGATGAGCTTCTCTCCGGAGGCGTAGATAAACAGTGGTGCCTCATGGTGATAGGTCGACAGCTTTTTGATGGTGGCCGGTTCGGCGTTGGCGGTAAGTCTTGCTCTGCCGTAACAGAGACACACATACGATCGGGACGCCTCCGACTCGACATAGGCACCGGATCCCCTTATGCCCAACACCGCAGTGGAGGTAAAAATCTGTTTGCGCTGCTTGGGGCTGAACACGCCGAGCATTTTTCCTTTGTAAATTTGCAGAAGATCCGTGATGCTAGCCTCTTGGCTACCGGCGGAACCTCGGCTCAATTCGAAGCGGGAATTGTCCCGGAGCAAATATACTCCCTGCTCGGTGACAAACACCACCATCCCATCCGGACCGGTGGTGACGACATCATTCTCTTTTACCAAATCTCCGATGGTTGCCGGCCGGCCATTGATACGGACATCTCCCTGAAGCTTTTGCACACCCTGGGGAAAATCTCTGGCGCCCATGGCCAACAGCCGTGTCACCCGGCAGGGAAAACCCAAGAGTCCCCAAGTACCCCCTGCCAGCAAGCTAGTTAAAAACAATCTCCTGGCCTGCTGGTAAACGTGTGGTCGAATCATTTTCATCTCGGATCCAAATAACATCTATTGCGCAACACAACGGATTATCCTTTGATACTTCTCGGAGTCAGCATGACATGCTGGGGGCAGATCGACCTGGGGTTCTGGTACGCAGCCCCTGCATAGGCGGCCATGTAGTTTCGTATATCAGCCATGGTGGCAAGCTCGTCCACCAGCCCTTTTTGAGCGCAGTATATGGGTCGAGAGTAATTATAATACTCTTCCACCATTTTGTTCATTTTGTCGATGACCGGGTCCAATTCGCGATCGGCGCCCTTTTCTTTGACTAAGCGCCTCGAGTAAGTGGCGGCTGCCGCGGTTTCGCCATGCATCACATAAATCTCCGTGGTTGCACATCCCAGCGTGAATGCGTTGTGCCGATTCGCCGTGGGACCACCCATGATGTAATGGGCGGCGGCGGTTCCTTTTCTTAGGACGATGAGCATCAGGGGGACTTCGGTCTGTTGAATAGAATAAATTAACGCCTGACCGAGACCGAGCAGCTCGGCCTTTTCAGCGATGTCTCCAACGTCGATGCCGGAGGTGTCCTGGAACCATATCATCGGAATGCGATCCCGCCCGCAAAGCGTGACAAACTCGTTGAGTTTAATTAATCCTTGTCGATAGAGTTTGCCGCCGATTCCCGGGTAATCCGCATATTCAGGGTAGTCTTCCCCAAGAAATCCCTGTCGATTGCCGAGTATGCCAACCAGAAATCCGTCCACCTTGCATAATCCGGTATAAACCTCCGGGCCGTAATCCGGTTTGTACTCGAGATGCTCACTGCCGTCTACCAGGCGGGCCAGGATCTGATCGAAGTCATACATCTGCTTCTGATTGAACGGGACCAGACGGTATAGATCCTCGCTCGGAAATCGCGGCGGTTTTGGATCATCCACACGGAAAAACTTCGGGTTATAGCCGGGCATGTCTTTCATGTAGTCTTTAAGACCGTCCAGGACTTCTGTTTCTTCCTCGTACACGTAGCGGAAGAAGCCGGTCTCATCGAAATGTATGTCCGTTGAGCCCGGTGGTGTAACCTTGTATTGTTTGGCCGCGGTGATAAGCTGTTCGGCCCCTTCCTTGTCGAAATATCCTTTGGGAGACATGCCGCTGAGGATCCCGCCGCCGCCCACCGCAATGTTGCAGTTCTTGTGAGCGAATAGAATGGTCGGGCTGATGCCCTGATATCCACCGCCGGCCGGGTTAGTTCCGTAGAGGCCTGCCAAAACCGGGATTCCGGCCTGCTCCAGTTCGGCGTGGCGGAAAAAGGTGGTCCCTCCGCCTCTTCGATCGGCGTAGAATTTTTCCTGCTCGGTGAGTTTTACGCCGCTGCAGTTGACCAGCCAAACCAGGGGAATGTTGAGGCGTTTAGACAGATCGGTACACCGCAGGATATTCTCATACTGGCCCGGTACCCAGGCGCCGGCCAAATTTTTGTTGTCGAACCCGACAATGACGGCCCATTTGCCCGATATTTTCCCCAGCCCATTGACCACATTGGTCGTCCCTTCGGCGTTTTCGTCGGGATTGTACAGCGTATGAAGGGGGCGCCACGTTCCGGGGTCGAGAAGGTAGTTCAATCGCTGAAAGACGGTTAACTGGCCTCTCGCGTTTATCTTCTCTTCCGGGAGACCGAAATGCTCCGTCTCCTCAAAGGCGGCCTTAAATTCGGTCTCCACCTCCCTGACTTTCTTGATATTTTCTTCGGTGCTGAGGCGTTCCCCCTCGTTTAATTCGCGGCCGAAGGGCTTCATGTTCTGAAAATAGGGTCTCATAGATCTGCTCCCAGGTTGGGTATTAGGTATTGGGTAATCGGTATTTGGTTTGGGGGCGTGTCAATCCGATACTTAGCAATTCGTACAATTCGTATAAAATGATACTCACCACGAAGATCACGAAGAACACGAAGAACACGAAGGGATCTTTTAGATTGTGAATTTCTTCGTGCGCTTCGTGTCCTTTGTGGTTAAAATTCTCAGTCTCTTGTAGTCCTACGTGAACCGCTTTGTTATTCCGGCGGCCACATGTCTTTTTCGGTGAGCACTTCCCGCAATATCCTCAAGGCTGCGTTGACGGTCGGGATGCCGCCGTAAGTAAATGTCTGAAAAATTACCTCGGCAATTTCCTGTGGAGTGCAACCCACATTCAGCCCCGCATGAATATGCAGTTTCAGCTCAACGGGCCGGGAAAGTGCCGTCAGTGTGGCGATGGTGACCAGTTGTCGGACCTTGTGGGGAATCCGCTTTCGGGAATACATCTTGCCCGTGATGAACAGCGACAGATCTTTGGCCAATTCCTTGTCAAATGCCCGCCACAGGTCGAACGGTCTCTCTCCACCAACGCCGTCGAAATACAAATGTGCCGTTTGCTGCGTCTTTGCAACGAGGTCCTTTTCCATGAGAGCTCCTCCCTTGCTGAGGTGTGGAAGCCGAATCAGTTTGCCGGTCGTTCGGTTTTGCCGGTCCTTTCCAGATACTGATTGTTGCTTATTCGACCTTCATTTTGGAAATTCTATCTTGGACCTTTCATATCAGTCGAGCCTGGGTGATTAAAGAATATTGTATAGACTTGGTTTAAAAGCCTTCAATCGTGTTCAAGATCGAGACATCTCTGTCTCGAATATTTCATATCGGCCAACATCACGCTTCTAATGCAATTGCATAGAAGCGGCTTCTAATCGCGATTGGCCTTCCTCATCCCTAATTGATCCATCGCAATAATCCACTTGCAGATGTTGGATGATCCCTCCACCATGTAATAGGTGGGTGTGTCTCGATAAAACCGTTCCACCGGATATTCTGTTGAATAACCATATGCGCCTAGGATTCGCATGGCATAATTGCTGCATTTATTAACTGTTTCTCCGGCCATATACTTGGCCTGGGCGACACTGAGTCCATTGTTGAGCTTGCCCTGGTCTTTCTCCCAAGCGGCCTTGTATACAAGAAGGCGGGCGGCCTCGATTTCTGTAGACATCTGGGCGATCATATCCTGGTTCATCTGGAATTGACCGACGGGTTTTCCAAATTGTTTTCGCTCGTTGCAGTATTTGACAGCCGCGTCCAGGCAGGCTTGGGCCAGGCCGACGCCGCCGGCAGCGGCCGACAGTCGCGTCTGGTTCAAAGAGCTGAAAACAATCTTTGCGCCATCTCCCCGCTTGCCCAGGATATTTTCCTTGGGTACCTTGGTGTTGGTCAGAAATACTTCTCCGGTGGGGGACGAATGGGAGCCCATCTTTTCCAGCGAGCTGGTTTTGACGCCGTTGAAGTTCTTCAGCTCAACGACGAATGCCGACAGTCCTTTGCTCCCCTTTTCCGGGTCGGTATATGCGTAGTAAATAATGGCATCCGCACAGTTGGCGTTGGATATCCATGTTTTGGATCCATTGAGGATCCAGTGGTCCCCTTTATCTTCCACCGTCGAAGACAT
>Ga0209569_1000016_pt1 | contig 14406 bp, 6 predicted proteins | sample WorMettaBAHAMAS1_FD_187407 | JGI IMG/M metagenome (GOLD analysis project Ga0209569, IMG submission 187407) | Marine gutless worms symbiont microbial communities from Max Planck institute for Marine Microbiology, Germany - Olavius tantulus... ... | reverse complement strand
GTAGTGACACTTTTCAGGAGAGATGAAAAATTTGCTGACCTTATATGCATAATTTATTAATGATTTTTGTACATCAACAATTATTAAAATTGGAAGATTTTTGATGCTATTTCAAAGAAACGTTGTGAGTGGTTTGTGAAGAGACAGTGTAGGCTGAACCCTACTATTCAAGAATTTCTCATTAAAACTGATGGCCCTATTTTGGAGAGATGACACACTGATACTGAACAAATTAAATTATAATAAGACAACAGTAGAAAAAATACAGACAAGCAGCTGCACTTACACAAGGAGCTGATACGGCACTCCCAGCTGACACGACAACCGAAATGATATACCTGCAAAAATTTCAAATATATTACTTTTAACAGTACAAAAACACAGCTTAAGAGACAGGCAAAAGATGATGTCTAAAACAGCAGACAACACAAAAGATAATGTTTCAACTGCTGCACATTGCCAGTGGTCACTACAATTATCTATGCTGTTTTAAAAAAAGTAAAATTCAGACTTAAGTAGGGCTGTTAACGACTAAAAATGTAATAGTTAACTTTTTGAAAATTAACGATTAAGTAAATCATTAATTTTAGTTAATTTCCCACGAATTTCATAATTATAATACTGACATAATCATAACGAACAATCATTACAGTGCATATGTTACTTGCAATTTGTTTAACGCAAATATCAGTCTGGGTGACTTTCAAATAGTCAATAATTCAAATTATCTAAAAGCCATTGTTGTCTACTTTACGCGCAAAAACTTATTCCAGTTATGTTAAGTAAGTAAGTACAACAAGATTTTCGAGTAAACGTCGAAAAATTTTTTAATCGTTAAAATTCCTTAATTGTTAACGATTAAATGCATCGTTAAGTTCCGCAGCAATTAACTGATCCAGGGGTCATGCGACCTACTTATAAATTTTGGGACCCTCTCATATCTTAGGAACAGTTGAAGCTACAGATTTCAAATTTTTTGCGCACATAGTGACTTTTCACAGAGGAACTCAACTGCGTATTTGTAGACATATCAATGTTCATATAATACGTATGTGTGCAAACAACAAGGTGTACATAATCAACGTTGGTGTGGTTACATGTATTTATTTACATTACGCATTTCGGAAGTCTTTGAACAAGAGCGTGATCACAGTGTAGCATGACAGTGCATAACACTGTTGTAAGGGCGATGCCTCAAGTCAATGGGAAATGGCGATTTTCAGACGCCTGGGGATGCGAAACCCCTGAACCGATGGAGATAAAATTTGGCAAGATTTATTACGTCAGGTAGGGGACTTCCGATTCAAAAATTCGTTTGCACCATGTGCCTGGTCTCGGCGTGTCATAGTGCTGAAGTTGTCAGGTGCCATACTTTTTTTCTTCCTTTGTCGCGTGTACAGAAGATCGCACTGAGAAGCTTAATGTACCAAAACACGTCTCGTGCGTGCGCAGATTTCTAGTTTATAACTTTGTGCCAATGATCAACAGACCCCTACTTCCCCACAGTAGGCAAAACAATTCTAGGGGTCCCTTAATCTTAAGCCTATGAAGAGCGTTTTCCCATATGTCTCTACAATGGCTGAAAATAGACTTCAAATTTTTTGTGTCTAAAGACAGCTATGGGCATTGAATAAAAATAGGCAAATTTGGTAAGTAGCTGGCATGGGCAGCGTCACGTCACCTCAGAAATGGCTGAAGCTAGAGACTTCAAATTTTGTGCTCATATAGCTGCTTTTGAAAAATGAACTCGATTGACAAATTTGGTTTTTGAGCCACCCTTTAAAGGAGTTAGGGGTAACGTACACACTTCACCTATAGCTCTTTGGAAACTGCATGGTTGACTACCTATTCGCGATAATTGCACTTTTTTCCCTAACTCTTACGGCTCAAACGTTAAAATCAAATATTGCTCGAAGTTGGCATTTTTCAAAGGTAACTTCGGGGCATTATTTTTCAATGCTGTCCTCGGCACCAGTCAATATTTGTATATTGATTCGTTACAGAAGCTGAGTGTTATTGGCATAGAATTTTGTTACAATCCTACATTGTTCGGCCAATTTCAGCGTAAAAGTCAGAAACAAATTTATATTCAGATCGCCTTATACCTGGGAATATACGCTATGTGTTAACAGAATATTTAAAATATCAAGCCACAAAATCAATTAATCAGTACATAAAAATAATATTATTAAGTAGAACATACACTGATTCAATAATGACTATATTAATTCTATTCCTATGATAACATTTTAATGTTTGCTGACATTATTGGCATACTGTTCACTAACCATTCATACTAATCTGAATTATTCCAGTATTCCATGGGTTGTAAAACCCGTTATATACATGCACTTTACACTCAGTACGAATAATTTAGCAACCAGTCCACAGGGCTGCAGCTAGTAACCTCCAACACCAAAAAAAACAACTAGAACTTCATCAAACCACAAACATAGACTGTGTCTCAAGAATGTCCAATTAATTTACTCATTTAATTATTTACTACTTTCAGTTTGTGTAATTAGGTCATGGTAAAGACGAAATTTTGTGCTAAACCCTTCATGAAAATTCAGTTATTCAATAAGAAAATAATCTTCTTTTTGAAAGAGCGTAATGGAATTTAACATTAAAAAGTCAAATATTGCCTGCTAAAAACAAACAAAATGATAATTCCTCTTGACCTAATTAAGCAAACGAAAAACTAGTAAATAAATTGGCAATAATAATAATAATACACAAAGTTCTACTGCCTGCCTTACATACATGTCCAAGCATGCGTTAAAAAAAGTAAAAAGGCAAGTAAATTAATTATCAACCTGAATTAACCTGTGCAACAGAAACATTTTTGTCATTCAAACTTTGAACCATCAAAAGTGCACCATACACTGAACAAGTAGCAGAGAGACCGCGCGAAGCTTGATACGTTTTCGATTAACGACCAGCGTTATTCGCAAAATCATGCACAAAAGTGCATTTTTGGGCCACCCTATGTGCGCATCGGGTGCAATGTAAGCGATTTATTTGAAAGTTTTAACGGAAAGAAACTTTATAGCAGAATTTCATCAACAGAATTCCAGTTTTACTCGTAAAACAGCGAATTAGCGTTTCTGAGCCACCCTTTGGGGGCGTGGCTTTCGGGTAACATATGCGATTCATCATTGGCTGGCTGGAAAGCTTCTAGTCGACTTCGTATAAATTATAATTAAATATTTTTCGCTATCTCTTACGGCTGAGGCACTAATACGTCTAAATCGGCGTTTGGTGAAGGGGTGGATCGCTTTGGGGCTAAATATTAGGTTGAAGGGTTACATTTACCGCCAACATCTATAGACCGTTAGATAGGGGAATGGTTCTACTACAACTCTGCTGCTGGAAGTTTTCACACAAAGAAACTTTGTTGCAGACTTTATTGGATTCAACTTGAATTTTATTCACAAAAACGACAACTTCGCTTTTTGCACCACCCTTTGGGGAGTTAGGGGTAACATACGCACTTCATCTATAACTCGTTGGCAAGCGCATGGTCGACTTCCTATTCGTGATAACATTTTTCGCTAGCTGTTATGGTTGAGACATTATAAGCAGATATTGGTGGAAGTCGGCGTTTTTCAAGGGGGTGGGCCACTTTAAGCGCAAATTTCAGGTGAAAGGGCGGACATCGCCCACCAACCTCTTTTGGTATCAGAAAACTAGATTGATTAACCTTTCATGTGGTATCAAAATTTCAGGTGTATGTTCTTTTGTTTTGTCACAAAGCACGCGTGTGACGGACGGACAGACAGACGGACAGACAGAATTACGATCCTAAGACCGCGCTAGTATAGCTGCTTCGTGTGGTAAAAATAAATGTATGATTTACAATGTAGTGTAGTGACACTTTTCAGGAGAGATGAAAAATTTGCTGACCTTATATGCATAATTTATTAATGATTTTTGTACAACATTAACAATTATTAAAATTGGAAGATTTTTGATGGTATTTCAATTTTCCAAAGCAACGTTGTGGATGTTTTTTGGAGACAGTGTAGGCTGAACCCTACTATTTAAGAATCCCCCATTAAAACTGATGGCGCTCTTTTGCAGAGATGACACACAGATACTGAGCAAATCAAGGTTAGTTTTAGGGTTGGTATTGACACTGTGCTGTAAACTAATACAATCTTTTGTGATTTTTGCTGTTTTCTACGTATGATAATAAACTAGACCGTTACACAGAAGTGTTAAACTGATGATCAGTTGTTAAAATTAATACAAATATAATGGCTGCGGGCGACCATAATCAGTTTTCACAGCGCGGCCTCATTGCGTGAAATGCAGAGCGCTGTATTAGCCACGGCAATTCTGTCTGTCTGTTACATGCTGGTACCCTATCCAGATGAATGAAGATAGGATAATGGGGTCTTCACTGTAAACTAGCAAAAACACTTTAGTTTTCTGATACCAACAATGGTTGGGGGCGATATCCCCTTCCCCCTAAAAGTTGCGCTTAAAGTCACCCACCTCCTGTGAAAAACGCCCACTTCGACCAATATCTGCTTATAACTTCTGAACCGTAAGAGCTAGCGAAAAAAAGTTATCGCGAAAGGACTACGCGCTTTCCAACGAGCTACAGATGAAGTCCATACATTACCACTAACTCCTCCAACGGGTAGCTCAAAAAGCGAATTTGTCGTCTAAAACAAATTTCCTTATATTTTTGTAATAGATGAAACCAGCGACTTCAAATATGGCATGCCACTGGGGTTTTCCAAGGCCTATCATCAAATTTCACCAGAAGAAAAAGTGGTTGTGGCCCTGGGCTAGGGTAGCTCCCCACAATTTGGAGTTCAACTTTAATAGTTCTGTTACAGCTGGGGCTAGCGACTTCAAATTTTGCACGCCACTGGGGTTTGCCAAGGTCCATCATAAAAATCACACCCAAAAGAAAAGTAAGCGTGGCCCTGGGCTGTAGGAGCTCTCCGGTTTCCCTATAATATTTCTGCAAGGGTTGAAGCTAGCGACTTCAATTTTGACGCGCAGTTGGCATCTCCCAACGACCATCATAAAAATCATAAATAGAAGAAAAATGGGGCATGGCTCTAAACTAGGGGAGCTCCCCAAAATTTGGAGGTCCTCCATCAATATTTACACAATGGCTGAAGCTAGCAACTTCAAATTTGGTACACAGCTTGGGTTTGTTAAGGCCCATCGGCTTAAGCTAGCAAGTTCAAATTTGGCATGCAGCTGGCATTTGCCAAAGCCCACCATAAAAGCACACCCAGAGGAAAAGTGGTCATGGTCTTGCGCTAGGGAAGATCCCAAATATTTGGGTTTTCCCTTTAATATTTCTGCAACGGCCACGCTGTCCACTTAGCGTTAGCAAAGCTTCTTGTATTAAATAGTTATTTACAAGCAATATAAAACTGTATGTGTAAATTTGTAATACTAGAAGAAAGCACATTTTACGTCAGACAGACTGGATATTTTTTGGAATATTTTCCACAACTTAGCAAAGATGGTGAAAAATCAAAGCGATTATTTTTATAAAACACTGTGTACACTCACAGAAAAAAGCTGAACAATGCTGCAGCAAGTGTCAACTCAGTGGTAGAGGATAGACGACGATGAGACAAGATGATATTTCTACACATCACAGAAACATATTGATAAATATTGCACAAACAAAAACACGATACAACGACAACTATACTAAATATTAACACACATCAGCAATGCACATAACGACTGCTGCTCGTATTCACAGTAAATAGAAACTGAGCCTTTTGCTACTCATTGGCAAAGAAATGCATCAAACATCGACAAACGAAATGCTACAGCTCCAAAACGTCAGATATATTATCTTTACCGGTACAAACAAGTAGTTCAGCTGTGGCAGAGAGACAGCGCAAACCTTGATACGTTTTAAGGGCCGAAAAACGAGGCCCGAAGGGCCGGGGGTTGCGTTCTTGGGGAGCTGGTAACCCCGTCCCCACCAGCTAGGGGGTCTGGTGGAGAATTGTAAACTCCCACAGTAGGTCCGGGCGGAGCCAGTCTGACAAGTGATTCAACGGCAATTTCAGGTTAAGATACCATTTCACGAATTTTTGGCAACAATTATGACTACTTAAATAAGTAATTGGCTGACTACATTAGACTGAACTTCAAGTACTATCAATAATGCACTAACATCAAACTCACAAACACAAAATCAGTACTTTATCATCTGCTTAACGATATCAAATCTGGCATGCAGTTGGTATTTGCCAAGACCAATGACAAAATCACACGCAGAGGAAAAGTGGACTTGGCACTGGGGTAGGGAGCTCCCCAAAATTTGGGGTTCCCCTCAATATTTCTGCAACAGATGAAACTAGCAAGTTCAGACCTGGCATGCAGCTGGTGTTTACCATGAACCATCACAAAATCACACGCAGAGAAAAAGTGGGCACGGCCCTAGGCTAGGGAAGCATCCAAAATAGTTACCATTCAACATTTCTGCAACGGCTGAAGCTACAGAGTTCAAATTTGGCATGCAGCTAGAGTTTGCCAAGGCCCATCCTAAAATCAGACCCAGAGGAAAAGTGGGCTTGGCCGTGGGGTAGGGGAGGTCCACAAAAAAGAGTCTAAAGATGTCTAAAACAGCAGACACCACAAAAGACAATGTTTCAATTGCAGTACATTGCTAGTGGTCACTACAATTATCTACGCTGTTTATAAAAAGCAAAATTCAGAATTAACTGTGATCAGGGGTCACGTAATCTACTTATAAATTTTGGGACCCCCCGATATCTTTTGTCACTTCAAATTTTGCAAGATACTTGAAGATAGTGCTAGTGAAGTGGGCACTTTATGCGCAGTTTTGTTAAGTGTCTATTGTTTAATTCAAGCACATGCCTATCAATTTTTATTGAAATCGGTTCATATTTGACAGAGAAAAAAATAACTTGGCACGTATTTTGAGACATAGTGTACAAATAATCTGCCACATTAATGAACAAAACAGCTCGTATAGTTATCAAAATGCCAATTTTGAAGTTGCTGACTTCAACTGTTACGGAAATATAAGGGAATGTGTTTTAAAGAATTGGGATAAACAAAAATAGCGAATACCTCATTTCTGGAAAAACTGACTTTACCATTGGATTCACAGCACCAATGTTTCTTATTGAATGTACAACTTCTGTGGACTTTTGACTGCAGAAAATTGAGGATTTGTACGAAAAACCTCATTTTACAATAACAATTTTAGATTTTGGCAGCTATGAGGCCGACATTCCATGCACCTCAATGAAGTTGTTCTATGGTGGGCCCGGTTACTACAGGGATGGGTAATCGTATCAGGCTTCAACTCCAAGTGTGGGAAATTTATCTCAGACTAACCAACCACCAGGTCAACTCAGCCTGGCCATCCCTCTGTGGGTGGGTGCAATGAGTACCAAACAAAGAGCGATAATGCTCTGTGGCTCGGCTGTAACGGCAGGTACGGCTCGCATTTGCTGGCAGGTAAAACTGTGTGAATCCTTGTATAACACGTGTCCAGCGCCTCTGTATCCTTGGACTCTATAGGCACTATAGAAATGCTGTATTATTATTATTTTTATTATTATTGTTATTATTACCTGAGCACTTTAGAAGTCATGCTGTTGCAACTAAATGCTATATTACAAAACCACGTTTACTTTACTTAAATCTACCTTACTTTACTGCACTTTGCTCCTGCTAAATAACACAGCAAGTTAGTATAGTAGACTATGCTTTCAATAACTGGTTATATACTCACACACGACAACGCCTCAGCAACCGTCAACTCACTGATACGACGAAAGACAAGTGTTGACGTTAGATGAAACGCTATATCAACACATCGCATAAACAAACATTACTAAAAATTATGGCATGGTTTACTTTCGATTATTCAAAGTTTAAATAGCAAATGCTTTCACAACACACAAATTACTTTTAAACTGATAACTACTAACTGGTTCAGAAAGCTTATGAAATTTCCCGGGAAAAAAATTTGGTATTTTGTAGTTGAAATTGCAGCTTTCATGTGCAGCTCCATGAAATTTACCACCCAGGTTACAGTGACCTCGCATGCGACCTTCGCCACATGGACCACCACAAATATGACATACAGTTGCTTTGTTATAACTTGCTCCTTATCACCTTCAAATTCAACCTTATGTTCAGTATCGTAGCTGGAAGTTTTCACACAAAAAAAATTTGTAGCACATTTCGATTGAACGACAAATTTGGTTTTTGAGCCACCCTTTAAGGGAGTTAGGGGTAACATACACACTTCACCTATAGCTCTTTGGAAACTGCGTGGTTGACTTCCTATTTGCGGTAATTGCACTTTTTTCGCTAGCTCTTACGGATCAAACGTTAAAAGCAGATATTGCTCGAAGTTGGCGTTTTTCAAAGGGAACTTTGGGGCATTTTTTCAATGTTGTCCTCTGCACCAGTCAATATTTGTATATTGATTCATTAGAGAAGCTGAGTGTTATTGGCATAGAATTTTGTTAAAATCCTACATTGTTTGGCCAATTTCAGCTTAAAAGTCAGGCAGTCGACTTATATGCGGATCACCTAGCAGTGTATATGCTCACTTAGTAATAAAAAAAGTAGAATATCAGGATGTACGCTATTAAATCAAATCACATATATACACTGTGTCATGTCTAATTAATACATTTACTTACTTATTTACTACTGTCAGTTTGTGTAATTAGCTCATGCTGAAGACGAAATTTTGTTTTAAACTCTTTATGAATATGCATTTGTTTAATAACAATACAGTCTTCCTTGGAGAAGAGTGTAATGACATTTAAACACTAAAGGTTAAATACTGCCTAAAACAAACAAGTTACAAAACGACACTTCTTGACGTAATTACACAAACCAATATTAGTAAACAAATTAGCAATTAAATAATTAATTACCAACTTAAATTAACCTGCCAATACAGTAAGATTTTGCCATTTAAACTTTGAACAACCAGAAATGCACTATACACTGAAAAAATACTTTATGCTTTACAATGTCGCGCAGTGACACATTTCAGCAGAAATGTGTGTTTTTTATCTGAATATCAACTTTGGGGCATTATATTTCAATGTTGTCCTCGGCACCAGTCAATACTTTAGGCCTCCCGGTCCAGTGGCGGCTGGCCGGGTAGGCCTATATATTTTGATGCTGTACTTTTTTTGCCCGAACTTATAGATGAGAATTGGCCAATCACGCAGCCGCCGTTACTGCACCAACAGTGGAGCCCCCGGCTCTACTCATAAAATATTGACAGACATCTGACCGATGTTGCTCCCCTTTTTACAGGGGAGCACAAAATGTGCCAAATTTTGGCCCAAATTTCGACACCAGTCATCTTCGGACCGCCGTATTTTTGAAGTGCGGCGCTTTATCGGAAAACAAAAACAAACTTGTCAAGGATCGATGGTAGGTCTAACACCATACCAAACTTGGAGTGGGTGGGTCCACCAACTCCCAGAACCGTTGGCGCAATGGATACCGCAAAGGGTAAAAGTGGAAAATTTCTTATATATCCTCCATTCCAGCGCCCCACGCCGAGTACATCGCCACCAGTCTTATACCACCTATTGAGGACGTAGCTCATGTCAAAAGTCTACCGTGCCATATCTCCCAATTCGCACCTACATTTTCATAGGGGGGGGGCAAAAATCAACAGCCCACACTACAGTAAATTTCGGACCCCGTCAAATCTGCGAAACTATTACAGATAGAAAGCTGAAATTTTACGCACATATAGACAAGGCCAAGTACTCTTTTACGGCAGGAAAATTCCCCCCAGGGGGCGTGCGGGGCGTGCAGCGCCCCTATTATAAATTGTGGACCCCATCATATCTCCGAAACTATTAGAGCTTGAATGTTGAAATATTACACACATTTAGACAGGACCAAGTGCAGTTTTCGGGTATGACAATTTTCCGCTAGGGGCGCCGTGGGGGAGGGCAGAAGCAGACCGGAAGGCCTCAAGTTGCAATGACGCGCAATTGCCACGTTTTCTAGTTGTATATTGATTCGTTACAGAAGCTGAGTGTTATTGGCATAGAATTTTGTGACAATCCTACATTGTTTGGCCAATTTCAGCTTAAAAGTCAGAAACAAACTTATATTCAGATCGCCTTATACCTGGGAATATATGCTATGTGTTAACAGAATATTTAAAACATCAAGCCACAAAATCAATTAATCAGTACATAAAAATAATATTATGAAGTAGAACATACACTCATTCAATAATGACTATATTAATTCTATTCATATAAGAACATTTTAATGTTTGCTGACATTATTGGCATACTGTTCACTAACCATTCATACTATCTGAATTATTCCAGTATTCCGTGGGTTATAAAACCCGTTATATACATGCACTTTACACTCACTACAAATAATTTAGCAACCAGTCCACAGGGCTGCAGCTAGTAACCTCCAACACCAAAAAAAAACAACTAGAACTTCATCAAACCACAAACATAGACTGTGTCTCAAAAATGTCCAATTAAGTTACTTAATTATTTACTACTTTCAGTTTGTGTAATTAGGTCATGGTAAAGACGAAATTTTGTGCTAAACCCTTCATGAAAATTCAGTTATTCAATAACAAAGTAGTCTTCTTTTGGGAAGAGCGTAATGGAATTTAACATTAAAAAGCCAAATATTGCCTGCTAAAAACAAACAAAATGGTACTTCATCTGGACCTAATTACAGAAACGAAAACTAGTAAATAAATTGGCAAGTAAATTAATTATCAACCTGAATTAACCTGTGCAACAGAAACATTTTTTGTTATTGAAACTTTGAACCATCAAAAGTGCACCATACACTGAACAAGTAGCTCAGCTATGGCAGAGAGACCGTGCGAAGCTTGAGACGTTTTCGATTAACGACTAGCATTATTCGCAAAATCATGCACAAAAGTGCATTTTTGGGCCACCCTATGTGCGCATCAGGCGCAATGTAAGCGGTTTATTTGAAAGTTTTAACGCAAAGAAACTTTATAGCAGAATTTCATTGACAGAATGCCAGTTTTACTCATAAAACAGCGAATTAGTGTTTATGAGCCACCCTTTGGGGGCGTGGCTTTCGGGTAACATATGCGATTCATCATTAGTGTGCACTCGTTACGCATCATGTTATCTGTTTACTTATTACGCTCCTCCATAGATAGCCAGTGATCCGGAAACATTATAGATATTCCATTGAACTTGAACTTGACTTTGCAGCAGTGTAATTCTAGTTAATAGTAAATGTAACTGAAGTCCAGTAATGACTGGATAATAAGCATGAGTTAACTGTAACTGTAACTGAAATTTATTAATTTCCATTAACTCTAACTCTAATAGTAACTGAAAGCCCGTAACTGAATAACTGAAAAATGTCATACAGTTAACTACGATCACCAGTTATTCAACTGCCACTGAAACAAGTACTGAAATATCGGCATTTAAACATTAAAAGTCAAATAATGTGTAAAACAAACAAAATGGCACTTGATGTTGACCTAATTACACAAACCAAAATATGTAAATAAATTAGCAATTAAATAATTAATTATCAACTTAAATTAACCTGTCAGTGCAGTAAGATTTTGCCATTCAAACTATGAACAACCAAAAAACACATTACCCCTAAATCATCCCCACTGGTTGGCTTAAAATGCCATTTAGTGTTCTTACAATTTCATGAATTCTAATATATATCATGCCATCTCTCTGCCATAGCTGAGCTAGTTGTACAGACACGGCATAGGTTGACCCTACTATTCAAGAAACCCCTCCGATTACAGTCGATGCGCCATTTTGCAAAGATGCTACACTGATACTGAGGAAACTGAATTCTAATAACTAACAGAAGAAGAAATATATAGCTCTACTTACACAACAAAGTGTCAAGGCTGAGAAGGCACTCGCAGCTCACAGGGCAAACGAAATGCTATAAACCTAAAAACACGTCAGATACATTCTCTTAGTAACAATGAAGTTGTTGAATGGATAACGTTAAACATAGTTTAAACACACAGCCTAAACATGATGCATAAAACAGCAGCCCTAACCCATGTTCTAACCCGGACATGGGGAATTAAAGCACGAAGTAGATATTTAGCTGGTCACCGGCCAAATAGCCACTGCGCTATTTAGCTGCCAATCAGTTTAGTAGTGCATCGACTATTTGGCCAGTCATGCGCATGCCGATTTTTAGTTGCACTGACCGGCGACTGTGCCATTTTGAAATCAATATCAATAACATGGAGTTTGCGCAGCAAAAAGGTCAATGATTAATAATATTATAATCGCTCAATTTCCAAAAAAGACCAGTTCGATTCATCGGTTACTTTCTAATAATTCTGATATTCACTAGTCGACAGAAACTGCTTAAGTCAACTATAAATTTTTTTATATATTCTGATGACATGTCCTATGTGCTTTGAGTAGAATCGCGAAATTAAATACATGCACACTTTTGGAATTGACCATCACCATAAGGAAAGAGAATGTCTAATATAATCTGAATTTTGTACGTAAGAAAACGCAAGATTAAGAGTCAGCGAAAAAGTAGTGTTTAACATTATGAAAATAATGCCAGTATAGTGACCGCATTTTATCAGAAAATTTCTACTAAATACCGGCAACCGGTGAAATGGGTATGCTGCTATTTTGCCAGCTACCGGCTGTGTCCTCTGCCGGCTTGTTCACTATATAACAGGCAACTGGTTAAATATCCGTGATGTTATTTTGCCCGTGATCGGCTAAATATCCTCTGCCATTTAAGCAAGCTTTGTAGGCCTGGGACCTCCTTGACCCGAAATATTGTGGATCTGCGACCCTCTGGATCTGGGACGTCGCGCACCCGGGACCTCGTGGCAGGGTACCATTTCTAGTTTGAAGATGATGGGACGGTGCTGGAAAAAAGCATAAAACAGATGTAATTACTGCATCCCAAAAATCACATTTAAAATTTGAATATAAAATTCACAGGCGTAGCCAGGATTTTCAGAGGGTGGGTGCGCCCAAGGGTGGATCCAGGATTTCTGGTTGGGGGGACGATGGACAGGTCGAAGGCCCCGAGCGAGGCGCGGTAGGCGAGGGAGGTAGGGTCTGGGGACTGGCACCGTAGCCCCTCCCCAGAATGGGGGTCTGGGGGCTATGCCCCCAGATAACCGTTGAAATTTAATTACAAATCTGCGCATTTTAGCGCCTGTCTCAGACGCTGAATTTAATGCAACATGTTCTAATTTTGAAAGTTAAGCTAAATGTGCCCCGGTGCCCGGTGGGATATATAGTGGGCTACACAGTAAGTAAGTTTTTGCGTAGCAGTCTGGTCCTTATAGCCTAATGTGTCACGGAAGCATTATGATATCCCTAAACTGACTTAGTTGTGCTGCATTGGGTCGGCCAACAGCACACGCAGCAGAAATCATTTAAATGAAGTGACCAAATCGGAGAGTAATGTCCCGATTTCTTGTAGTTTATCCAGGGTGCGACTTGACGGGGGAATCGGGGAGTTGAACTGCCTTGCTGAATTTTTGACCCCCTCTACTCACTGTTTTAGCGCTGGGGGTCGCTAAACCCCCTTGCTCTAAAGTTAAATGTCGACAGCTGCCTGCGAGCGAGGCTTCAGTCAGTTGAGTGATATTTTTGAAGATCATGCCTATAAGACACCACACTACGCAACAAACACATGCTGAATAAAATACAGTTACAGTATAACTTCAACCAGACTTAAGCCACGAAAGCATCTATTTCCTAGGTTTCGACAATATCAATGGTGGGTCGTTTATTCAGATCATAAGCAAATTGCAAATAGCGTTTAGTGTTTACTTGCAGACGACTGCGAGGTTTGGTTTGCTGAAACTTAACTGGCAATTCGGCTTCACTACTGTGATAGCATCAGTGTTTAAACGCTTAAACATCGCTACTATTGTAAATGAACAAAACACTTGATACAAATGACGTCATATACAACGAACTTCCGGGCCGCGCTGCAAATCCAAGACCGGTCGCCAAAATCAAGACCGGTCACGTCTCTCAACCAATCAGACGCAGCTGAAGCGACCGGTCGCGACCAGTCTTGGATTGCAACGCGCCCCCAATCAACTGCAACAACTAACTTATAAGTAAGTAACTTGCCATCTGCCCATCGTAGCGTATGAAAAATTTACGAATGAAAAGTCGGTCCATTTAGCCTTAGAAAAAAAATTTAGGTTAGTTATCAAAAAATGACCTATACCATTAAGTTTGTAAATTTCACGTTGGGACCTCTGTTTCAAAATCATCTAGGCCGCTGAAGGGGGTGCGCGCGCTCCCAGCGCTCTATGGTAGCTACGCCCATGAAATGTATTTAATATATCACTTATCCTCTCCCAGGCCAGCTCAAAGCAGATAATTA
>Ga0209569_1000012_pt1 | contig 15013 bp, 11 predicted proteins | sample WorMettaBAHAMAS1_FD_187407 | JGI IMG/M metagenome (GOLD analysis project Ga0209569, IMG submission 187407) | Marine gutless worms symbiont microbial communities from Max Planck institute for Marine Microbiology, Germany - Olavius tantulus... ... | reverse complement strand
CGGTGGAACTCCGAGGAGATACACGAGATCAAAATTCAACCGCTGGGAAAACCGTTTCAGCGATGCCGCATCGATGGTGGACGTCCGGGATACCAGTAGCGTAAACGTATCCCAATTGCGCACCACGGCGATGTTGGCTTCCGGATCGACGATGCCTGATTTTAGAAGACCCTGCCGGACAGCGGCCCATAAACGCACCATGTCGGCGGGTGGTAGGCGCAAACGGCCGGATACAACCAATATGCCGGCATCTGTCAGGTGATCGACGTATTCTGCCAGGGCCCGTGTGGTCAGCACATGGGACTGGTCCAATGCCCCTGCCCCAGGCATGGAAGGTCCCCACGCTTCAACATGGATGACATCATAACGCTGTTCAGACCCGGCCAGGAAGGCTCTGGGATGCTGCCTGAGTACATCCAGACCATAATGTTCCCGGATCCATTTGGCCGAATGGGGATGTGGCTCCAGTACGGTAATGTGGCGGGCGTTGGAGGCCAGGGCACAGGCGATGGCAAGACCACCGCCGCTTTGGATGATCAATACCCGATTCGGCCGGCCGGCCAGGTGATAGCCGGCAAAGGCGTGTGTCCATCGCGCAAACTCCAGATCCGTGTTCCCCTGCCGTTCATATAACACCGTTTGGTGGTCCGCGTCGCGATACAGGGCCGATTGGGGGGGGAGTTGATCCGTATATGTCAAACTGAGCCCCGGGGCAAATCGGATGTATGGGCTCATGACGCGGTCGATTCTGCCTCGTATATCCCCGCCACTCCAATCGATTTGAGTGTCGGGAAACCGGAGGGTGTGGGAAAGCAATTTGTAGTCGGATGGACGGATCTCCACCAGACCACCCTGACGCCAGAAGAGCAGGGTTGCCGCCAAGATCAGAATCACAACTCCTGTCGTAATGATTTTACCATTACCGGCAGGGGGGCGATCTTTAGCAGCCCATCGAACGGCACCGATCGGTAGTAGAATTAGGAGGGGAATGCAGGCGGTGAATACCAGCAGCTGTCCTTCCTGAATGAAGTTCAACAGCGGGTAGGGCAGCAAAGCCCCTAACGCCGAACCGCCCATGGTGGCAAAATAGGTGAGCCGGATTCGGTCCGGAAAGCCGCTGTAAGCGATGGAAATAGCGGCACCGGCAAAGAAAAAGGGGAGGGCCAGAATCAAATAGGCCAGCAGTAGATATGCGCCTTGGACGGGATCGAGGGGGAGTAGGAAATAGTCCAGAGGAAGGCGCAACAGCGTCAGAAACGCACCCAGTGCCGATAATGTATACAACGCAACCAGTAAGGTGGTGCCGGAAACCGTGGTGTACCGGGCATGCCATCCGGGGATTCGGGCTTCGATCAGGCTCAATACAGTGCCGCTGGCGGCGAAGCCGAATAGGGCGAGACTGATCACCATGAAGGACAGATGATTCCATTGGGTGATCGCGAATATGCGAGCCAGCAGAACCTCGATGGCTAGAGTGGAAAGGGACAGAAAAAAGACGGCGGCTTGGATCATGGTCGCGACGCGTCTTCTTTCATTAACGCACGACCCGTCATGGGCACAAACAGGACGCCCGTGATTTGTCGGACGATGGTCTCGGTTTCGAATTTGGTTACCAGAACCAGATTCTGGTAGCTGAAGGGATTTCCCAAGGGGAGCACCAGACGCCCCCCGACGTTAAGCTGGGCCAACAGCGGTGGAGGGATGTGGTCCACCGCTGCCGTGATCATGATGGTATCAAAGGGGGCGGCTTCCTGCCAACCAAAGTAGCCGTCTCCATGTCGGACGCGAACATTGTCGAACTTCATGGCCGCCAAACGATCCGTGGCGCTATCGGAAAGGATTTTTTTAATCTCAATGGAATATACTTCCCCGGCAACCATGGAAAGGATAGCCGCCTGATAGCCGGATCCCGTACCGATTTCCAGTACCCGCGCACTTCGATTGAGCTGAAGCAGATCGGTCATCAAGGCAACGATATAGGGCTGGGAAATGGTTTGTCCGGCGCCGATGGGCAGAGGATGATCCCGGTAAGCACTGTCGTGAAGATGTTCGGGAACAAACAGATGGCGCGGAACCCGACGCATGGCACCCAGAATCTCTGGATTGCGAATGCCGCGGGCCTGAATCTGCCCGGCGACCATCTGGTGGCGTTTTTGTCGAAAGAGAGCGGAATCGCCGGTCTGATCTGCTGATCGGATGTGCGGCGGCGCCAGGAGAAAAACGAGCATCAGGGTCGAGGCGAGGTACGCCCCTCGGGTAAAGACGTTGTTAGGATTCGTTGTGCGAAGCATGTCTCGGGTGTTGGCGTTTAATGTGTAGAAAAGATTTCATGAATCCTCTGCGCGGACCATTGTTTCCTTAATAAGTAAGCTCGATATAAACGCAATCAAGCCGCTGACAAACAAGACCTGAAATGCCGATCGGTATCCGGCCAGGGTGAAGGCGTCGCCGACTTTTCCATGGGTATCCAGTACCCACCCCAGTAAATGCTGGAAGATGGCGCCGCCGGAGAAGGGAAACAGGTTAACCAGGCCGATGGACGTTCCGGCGATTTGAACGGGATACAATTCTTTGGTGGCGGTAAATCCGATCACGACGATGGCGCTCGAGAAAATGCCGAGGCCCAGACAGATCAGGTACAGTCCGGTGATCGGAATTCCGTCGGTGTAAAACGCCAGCAGACCTGTGATTCCGACGACCATGCCAGCGGACATCACAATGACCGGTTTGCGCGCCCTGAAGATATTGTTCGACAGATAGCTTAACGCCGGGCTGCCGATGATCATACCGATGGCCAACATGGACAGAATCCGGCCCGCCGCCTCTTTCTCCAGGCCGTAAACCTGCATCAGAAAAGGCCCGCCCCATAACCCCCCGAAGGAAAAAAACACGCCGCAGTCAAAGAAGAACCAAATGGCCAGAGGCCAGAAATACGGGTTCTTCAGGACCATCGCTACGCCATCCCGCAGGCCCACGATTGGGGCCGAGGCTTGGCTCCGCTCTTCCGGAGGAGGCCATCCGAAATCCGATGGGCGATCCCTGACAAATACCCAGACCATTAGGCCCAGTACCAGTGTGATGATTCCAACCACCACAAAGGACATCCGCCATCCGATCAATGAGCTGAGCCAGACGAGGGGCGTGGCGGCGGTCAATGATCCGATACCGCCCATCGCCATCAGAAGCCCGGTCATCAGGGCGAACTCTCGCACCCGGAACCATTCCGCCAGGATTTTCATGGTCGGCACAAAGAGCATGGCGACCCCGACACCGACCAGTGTCCGTCCGACAATAGCGATGGACACATTGGGGGCAAGACCCAGAATAATCGAGCCGGCGAACGCCACTAAGAAAAAGAGGGTAATGCTGTTTATAGGGCCCCATGAATCGGAGAGAAGACCCGCCGGTAATTGCATCAGCGCATAGGGGTAAAAATAGGCTGCGCCCAAGAGCCCCGTCAGTGCACCTCCGACCTTCAAGTCGCGCATCATGTCGACAGCGACAACGGCAGGACATAGGCGGTGAAAGTAGACAAGGACATAGCACAGGGCAAGAATCCAAAAGATGAACCATCGGTAACGAAGGGTTTTTTGAAGGGTGTCTGCTGTCACGGCAAACCTCGGTCCAACAGAAGGAAGAAGATTCGTCTGGAGATTATCAGAACCGCTTACGATGATTTGCTTGTTAGATCACCACTTACTGAAAAGATTTCACGAGTTGATCGTGTTAAAGGATGATCTCTGTATGCTGCGTTAAGGCGAAACAGTCCATTTCGACGTGCTTGCTTTCCAGGATTTCTCGACACGCATATACGATTTGATCCTGATCATCGTCTGTTCGATCCTGATTGTGATGAAATAAGCCGAACTGCCGTGCATCGGCGTTGATGGCCAGCTTCAGCGCATCGATATACGTGGAGTGGCCCCAGGATCGGGTCTTCAGGTATTGTTTCGTGGTGTATTCGGCGTCGTGGATCAGAAGATCTGCGTTTTTCGAAAATGCGGCATATTCTTCCGGTGACCTGCCCCCGCGGTGTACGTGGCCCAGTTCGTTATCGGTCAGAAACACGAAGGTTTTGTCATTTTCAACAAACTTAAATCCGGATCCCGAATTCGGATGACTCAAGTTGATTGGGGTGATCGTCACCGAATCGATTTCGTAGCGTTCCCGGCACTCCGGGGAATAAACGATTTCCGAACGAAGATCGTCAAACATAAACGGAAAGTAGGGGGCACTCATCGACCTGGCGATCAGCTTTATAATATCTCCCTGGGCCAGGGAACAGCCTATCAGGTGGACTCGTGTCCGCTCGTCGTAAATCGGTCTGAAAAACGGAAATCCCAGAATGTGATCCCAATGGGAGTGGGTGAATAGGAGATAGACATGGAATCGTTCTTCTTCCAGCAACCTGTTACCCAGACGGCGGATCCCGGAGCCCGCATCGATAATGATGATCTCATCATTTTCCGTCCGAATTTCAATACAGGTGGTGTCGCCCCCATATTTTCGGTATTCGTCTCCGGAAACAGGAATGGATCCTCTTGCTCCGTAGCATCGAATGATCATGAATCCATCTCCCTTGGGCAGGCATCATCCAAGTCGTTGTGGGACGTGTGCACAAGAGTGACCGCATAAACTGAATTAACGCCAAGATTTATGATAAATAGCTGATAATATCAACCTTTTTTTATAACCCCGGCTGAATTCATGCCTATATATTGTCATCTACGGACGGATATATTATAACCATACCATGACAACATACCCTGGCAGGTAGGTCCACTTTGGATGGAGACGCAATGACCGAGGAGATCGAAAAAATAGCGCCCCTGAAGAAAGTTCGACTGTCTCTGGAAGCGGGAACCGGGTCCGAACGCATGGATCTCACCGACGAACCCCTCACCTTCGAATTCATCGTCGGCATTGGAAAGGGGGGACTGGCCCCGATCGAAATCCAACTGATGGAAAAAGGGCCGGGCGAGAATATCAATCTCCGTGTGAACGAAAACGAACTGCCGGTACTGTTGGAGCATCTGCTGCCCGCATTTCCTTTGACACCGCCAACACATGCACCCGTTCACCTGAAATTGCAGATACTGGAAATTAGCACGCCGGAAAGCCGGGAGGTCGTTCATGCCATGGCAACGGCCACAAGTTGCGGCGACTGTTGCGGGCATCATTGAGATTGACCCCAAGAGCCCGATCGAATTTGTCATCTGCCACAGGTAAGACATTCTCAACCCGGAACCTGCACCCTTTCTTCGTCTGGGCGATATCGTTTCACTGAGCTGGAAAACGATGACAAAAGACAGCATTAGAAATCGCAGACTCGTGGGAGTTTTTCTCCTGGGGATTCTCCTTTTCAACTTTCCGGTGTTGTCTCTATTCAACCTTTCCCGTCTGGTGTTCGGCATACCGCTTCTCTATCTCTATACGTTTTTCGCATGGGCGGTGATCATCGGGCTGATTGCGCTGGTCACCACAGTGAAGGTCGCCCGTCCAAAAGCGACAGGGAACACTGACTGATGCTGGAAACCGGCACGATCCTGTTTATCTCCTTTGTCTACATCGGGCTGCTGTTTGCCATCGCATACTATGGGGACAGTCGAGCCGATGTGGGCCGTAGCATCATCAGCAATCCCTACATCTATGCACTTTCACTAGCCGTTTACTGCACGGCCTGGACCTTTTACGGCAGTGTGGGACGGGCCGCATCATCAGGGCTCGGGTTTTTACCGGTATACATCGGCCCCACTCTCGCCGCAGCGTCCGGATGGCTCATTCTGCGAAAAATTATCCGGATCAGCAAGGTCCATCGGATTACGTCCATAGCGGATTTCATTGCGTCCAGGTACGGCAAGAGCGCGACTCTGGCTGCCGTCGTCACCATTATCGCAGTTCTCGGGATTGTCCCCTACATATCCTTGCAGCTCAAGGCGATATCCATCAGTTTTCTTCTCATTCAGGGATACCCGACCATCGCCATGCCGGCCCAGGCCGCCGGCTTGACCATTTTCCAGGATACCGCATTTTATGTGGCGATGCTCCTGGCCCTGTTTGCGCTTCTGTTTGGTACCCGCCATCTGGATGCCACCGAACGCCATGAAGGGCTGGTGGCCGCCATCGCCTTCGAGTCGCTGGTAAAATTGATCGCGTTTCTGGCCGTCGGCGTGTTTGTTACTTACGGTATGTACAACGGCTTGACGGATCTGATCCGGCAGGTTGACGCCCATCCCGAACTTCGGGAGAACCTGACCCTTGGCGGTCAGCACGGTGTTTTCACCAACTGGGGTATTTCGATACTTCTCTCTATGCTGGCGGTTCTCTTTCTGCCCAGACAGTTCCAGGTGGCTGTGGTGGAGAATGTCAACGAAGAACACCTGAAAAAGGCCATCTGGCTGTTTCCCCTATATCTTCTGGCCATCAACATCTTCGTGCTGCCTATTGCGTTCGGTGGTGTATTGCATTTCACGGGAAATGAGGTGGATGCCGATACGTTTGTGCTCACCTTGCCCATGGCGAACCATCAGCAGGGTCTGGCGTTATTGGTGTTTATCGGGGGGATGTCGGCAGCCACCGGCATGGTCATTGTTGAAACGGTGGCGATGTCTACCATGATTTGCAACGATCTGGTCATGCCGATTCTCCTGAGGCTGCCTTTCCTGAAACTGACCCGGGTTCCGGATCTGAGCACGCTCCTTCTGGCCATTCGCCGAGCCAGTATCATCCTGGTGCTCATGCTCGGTTATGCCTATTTCCATTTCGTTGGAGAGCATTACACGCTGGTATCCATCGGGCTGATCTCGTTCACGGCGGTCGCTCAGTTCGGCCCGCCAATTATCGGCGGTATTTTCTGGAAGGCGGGAACACGGACCGGCGCTCTTAGCGGACTGATCGCCGGCTTCCTCATTTGGGGATACTGCCTGGTGATTCCGTCGTTGTCCCAGGCTGGATTTCTGGATTCCACTCTGATCACCCACGGCCCGTTTGGCATCGAATTGCTTCGACCCTATCAATTGTTTGGTCTGCAACACTTCAACCACATCCCCCATGCGGTGTTTTGGAGCCTGCTTTTCAATACCGGGCTTTACATCGGCGTCTCGCTGTTTAGCCGGGCTTCCGCCATTGAGCACAACCAGGCCGCCCTTTTCGTGGATGTGTTCCAACGGCCGGACGCCCCCGGGGATTCGACGATCTGGCGAGGCACGGCCTCCCTTCCGGACCTGCGCTCCATGCTCCAACGATTTCTCGGGCAGGAACGGGCGGGCAGGGCCTTGGCCATGTATTCCAGCCAATACCAATCGGATTGGGAAAATGCGCCTACTGCCGATCCGGCGCTGGTCAGTTATGCCGAGAAACTGTTGGCCGGCGCCATTGGTTCGGCCTCGGCCAGGGTGATGGTCGCCTCCATCGAAAAGGAAGAGCCGCTCGGAATCGATGAAGTGATGGAAATTCTCGACGAGGCCCGACAAGTGATCGCTTACAGTCGGAAGCTGGAGAATATCACTTCGGAACTCAAGGCGGCCAATGAGCGCCTCCAGGAGTTGGATCGACTTAAAGACCAGTTTATTTCAACCGTTACCCATGAGTTGCGGACTCCGTTAACGTCGATCCGATCCATTGCGGAAATTCTACATGATACGCCGGATTTAGGCTCCGAGCGACAGGCGGAATTTACCGGTATTGTGATCAAGGAATCCGAACGGTTGACACGGTTGATCGGACAGGTCCTTGATTTTCAGAAAATTGAATCGGGCAGAATGCAATGGCAGTTGTCGTCCACAGATTTAGGGGAGGTGCTTCGGGACGCGGTGGATGCGACACGCCAGCTTGTTCAAGAACAAAGGATTACCCTGAGGTTGGACCTGCCCGATCAAGTCCCGCTGATTCAAGGAGACCGGGACCGACTGGTCCAGGTCATCGTGAACCTGATTTCCAATGCGGTGAAATTCTGCCGGGCCGATGAGGGTCTTATCGACATTGGCCTCAAGGAGATCGACGCGCATTTGCAGGTGGATGTAGTAGACAACGGTATCGGTATTCCCGATGAGGATCAGAAGAAAATATTCGAAGAGTTCAGACAACTTAAAACCGACGCCGGTGGCCGTCCCCGGGGTACCGGACTGGGATTGCCCATTACCAAACGGATCATCGAGTTTCACGGAGGACGGATTTGGGTCAGCAGTCGCCGCGGGGAGGGGTCGACCTTCTCCTTTATACTTCCCAAAGAATGGAAGGAGAAGGAGTGATTCGGTTGAATCCACTGTTTAAGCCCTATTTAGCCGCCCGCTCCCCTTCGATCCCGCAACGGCGGGATTCAGGGTCGCTCGACACACGCAGACCATATCCGGCCGACATGGCCGGATATGACTCGACATGCCCTGCGGGCATTTCCGGATTGCCCAAGCCAGTCAAGAAACACACTGTTCAATTCGACATATCCAGATCTTTATGGTGACAGGCCCTCCGCGCAGCGGTGACGGCTTTCAGTCGAGCAGGCTTGTCCCGCCATAGCTTTATGCGACGGCGGATCGCTCGGCTGAAATGTCTGTGTTCGCCTGCGTCCGTCTGCCTGTCCTGAGCACGGTCGAAGGGCGGCTATTTTCTTTTGGTGCAGAGGACCTGTCTGCCGTGCCTTTATAGCATGTCATTTGTGGTGCTGGAATGATAGCAGGATCCAAGGATTCGAGGGGCTGGGGCTTCGCGCGTTGCGCTACGACGCCACGGGCAAGGGGTCGAGTGAAAGGCTAAACTAACGGGTTGAATTCGAAATATAACGATTGTCAAAAATATGTTCCGATTCAGAAGCGAATCAGGCCGGTATGGCCTGCGGGCCATAGCTTCAGCGGCGGCCTGTGACCGGCCCTACGTTACTGCTTTCGTAGGGCGGGGCACCGCACCCGCCCACAGCAGCCGTAAGGTTATCCTCCTTTGAATCGGAACAAAAATATGACATTTACTATAATAGCCTAACCCCTTTAATCCTAGACCCCTTGGATCCTGGAACCCTGTGGTTAGACCGCTTGTGGGAGAAACCATAACTCTCAGCCCACACATGTTATCAATCTTCGGTGCAGGAGCCTTAGGGCAATTCCGGTGGAGTCTCGTAACGAACGACCCACCCATCTGAGGCCGCCAATTCGACAGACAGTAGAGGATTGAGGAAAATCCGTGTCTCTTGGCGGGTTTTCACGGGAAATCCATAGTGCCGGCTTCGGTGGGTCAGACCGGTGTTGTTTTGGACAAATTCGAAATGGGCCTGGAGGCGATGGTGGATGTGCTGGTTGAGATCCTCTGGAGATACCGCCAAATAACGAGCAATGACAGCCTTCAGGGATGGGTCTGATTCGTAACCAATGCTGTTTCGGGCGGCAGTCATGGCCGCGATAACGGTGCTGCCGGTGCCGAGAAACGGATCTACAACGAGATCTTCCTTCACGGAAAACATGCTGATCAGTCGATAGGGTAATTCAAACGGATAGGCGGCGCTCCGTTGCCTCTTGCCGCCGGACGTCATGGCTTGTCCGGCGCCTTTCAACTCAAGCCACACGTCAGAAAACCATTGATTTCGCTCTTCCCAGAAGAATGCGCTTTCCCGGCGGCGTTCTTTCTCGGCCCGGGTGACGAATCGGCGCCGGTCTCCTTTTCTCAGGATGAGGATATATTCATGCTCTATTGTGACGTAGGCCCCCGGCGGGAGCATTCCCGAACCCATGAACTTGGTCGGGGCGTTGGTGGGTTTACGCCATAAGATCGCCGGAAGGTCAACAAAACCCAGACTGATCATAAAAGACAACACCCGGCTGTGATTGGGGAACAGGCGAAATCGGTCTCCGATGGACCGGGTGGCATCACCGATATTGATGCAGGCGATACCACCGGGTTTCAGAATGCGATAAACTTCCTGCCACACTGCATCGAGCTGCCGATGCATCCGTTCAAACGCCGTATCGCCGTCACCGGATTCCAGGGCCGATGCGATCAACGGATCTTCTCCGCTGAATCCGTTATCCCACATGGCGATCATCGGATAGGGAGGGGAGGTGACCACCAGGTCCACCGTCTCATTGTCGATGGTGTCCATGGCCTTGGCGTTGGAATATCGGATGTAATGGGTGGTTTTCAACGTTTCGTTGGCTTGGGTGTATCCACATGCATTTGTCTTGAGTCATCCAGCCATCCGATCATCACGCAGTTTCGGCCGGCGGCCTTTGCTGCATACATCGCTTGATCGGCCATGTCGATGAGTTCTTCCTTAACACGAAGGTGAACCTGAAACGCTGCCACCCCGATACTGATGGTCAATTTATGATCGGGGAAGCGATTGTGCAAGAGGCTGCCCAGCTCTTCAATTTTGGCACAGATCCGTTCTCCGTATTTAACGGCCCCATCCAAATCCGTGTCTCTCAGGATGCAGAAAAACTCTTCTCCGCCATAGCGTCCGACGATCTCAGTCGGGCGAGAAAATTTAATTAAGGTCCCGGCGATCAGTTTCAGTATGCTGTCACCGGCAAGGTGGCCATATTGATCGTTGAATGCCTTGAATAGATCCACATCCACCATGGCAACGGCAAGGTCTATCTTCCCTTTCAAGGCTTCGTTGTAGGCGTCGGCCAACATCTGATCGATGGCCGTACGATTGTAGGCCCGGGTAAGGCCGTCGAAATCTGCCCGCTGTTTGATATCCTCAAAGGTGCGTGCATTTTCCAACGCCATGCCCAGTTCGTTCGCCACAATCGACACCGTTGATAAATCAGAGACTCGAATCGCTCGTCCGGATGTGGCGTTGTCGACGCTGAGCAAACCGATAATTTTATTGTTGCTGGTGAACGGGACCATACCGATTTCCCGGGTTTTAAGGAACGAGAGGACGTCTACTTCTTGGGGGTCGCGCCCGGCGATGAGCACCGGCACATGCTTCCGGAGGCATTCGATAAACCGCCCGTCAGATGAATCCGGGTGGATTTCAAGGGCCATAATGTCTACCCCAAGACCGGTTGTGTCCTTGAATGCTGTCGGCTTCAGGGTCCGTTTTGGGGAGTCGATGGTAAAGGCAATGATCCGGTCAAACCCGAAATCTTCATGGATGGCGTCCAGCGTTCCTGAGATGATGTCGTCCGGATCTAGGCTCCGATGGGGACGGGTGATGCTTTCCCTCAGCTGAGAAAGGGTTTCGATCTTCTGCCGGAGATCTCCATGGAGGTAGTAATACCGGGTGTTGATCTGCCCCAAAGAAATGTTGGTCCGTAGAAGCTGTTCTCGGAACTCCTCCGTGGATGGATAGGAAAACCCGTAATGGTCGGCGGCCTCGGAGATATCCCGGTCCATTTGGTCCATCAAGGCGGAAAGATGCAGCTTGCCGACAGCCAGGTGCCTTTCCACATCAGGATTGAGAATCGGGTGTCGAAGCGTATCAAAGGAGCCGAATCCCTGGCTCCACACAATGAAATCGGCGAGCGCCACAATGGCGATCAATAGACTGGTCTCCGGGTCTAGCTTCAAATGATCAAAGGGTTGATGATGGAACCGGATCGTCAAAATCAGCCGTTCGGGAAGATTCCAGTGGTGGCCGTAATAGGCCCCAATGTCGTCGTGGCTCAGGCCAAGAATGTCCCGTTTCTTTTCATCCGCCGGGCCGTCAAAATTCTTCAGTTCCTGCACAAAATCGCCGTAGCGGATGCGGCCGGCCACATCCAGAACGATTTTGCCGATATCATGAAGCAGGCCCGCCGTATAGGCCTCCTCGGGATCAGGATATTCCAGCTGTTCCGCCAGAGCCCGGGCGATGCCGGCCACCGCCAGCGAGTGCTTCCAGAATGTCGTGCGGTCGAAATTGGAAGACGCCTGCCGGTTGAACAGGGTATCAAACAGAATCAGGTTGAGCGCAACGGATCGTACTTTGTCAGGACCCAGTCGGGCCACGGCGTCATCGACGGAAGAAAAATGTGTCGACACACCGAAGGTCGCCGAGTTGACGAATTGAAGCACTCGCTGGGCAATGGCCGGATCGGTGCCGACAATTCTTGCCACGCTTTCACCCGAGGTGTCCGGGGTTAAGAGCTTGCTGGCCAGCAGGGGGAAGGGCGGTAGATTTTCGATACGGTCCATCAGGGTCGCCTGGACATCCTCTTCCGGCGGTAGAATGGCGTTCAGATCCACGAAGAGTCTCCATTTAAGAATATCAGCCGCCAAGCGATGCCCCTCATGGAAGTCTATCTACGGACAGGTAAATCAGGCTACACTCGACATAAGTTCATCAAACCCAGTGCTGAAATTTTGACATGTGTTTCGTCCTGCATAACGGTCATTGGCAGTGCATTGTCGAAATAGCCCGGATGTTCCTCTCAGTTACTAACGTGAATGTTTGTAGCGATTGGGTGACAAAATTTCATGAAATAGCTGGATCAGATCCAGGAGAACAATGCCGTCCCTAAAAGCAGCCAGATAATCCCAAAAAGCCGAAAGGTCTGATCCGTCGCGGTTTCAAGATACCACTGCCGGATAGGTACATAGAGTCCCCTTGGATTAAAGAAAATGAAGACCCCTTTGAGAAGAGAGATCATGCCCAACAGAACAATGAATCCTGGATGATGACTGGATGTGGCTGATGCGATCAACAAAGCGCCGATTACGGCGGCAACGATCGCGATGATTTTTTCATTGGCTGGCGTCATCAAACTGTTGACGTAACGACGCATGTCCTCGGTGTAAAGTACGAGTCCGGCCCCCCCGGCAACCATGAAAAAACTAAACAGGTAAAGGAACCACTTCATAATGCTCTCCCTTGCGGTTTCGTGAAATGTTCTATTCAAAATATTCTATCCCGGATATCGCACTCAATAGAATTCATGCGATATTCGGGATCAGTTGCGATGACCTTAATGAAAGGTCTTTGCGGTGTCAAGAAGTATTCAGCAACATACTGAAATTCATACTTTTCCTTATAGTTTCAAGATTTTCTGACGGTGGCTGAAAGGACTGGAAACACCGGGCTCCGGAGGGTCTTGTCATGCCGGTCACGGATCAAGTCCGGGATGACGGACCTGTGGTTCGACGGATTCGACAGACTCGACGGATTCGACTGATTCGACAAGCTCACCGCAAGCAAGCTCACTGCAGGCAGGCTCACCACCATGTGTCCCGCCAAGGCGGGATCGAGGGGGAATCCAGGTCTTTTTGAGATAGGTTCCAGTTCCTTCGGCAGCGAATTGTTGATACAGTTTCCAGGCACGATCCAGGCTCTGGGAACCCAGAAAATGACACAAGACACTCCAAACCGCCATACCCCGTTGCGACGCCTCGCCATCGTCATTGTCGGCTCTCTCTTGATCGCCGGCCTGGCCGCGGCCGGCTATGTGGTGCAGGATCTGGGCTACCGCGCGACCGGCTATACGGCGAAGCAGGCCTGTTCCCTGGTGAATGTCACCGGCCAGCCTTTGGACGCCGTGTTGAGCGAGCTTCAGGAAGACAACCCCTCATTCAATATGTGGACGTCGAATGGAACCCCACGGACGGGACGGTTCACGCCGGGTTTTTTGGTCTTTTCCGGAACACCGCTAAGTACCGTCCGCCCCTCGGAGCGGTGCTCGTCTATCCGGGCTACGAGGCGGCGATCGAAGCATTTCCCCGTCCGGATGTGCGGGAACGCGCCGCGCCCTCCCGAACGTCCGAACCGTTTCTGAGTTTGAAGGCTTCGGATGATTCCATGCTTAGCCGGGTGGACAAGCCCGCCTTAGCCAGAGCGCTGGCCTACGCGTTTGGGGAGCCTGCGGATGGAGAATCGACACGACGCACCCGGGCGTTGTTGGTCATATGGCACAATCGGGTCATTGCCGAACAATACCACACGGACGTTAAAGCGGATTCCCTTTTTCTGGGATGGTCCATGTCAAAGAGCATTCTCAGTCTGGCTATCGGCCGGCGGATCCATCAGGGTGTCATGTCCCTGGAAGCCTCGGAATTGCGACCGGAGTGGCTGCAGGACCATCGCCAATCCATCCGCCTCGAGCAATTGCTGCGAATGGAAAGCGGGCTGAAATTCAGCGAAACGTATTCTCCGTTTTCAGATGTACTGACCATGCTGTACCGCCGGCCGGATATGGGGGGCTATGCAGCGTCTTTCGAGCGTGAGGCCCTGGCGGGTGGTTCGCCATGGTTGTATTCCTCCGGAACCACAAATATTCTTAGCCATCAGCTCAGACGCAGTTTCGATCACGATACCGCCTATGTACAATTTCTATGGGATGAGCTTCTGCTACCCATTGGCATCCATACCGCCCAGCTGGAGTTTGATGCCAGCGGCACCTGGGTGGCCTCTTCCTACGCGTATGCCACGGCCCGGGACTGGGCCCGTTTCGGTAAATGGATTCTCGATGACGGTCTCTGGGAGGGACGTCGACTTCTCCCCGTGGGTTGGATTCAACAATCCATGACCCCCACCCCCAGTTGCCGGGCCAGCGAGGCCACAGGAGATCCACCCGGAGCCAGTTATGGGATGCAATGGTGCCTGAACCGGAAAAATGCCGAGGGCGTCAACTGGATGCCCCTGGTCCCAGAGGATATGATTACCGCCTGGGGCCACTTTCATCAATACATGACGGTTATCCCGTCTCGACAGTTGATTGTGGTGCGTCTGGGACTGAGCAAGGGACCTGCGGGATGGGATTACGAGCGATTTCTGAGTCTGCTCCTATCGGCTCTGCCAGATCAGATGAGCGAGTCCACCCCGCAAAAGTGACGAACCATAGAGCCCGAGATGCATTCTTGAAATGGGTTCAAAAAAAAGGCCGAGGCAAAATACCCCGGCCTTTTTTAAGGCTGTTGAAATCAGCCATTCCATCATCCTCCACGCTCCCCCGTTAAATACCGCCGTCGGCGGCCCCTGCGAAGCAGGGGTTGAACAGGGCAAGCCTACCCCGTTGTATAGACTGGGGAGATAGGTAACAGTTGTTCGGAGACATGGGTAACACTACCATCAGGCATATCGTTTACACTTGGGAGAACGACTATGCCA
>Ga0209569_1000007_pt1 | contig 16708 bp, 13 predicted proteins | sample WorMettaBAHAMAS1_FD_187407 | JGI IMG/M metagenome (GOLD analysis project Ga0209569, IMG submission 187407) | Marine gutless worms symbiont microbial communities from Max Planck institute for Marine Microbiology, Germany - Olavius tantulus... ... | reverse complement strand
CTTTAATAATCAATCCAAATTCCGCAATCCAAAATCCAAAATCCGGCCATCTGTCCTCCGAAGTCTGTCTTCTGCCCTCCGACATCTGTCCTCTGTCTTCTGTCCTCCGACCTCTGCCCTCCGACATCTGTCCTCTGTCTTCTGTCCTCCGACCTCTGCCCTCCGACATCCGTCCTCTGCCATCTGTCCTACCCGCCCCCTATTCCGGATAACAGCAAAGTATTGCATGTCGTCGGTGATTATGGTATTTGCGCCCATTTTATTGTGAATATGAATCGTAACCGCAATAGATACCATAGGGATGTAATATGAATAACAGAGAGGCTGAAACAACCGCCACACCGACGGGTAAGCCACCGCGCGTGGTGAGCATTCCTCGGAAAATACGAAGACAGTTTGACCAGCCGGCAGCCGTTAGAGTTAGACGCTTTATATGGCGCCAGTTCCAAATCGCGCTGGGTAGTCTGGTGGCGGCGTTCGGATTTGCCCTGTTCCAGATCCCGTTCAAGTTGGCTGCCGGGGGCGTCACGGGTCTGGGTATTATCGTAAATCATTTCACCAGTTTTCCGGTAGGTTTGACTTTCCTGATATTGAATATTCCACTCCTGGTCCTGGGCTTTTTCCGGCTCGGACGCTGGCGGTTCTTGGTGTCCACACTGCTATCCGTGTTGTGTTTGTCGTTCGGGATCGACTTTTTCAACATCTACTTGCCGGTCATCAATACGAAATGGCCCATAACCGATGATCTCCTGTTGGCATCCATCTATGCCGGCGTGCTTTTCGGCGTCGGCATGGGCATTATCTACCGGGCGGGAGGCACCGTGGGCGGCACGTCCATCCCGGCCCGGATTCTTCACGAGCGCACGGGCTTTCCCATGTCCCAGTCCTATCTCTATACAGATGGAGCGATCATCATCCTGGCAGGATTGGTGTTTAGCTGGGAGGTGGCACTGTTGGCCACCCTGACACTGGTGCTCTCGGGTATCGTGTCCGATTTCGTGCTGGAGGGGGTCAGCCGGGTGCGCACGGTAACCATCGTGATAAATAATCCGGAAGATGTTCGCTTGGCAATTATTTATCGGCTCCGGCGCGGGGTCAGCCTGTGGCCGATCGAAGGCGGCTACTCAAAAAGCGCACGAACCATGGTCTTTTGCACAGTCCTGCGCTCTCGAGTGGCCGACTTGAAATACACCATCTCGACCGTAGACCCGGACGCGTTCATCGTTATCGGGATTGCACAGCTATTCGTGGGGGGATATTATGGTCAACGCCTTCCGACGTCTGCAATAGCCGGTGATGCCAGCCAGAACGCCCAATCTGAAAGCGATGCGAAGAGTGTTCTCGCTGAATAGTACTCGAGCATATACGCATATCTTCCCTTTCTACCAGTGGGCGTAACGCTGACGGAATTGTAGAAGTTTGAACGCAGAGAAATCGGTGGTGAATCCGTTCTCCCCAAGGAGAAACGCAATAAAACAACACCGTCCCGCTCCACTTTCCTTATCTGGTTTAAAAAGGACGGTGCCTACAGCGGGATTCTCGTTCATGCCGTCTGGAAAAGACCTGATGACTTTAAAGTACTAGCCCGGATATTGCACCAAACAGAGGTTTTTATGGCCAAGGCACTTCGAGGCGAAGCTGTAGTCCAGCTACCGCGAGCCTCGAATAACGCCAGCCATGGAAACCTCAGTTTGGCCCAGAGGGTGAAATCTTTTCAGAGTCTGTTCTAAATATTGACTATGACAAATTATACTCTTGCCGAACAGATTAATATTTACAGGAACGCTCCGATATTGCTTCTTTTCAGCTAAGTGCTGAAATGATTTCATGCAATATTCGGGATAGAATGAGTTTACACTGACCCTTCCGTCGTTCCAGGTTTGTTCAAAAAAAGAGCCAAACTGAAAGTCTATGCTTCGCAGGCGTTAGGGCCTCCATCGGTTAGTGAATTCGATTACCGAATGAAATGATGATCTGAGAAATTGCACCCTCCTCTGTCCTCTTCTCTCTGACCTCCGACATCCGACCTCTATCTTCTGCCCTCTGTCCTCTGCCATCCGTCCTCTGTCCTCCGACATCCGACATCCGACATCCGACCTCTGTCTTCTGCCCTCTGTCCCACCCGTCCCCTTTGTTTTAATTCTTCAGCTGCCGGCGACAGGGCGATTAACCAGATAAATGCCGCCGCCCACCAGCGCCAGGGCCAGCAGCAGCAGCGGTGTCATTGGCTCGCTCAACAGCAGGCCGCCGGCCAGAACGCCGAAAAGCGGGGTGAGGAAAGTAAAGGACGCCAAGCGTGACGGCGGATAATGGCGAATAAGCCAAAACCAGGCAAGATAGTTAATGGAGGCGACCCAGAAGGCCTGGTAGGCGATGCAGCCTGCAGTCACCCAGGTGATTCGAGTCACGCCGGCCTCTCCCATGGCCACGGACCCGAGCGGCAATACCACGGCAGAGACCAAAAGTTGGTAGAGCAGGGTTTTACCTGGTGAAATCCGCACCAGGGGACTGGCTTTGATTAACACCGTCGTGGCCCCCCAGAGGACGCCCGCTGCCAGGACCATACTGTCTCCAACCAGCATGCGATACGTGGGAAGTGAGATAGATTCGCTAAAGTCGGCGACAATACCGGTAAACGCGCAGCAAAGACCGCCAACCTGAATCAGTCGAATTTTTTCTCCGGGTATAAAGAGATACGCCCCTAGTGCGACGACAAACGGTGAGACGTACATCAGGACGGCCGACCGTGACGCATTGGTATACTTGAGGCCCCAGTAGAGAAGGAGAAACTCACCTGCGAAAAGCAGACCTGCCGCAATGCCCCACATCAGGGTGCCATCTTTTTCCCATATCGGTTCGCGCCGGAGCCACATCCAGATGCCCACCAGAACGGTGGCGCCCAACGACCGCATCCCGGCCTGCAGCATGGGAGAAATCCCCTGTAGAGCGACTTTAATGGTAACCTGCTGCAAGCCCCAGCTAGCGCAGAGAACCACCAGAAGTACCGTGGCGGTGAGATCCAGAGTCTGAAATTGGTGAGAAGATTTATCCATTATTCAGACGATCGTGATGAACTTTTGGCTGGAGGGCTGTCATCCGATCCGTTGGCGTTTGAAACCACAGCAGTCGCTCCTCGGCAGCGCTTCAGAGAAACGAAAAAAATCATGACCGTCCCCTTTTTCCACGGTTTACTATCGAAACTTGTGTAGTCCCTCACCCCGAGCCCAATGGACTTCTGTCCGCTTTAGGCTTTCAGCTTTCAACTTTAAACTTTCAGCCGCTACCCTTTCAACCTTCAGCTTAAAAACCTTCAGGGCCTGAAACCCGAAACCTGACACCTGAAGTCTGTGCCTGTCCTCTGACATCCGACATATGATCTCCGACACCAGATCCAATTTCAATTGGTTATCGTGGTTCGACCCAGGTGCAATAACCTTAATAACCTACCAACGTCCCCTATTCTTTCGGCTTTAATAAAAAGGCTGAAATTGTTCTAATTTTGGAATCGAGTAAAGATCAAAAATACTGTAACCGTCTGATCCGGGCCATTAATTACTATAATTTACCGATCGATATCTGGCGCGTTGGAAGGGTCGCATATTAAACATATTTTCGGTTCTATTTCTGAAATGCATCATGATAAGTATTCAGCAAAAATGTTCATTGCTAGAATCAGGAGAAAGTTATAAAACAATGCACATCCAGCAAACTCCGCTACCCGTCTCATAGACATAAGCTGTGTCTGTATTATATGTTTAACTTTACTCCTCCAGCATTGTCTCAATAGCATGAAATCTCTTTTTAGCATTATCCATCCAGAGATGAGTAGAATCCCGGATCTTCTTAGGGGCAGTCTCGTATGCAGACTTAAGTCGGTCGAAAGCGTCTCGGGTTTGCTTCATATCGCCGCAAGATGCGTGGTAAACGATCTCTGCCTCAAAATAGGCAATGAATCTTCGATCAGCGGTTGGACCAACTTGCTGGGAATAGTCGGAGAAGGCCTTGCGCGCGATGGCGAGCGCCCAGTCAATAGCTTCTTGTTCGTCCTCGGGCAACTGTTCACGCATGCGTTGGGGGGGCTTCGTGTCGGTCTGAATGAGAAGGAGAGCCTTCACCATCTCCGATGCTCTTAGGAACAGTTGTGTGAGGTGTGAGCAACGGTACTCGTCCTCTCCGAGCGGCCCATCCGAATTGAGAACTGCAAGGCGACGCTCGATAGCAATCTTAAAGGAACGCCAAGCAGTAGAGGGTGGGAGTGCGCGAGCGACATTTTCCTGTCCTATCATGGCCCACAGTTCATACTGAACTAGGTCACCGAGATCCTTCGCTTCTGCTCTGCCCAATGCCTTCTCGAGAAGGTTCTTGGCTTCTTCGGCATATGAGATACATCTGTTAAAATACTGCAGTGCCCGCTCGCGTGCTTCATTCAAACGTTGACAGTAGTCTTTCTGTAAGTCTACCCCTGTGCCTTCTGAAGCTGAATTTTCGCAGAGTTCGTCGAGCGCCATTCTTGTCTTATTCTCAATGAGCCCGAGATAGTCCACTGCGTAGGCCAAGCCAACCAACAGTACTGCCTCATATTCGGGACGTGGAATCGAGCTAGGGTCGATCAACATTTTTTTAATTCGGTCTTCCAATTGTATAAAGGCGCGTTGTGATCCGGGATATCCGACCCTTAGTCTTTCTTCAGGTGTTATGAGCTTGTTCGCCTTGTCCTCCTCCCAATAGAGGTGTTGGGCGAGCAACAACTCACCGTAGGACGAACCATTGTCATGGTTTTCATCGAAGAGAAAATTCAGGTGAGCAACGCTGCGGTTTTCCTCATCGACGCCTCCAAAGGTAAGTGTCTCGTCTTCAAGAAATGAGTTGCTGAAAAGATAGTAATGCTCTAATACGACCCACGCTCCGGGAAGATTATGCTCTAAGTCTGAGATGATCGCCTCATAGACGCTTTCAGGTATTTGGAAATCTTCATTCATTGAATATGCGGCCTCGAAAGCGCAATCGATTCTATCTTCCCATGCATGCTCGGGCCGAGCGGAGATCGGATCAATGCCAAGTCTGTCCCGAAAATAAGCAGGAAACAGCTCGTGTGGATCGGCGTGAACAAACCGAGCTGAGAATCGCTTTTGAATAAATCGTGAAAAATTATTAGAGGGGTCTGCATTATGGGAGACCCAATACCACTTACTCGGATACCGTTCCCCAGTTCCGATGGCTTCGATTAATGGGTTCATATCGAAATGGTCACCACCTCGATAGCCAATAACGATAATTGGCGCATCGCTGGTCAAAGGGGTGCGGAGAGCGGTGCGGAGAACGCTCTGAAAAGGAGTCGCGAGGCCACGTGCAAGCGCACTGGTTGGGGGCGAATGTTCAGCCGCTGTTAGATCATCCGTTTCCAGTCGGTGGATTGTGCCGTGAAAAGCGATGATCTCCTGCACACCCTCTGGAACCCGTTGATTTTTCTCCAGGGAAGCAGTGGTGGTATATTGGAACTTGACGGAAGGATCGGCATGATGGTATGCGTCCGCGAGCATTTCATCGAAGTTTGAAGTCAAGATAGGTCCAAGGAGGCCTTCCCGGGATAGGACAGCCAAGCTCCGAGAGAAGGTGTTATACCCGGCACCGGCGCAAAGCTCTCGCCAAAACTGGGCTACATCAAACCGCGGACGGCCACCCTTTCTCCTTCCTGAGCGATAGCGGAATAGCGAACAGAGTACCTCCAGTGTAATGTGTGGCTGCTCGAGTCGGGAGAGTACTCTATAAGTGCGAGCCTCAGAGTTGTTGGAAACACGGCTGAAAAGCCACCTTACCATCCGCTCCATCAGCCCGGTAACGACGGGCAGGTGGTTATATGACGCCCCTGCACCGAGCAATAGGACAGGGCGCCTCTCAGGAAATTGTCGCCCTTCGTCTAGAAGGCGTGCGAGATCATCAACTCCAAATTTCTTAACATCCATGTTGCATTCCTTTAGGTTTGTGTATCGACCTTTCTATTGATCCATATGCAAAAGCGACCAACATTTTCCCTCTGAAACATGCCATCCACCTCGTTAGGGGTCTCAGGAGCACTCTCCACAGACTATGTTCCTTTTTCGGTGACTACTCAATTGGCTGACACAGCTAGTTAGTAAGTAGCGGCTTCGATCGTTTATAGGTATTCAATCGAATTCGCTTGTTTATTCGATAATTCGGCAATTTTTTCCTTTCGAGTGCACGGATATTCCCATATTGGCATGGAAAAATGCAAAAAAACCAGTGCAAATCTGCCAAAAAATTGGGGGAAGGATAGGGGTCACATCTTAATTATTCACTATTTCTTTTGCTATACCTGTACGCCGAGTTTTCAGCAGCTCTTTGTTCTTTATCTGTGCATCTGATGCTTTATTATGCTTGCTATCTTTGCATCTGAAATGTCACTGCAATCCCCTATCTTCTTTCCACAATATGTACTGAAAGCAATCCTAATACTGACTTTTAAGCAAGAATGGATCAGTCATGCTAGTACTTAATATTTAAGATGTGACCCCAGTGCTTTACTTTATTTTACTCTTTCACTTGAACCCTTGAATCCTTGGCCCCTTGAATCCTCTTCGATAACTATCTTGATCCGCCCCCAGATCCACCCCTGTCTTCTGTCCTCCGAAGTCTGTATTCTGCCTTCTGCCCTCCGACCTCCGATATCTGACCTCTGACATCTGACCTCTGTCCTCTGCTTGGCGCGCCATAGCTCGGAGAGCGACGGCGGCTCCTCCGATATCTGACCTCCGACATCTGTCTTCTGTCCTCCGACATCTGTCTTCTGTCCTCCGACATCTGACATCCGACATCTGATATCCATACCCTGCCCTCTGACATCGGACATCCGACATCTGATATCCGTACCCTGCCCTCTGCCCATCATTCTCGGTCTGCCTCAAAGTCCGCTGCGGGCGCTACGGTGGCTTCGATGATATCTTCTCCATATTTTTCAGCCAGAAACCGCTCTCTGTATAAATAGAAAGCCGCATCGCATACTTTGTTGGTGTAGTAGGCGTTGAATCCGGCTCCCACAACCGCACCCGTAATCGGCACAATTTGGCTCAATTTTCCTTTGGTCAACCGAACGCCCAAGGACCGGGCGATCGTTTGAATAATCCGGACGAAGGAGTTCTTTTCCAAATCGTTCCAGACCTTTTTTTCTGCAACATCCTGGGAAATCCGCACGAGCTGGGCCATGGCAATCTGCTTTGCCGCATCGTTGGGGCTTGAAGCTAATTCTAAAATGTTGAGAGCGAAAAGCCTTTCCTGCTGTAAGGCGATATCAAAACCATAATAGGTTGCATATTCACCGATCGCTCTTTGATTTAGAGCGATCAGAGCGATGATGTCCGCAGGGATTCCGGGCAATCCGGCATAACCGGTACCAGCGCCTTCGGCACCCGCTAAGGTCTTGTATTTTGCTCCTATCCAGCCGTTTAACCTGTCGACATCTTCTAGGTCCAATGAGAATATGTCCGTTGGGATCAAAATGTGCTGATATCCCGCCTTACGGTACTCTTTGTAGATGGCATTCTGGCGCACGGTCCAATGGGACACATCATTTAGCAGGCCGACCAATCCGCCGATAGCCTTTTCGATGACCCAATCGACTCCGGGCACTTCCGAGATTAATTCCCCGGCTTTCTCAATAGGCCAATTGATAACCTCCATCCCCTTTCCGAACCAGCCAGTTTGCGGACTTTTCCACTCATGAATGCTCAGAACGGCGGACCTTTCGTAGTCTGACATCTTCTTCATAACGGTATTCAATTATTACTTGGTTCCTTATTTCCTATACGCACACCGTTTGGTTTCTCAAATATGGAAATGTAAAGAACGTCCCCTAAATGCTGTCAAAATAAACAATCCGGATGAAACTCATGCTGGTCGGCCATCACTTTTATAATTCTTAACTCTGTTAATGGTAGAATCGCAATCTATCAGGAAAATAGGTATTTCGGTCAGGATATCGGCTCCGATTCTTATCGGTTCGGAGAATGGCAAACTTTTCTAAGTAATTTTCGAGGATATCCCGATGGATAGCAGAATGTCGGTGAATTTTCCAGTTATTGAGTTGTAGTAGTTAAAAAGGTTTAAAATGTGTAAATGTGAAGAACGTCCCCTATTTCCGAAGCATTCAGGCGAAGTTCCAAACCTGCCGATCTAAAAAAGCTGGCACAGGAGTTAATTATTGTCCTATTCCTGCCAATTTTTATGGTATGATCTGTGAACCGCCGTAGATTATCTGCCGCTGTGCTTGGTTATTTCATTGAATTGCATCCACGTGCAATGGAATGTGGTGGACAGGGCCGCCCAGCGTATCTCACGGAGAGTGGCTGTCCTATTAGGGATGACCGTGTTTACGATGAACACCCCCTGACGGCAGTCCTGTTTGCCGTCCCGTAGGAAAGCCTTCAGACAGGATGGACATGGGTGCTGTGGGAAGCCATATTGACCATAAAATTTCAACGACGCCTGCAGATTTGCGGAAGTCTTAACACTCTATTTCATAACTGCCTTCGGTGAGCCATGAAACGATTTGCCACCTTTCTTTTGGTTGCCTTCTTATTGGCCGGTAGCGCACAGGCATTGACGCTTGAAGAGATATTCAGCAAGACCGATTCGATCCGGAACCTGAGCTACTGGACCAAGGTTAAATCGCCGGCGAACACAATCCGAATGTTTCGGATCTGGATCCATGGCGACGATGTATACGTCGATGGGCTCTTCGGCGGAACCAAGCACGTTGACGGGAAATCCTTCATATATCAAAACGACAAGTGGGTCGAATCCCCCGGACTCACCGTTAACACGGCGATCTCGTTCATCAAGAAGGCCAGGGAGGCAGACGACACCCGGATTACCGGTGAAGAATCCGTGGGCGGAGAGCCGACCACCGTAGTCGCCTACACCGAGCCGCGGCCGAAACAGGGGGGATCGGAAATTCATGTCACGCTGTGGGTCTCCAACAAGACCGGGATCCCTTTGAAAATCCTGGTAAACAACGTTACTCAGAAGAAGGTTCAGACCGAAGAGATCACCGACATCACCTATGGAGAGGAGGACTACAAGGATTTTTTCCGCGAACTGGCGGAGAGAAAAGAGCGGGTGCGGCGCGCCAAGGAGGCCCGCAAGAAACCGTGGCATCCTGAAAAAGAGAGGCAGTATGCGGAACTGATGGAAATGGACAAACAGGCGGCGGTAAGCGCACAGGACAAAATTGATGGCTAGGATGCATTTCACAAGGGTACCCTGCCAGATGACCCGGACAGCGGCCGTGACAACGTTATGCGCCTGTACGCCTATGAGCGTGTCTTCTACTGGAAGTGGGCTTCCCGGTTTCATTTCAGCGAAAACGGAATTATCCGCGACACCGAGATGGGGCTGGAATGGGTCCCCGGGCCCGACAAGGACATCAACTGGAAAGAGGCACAATCCTGGGTCAGCAGCCTTGCACTTGACGGCGGAGGGTGGCGTTTGCCGACGATCGAAGAGCTCAAAGGCATTCATAAACGGGGCTCAGTCGGACACTTCCACCCGCCGTTTTTTCCGGAAACCGGCTGGCGCCTGTGGTCGGCTGACGAGTGGCGGCCGCTCAACGCCTGGTGCTTCAGCTACACTTACGGCCGCAAGTACTCGAGGCACGTGAACGATTCTAAAGATATGCGCGCCGCGGCGGTGAGAGCGTATGGAAATTCGGAATAAGAATAGGGTCGAACCAGGATGAAATCCCACGATAGAGTGGAAAAATAGGGGGCGCATCCTGTATTTTTCATTAGCTTGATCCAATCCCAAATTAAACTGCCAGCGTCCCCTGATTCCGCTATCTCGTATCTCTTATAGATTAATTTCATCTCCGGGTTTGGCACATTTCACACAGGAGATTGTGCTGTTGAATTCTTTCTTCAGATGTGTACCAAAATATGTCGTTGTTTCTCCAGTTATCGGAATCGCCTTTTCTTGTAAATCTCTCATAGAAAGATGAATTGGTTCGGGTTCCCCATCCCTACCGTTGAGATCGATCAACACAACCTTTGGTTTTCGTGTTAACAACTGATGAACAGATTCACACCAGCGGGTATCAGCAACATAAGCAAAATAGATACTATCGTCCTTATGTACGAGAGAAAACTCATACGTATCGATTAAATGGTCCAGCTTGAATATGGTTGTCTGGTATCCATCGACCAACCTCGGCTTCGATGTCTCGTTGATCTCCAGAAAGGTACAAAATTCCTTCATCCATTTGATGCAGGGATGTTTCGAGGTAAAAGCACTGATCACTATATTTTCGCACATCTTTTCCAGGCCATCCGGCCCGATTATCTCGAAGGAAAATTCCGTCCCAGTCTCATCATTTGCAAAGAATGCCGATAAGATCAGAAAGGGAAGGCCAAAAAGATGGTCGCCATGCAAATGAGAAATATAAATCGTTCGGATGGAAGATAGGTCGATGGTATTCTTGTGAAGGGATAGCATGATATCCGGCGGTGTTTCACACAGCAGGGTTTCATCAATCACAAAGGAGTTATAAGGAAGCCCGTCATTAATGCCGCCGCCAATACCTAAAATCTTAATTTTCACTACCTGTTCCTTTCTGTGGCTATCATCATTCTCTGCGATCTCTGCTTGGCGCGCCTTAGCTCTTAGAGCGACGGCGGGATATCTGTCCTCTGTCCTCTGCTTGCCCGCCATAGCTCAGAGAGCGACGGCGGGACATCCAACATCTGACATCCGACATCCGACCTCTGCCCTCTGCCCTCTGCTTGCCCGCCATAGCTCAGAGAGCGACGGCGGGACATCCGACATCTGCCTTCTGTCCTACCCGTCCCCTATTCCACTCCTGAATCGACAATTAATTTTGTCAATGTGTAGGTCTGACCCCCTTATTTTTCCTGCGAAAAGCAGATCTGCCGCAATGCCCCACATCAGGGTGCCATCTTTTTCCCATATCGGTTCGCGCCGGAGCCACATCCAGATGCCCACCAGAACGGTGGCGCCCAACGATCGCATCCCGGCCTGCAGCATGGGAGAAATCCCCTGTAGGGCGACTTTAATGGTGACCTGCTGCAAGCCCCAGCTATCGCAGAGAACCACCAGAAGCACCATGGAGGTGAGGTCCAGAGTCTGAAATTGGTGAGATGATTTATCCATCAATCAGACAACCTTGATGGTCTTTTGTAGAGGTTTAGTAAACATTCTTTACATTTGTAGAAATGATTAGAACAGAAGATTCAAGAAACAGTGGGGGTTTTCTTAGACTAGCGTTTTCGATATCAAAATCATCGATATTGATTTTATCTTTTCACTTGAATCCTTGGATCCTTGAAGCCTTGAACCCTCAACATTATTTAACTGTGTCCGGCCCAGATCTCCCAGCACGTGCAGCTATCTCGGCAATAATACCGAATGTGTAAATGTGAAGAACGTTATATATTGAAATAACTTATTGCTGAAATGTGGCCAGTACACCAGGAAGTTTATATCATACCAATCTGGTTTGTTCCTTAAGCCAGCGTGGAAAAAGTTATTCCGCATCTTCCATCACATATAGCCGGTTATTAACGCTTACCACACCTTCTACTTTGGATAATGCATCTTCACATTCTTTTATAGACTGAGCGGAATCCGCCGAACCAGATAAATCTACGATTCCTCTATCAACAGAAACATTGACCCAAACTACCTTGGGGAATTCCTCAAGAACTGCTTCCAATTTGTATTGTAACGATAAATCCGTCAACTTTTCAGTTGTCTCTTCGGATCTTACTTTAAATTCATGCGCATCTAAAGTATTTATAATCAGTCCCACCCCCGTATCCACTGAGATAGTATTAGTATTTATAATGAGATCATAGAGATCCTTGTCTTCCCAGTCATACTTAAAAAAGGAACTAATAAATCCTGCAGAGTCACGGTCGCTTTTTCTAAGTATCTTTTCTGCATCTCTCTCTTTGTACCCTTTCTGCTCCACAAGGCGCCTTGTCCGAACCTCGAACGGGGCGATAATCCTATCGCGCAGTACTCCGGGTAGATCCTTGAACAAAATTTGCGCCCCCCAACCGTAAATCACCACATTGCCCTTTTTTGCAAAATCAGAGAGCACAACCTTTATCAAGTAGAGCAACCTTTTTTTCTGATGGGAAAAAGATTCCCAAAAAGAAAGTCCCTTTTCATCAAAATTTTCATGTACTCGAAGCCCATAATCAGCAAGCGCTTTAGCTATTTCTGGTTTGTCTATGAAATCATAATTCAGTTTATCGGCAACCGCCTTAGCTATTTCATCACCAAGGCTTCCCATCTGCCTTGAAATCGTAATAATAGCCATCTCCTTACCCTCCTTCTTAATGATACTTGAACTCCCACCGACTAGTGTTAATTATTGATAAGTCGTTCATGATGGCCCACTCGTTTGTGAATTTGAGTGGTTCACATTCTCAGGGGATTTCATTTGTTCTCGAAAATGTTAAACTAGGTGCTTAGCATTTACGCCTGTGTAATGATGTTACTTCTCTCCGGCATTTCGGTTGCTCTGTTCTCAATAGTCATGAATTACGCCGTCGATGATACTGATTCCATCAGCCAGGGCAGTATGGTTGTAGCTGCTAAGACCGGCTTGTAGGGGTCAAGAAAAAACGGACACTAAATCAAGCCATTGGCAGGAATTAGCTCAACGATACACCTCCTTTATTTAGACGGTATGCCAAGCGACGTTAATTGTTCATATTGTTGATGGGTTAATAACACCCCCTCTTTGTGCGCCTGTTTCCTCAGCTTCAACCGGCGTTCACCTGGTAAACGTGTGTTCGATTGGATTCGTATTGCTTCTATGAGGTCTTCTATTCTGGAAAGAAACTGATGATTCGATAAGGGATTCGGGTCAAATGCCAGCAGGAGTTGGCCCACACCTGGCGGCTCCCCTTCGGCTGTAAAGAAGGAACTGGCTTCAAAGCCAAAATGCGCAGCCGTCAGGGCTGCCGACAGGACTTCCACCATCAGCACCAGGGCAGCGCCTTTGGCCTCCCCCATGGGCACCATGGTGCCGGAAAGGGCGGCTTCCGGATCAGTGGTGGGTTGGCCGTCGGCGTCTAATGCCCAACCTGAGGGAATGGATTCCTTGTTTTGTTTGGCCACCATGATCTTTCCCCGGGCGACTTTGCTGAGAGACAGATCGATAACCAAGGGGTCTTTTTCTCTTCTGGGACAAGCAAATGCGATGGGATTGGTTCCAAATACGCCTGTTCTACCCCCCCAAGGCGCGATAGCCTTGGGCGTGTTGGCGAACAACAATCCCACCAACCCTCTCCGAGCCAGGGCCTCCACATGATAGCCTGCCGCACCGCAATGGTGGGAGTGGGTCACTGCCGCAACAGCGATGCCCGTTTTCGGTGCCAGCTTGCAAAGTGTTTCCACGGCCAATGCCAGCGCCCCAAAAGCGAATCCATGCTGCGCGTCAATGCGAATGGCGGCATCGGCCACACGGGTTTCGACAGGTACGGCATGCCCATCGACTTTACCACTTGCGGATTGGGCACAATAAGACAGCAGTCTTGATAATCCGTGCCCTCCCAAACCATCGGCCTCGGCAGCCACTAACGCACTGGCGACCAGGTTCGCGTTTTCTTCGTTGGTGTTATGCAATGTCAACGCCTTTACTGCCATTTGATGCAGTTGTGCTAAGGAGAGTTGTTTGCCTTTCATCTGGACTCCTCCAATACCTTGCATACATTTTTCAGGGTAACCTGGCTAACCCGTTGGTTGGATTCAACGGTAATACCGGCAATGTGTGGCGTCATGAATAGATTGGGGACACCGGCGAAAAGGGCGGCAGCCGCTTCTGTTAGTGGCTCGGTTTCAAATACGTCCAGGGCCGATCCGCCGAGATGGTTGGACTTTAGCGCTTCCACCAAAGCCTTCTCGTCAACGGTACCTCCCCTTGCAGCGTTGATCAGGATTGATCCCGGTTTCATCAGGGCAATCGCCTCAGAGTTGATCAGATGTTGGGTGGTCTCCGTTAGGGGAACGTGCAGACTAACCACATCCGCTAAGGGCAGCAATTCACTCAAGTGATCCATTTTTCTGGTACCCTGCCAACACCGATCATCGGCGGGAATATAGGGATCAAAGGCAATGATCTCCATTCCCAAAGCCTTTGCCCGTTTTGCCGTTTCCCGGGCGATACGGCCGAATCCGATCAGGCCAAGAGTTTTTCCGGCGGTCTCACAACCCATGGATTGTTGGCACGGCCATTTTCCGGCCAGCATCTGAGATGTTGAAAGAAACGCGCTCCGCAGTAGCATCATCAAACTGGTTATCACCCACTCAGCGACAGACGCATCGTTCGCGCCGGTGGCCGGACAAACAGCAACTCCCCTTTTTTCACAGGCTGCCATATCGATGCTATCAAGTCCGACTCCCAATCGACCCACCACCTTCAGTTTCGGGGCCGAATCCAGCAATTCCTGGTTTACCTGGGTGCGATTGCGTACCACCAGCGCCTGGGCGTTTTCTAAAAATGCCTTCAGTTGGTCAGGATGGTCGACGAGGTTGGGATCGTAATGGGTATCATACCCTTTGGCGATCTCGTCTATATATTCTTCATCCATAAACTCACTGATTACGATGTCTGCCATTGAAGTTCTCCTTCTTGTATTGGCTGTGAAGAAATAGTTCTATAATATTGAGCCGGATGTTGGTTCTTCAGTTCAGCACATCCGCCCGTGTTTATAAAACCTTTCTTACTCACTCCACATTGATTGGGGCAGTGGCACTTCTAAAAATTCACTGAATATAAAGTAAAACGCTGTGACCACCACCGCAGTTAGCAGCATTGACGAGAGGATATTTTTTTTCGTCCATCGATCGTCAGCCAGATAAAGATTGAAGCAGAAATAAAATGCATAACTGGAGGGCAAAAAACCGATAATCGGTAATGCGATGAGGTACAGCAGTAGAATACAGACACCAACGATTACGTTGTTGCGTTCCATTACCGATTCGAAAAATACAATATACTCCGGCTTGATAAACCCTTTGATAATAACCAGAATTGCCAGGACGGATAGCGCGATAACCACATAGTCCACAAAAACGCCGCCCAACCTGCTGAGCCCTCGTGTGGAAAAATAGACCAGGACGGCTAAAGCCAGGCTAAACGTGCCAACGATCAAATCGCTGTTCAATTGCTTTTTTTCAGTTGCTTGGGTCTCATTATTCATTATGGGCCTCCGTCTCTTTATACGGCGCCACGGGAGCAGCACGTTTATTTTTTTGTTTGGATTTCCACATTGAATACACCGGCCACAACAGCGACAATACGCATAGTGTGATCAGGATGCCGCTAATCGGTCTAAATACGAGATATTTTAATGTGCCGCCCGCAGCCGGCCCGACCAGCATGGATTGCACAAGTCCTTCTTCGACAAAGGGGCCAAGAATCAGACCAAGGACGATGGGCGCCGGGTGGAATTTCAACTTATCGCTGACATAGCCGATAATACCGAAAACAAACATGATCCAAACGTCGAGCATATTATTTCGGATGGCATAGGAACCCAGGACCGTCATGAAGATAATGGCCGGTGCCAGGTAGCGAGATGGGATATTAATAATTCGGCTAAAGACCACACTGCCCAATGATCCGATCACCGTGACTAAAAATGCAGCTACCATCAATCCCATGATAAATGCGAAGGTCACATAGGCATAGTCGGTAAACAGTTCGGCACCGGGTCTCATACCATGCAACATGAGGGCGCCAAGGATTACCGCTGCCGGGGGGGACCCGGGAATGCCCAATGTCAGGAGCGGAATAAGGGAGCCCGGTGCCATGGCACTATTGGCTGCCTCACTGGCGGCGACGCCCTTTATTGTTCCTTTGCCGTACTCCTCAGGATGCTTGTCCCATCGGCGGGCCTCATTGTAGGAAACCATACTGGCAATATTTCCACCGGCTCCCGGAGCAAATCCGACGACGGTGCCGATGCCCGCTGAGCGCAACAGAAGGCCCGGCCGGCGGAATAATGTCCGTACAACCTCCCAGATGACACCAAATCGCGGTTTAACCGCTTTCTCAGTATAGGCAGCACGGCGTTTGCCAATGACACTGCTCAAGATTTCGGGTAAACAGAAAAATCCGATAAGGGCCACGATGAGCTCGACGCCGCCTTGCAATTCCGGAAAACCGAATGTTAAACGGATGTCGCCTCCGAGTTCGGCCATGCCGACAGCTGACAGTATCATTCCGACAGCGCCTGCTAAAAAACCCTTGATGACACTGCCGGTGGACAACGTGCTGATAATGGTCAAACCAAAAATACCCAACCAGAAATATTCCGGAGGACCAAACTTTAAAGAGACGATAGCCAGCGGCGGCGCAGCTACTGCTAAGACCACATTGGCCAGCAATGAGCCGCAGGCACTGGCCACCGCAGCGGCCACCAAGCCGTGTTGGGCCATACCTTTCTGGGTTAATGGAAAACCGTCAAAGGTCGTCGCTATCGCAGCGGGAGTCCCGGGTGTATTGATCAGAATGGCTGGAATAGCATCACCATACATGGCTCCCACATAAATTCCGGCAAGCATAATCAGGCCGGCCGAGGGAGACATGGTGAAAGTGAATGGTACCAGTAGGGCCAAGCCCATGGTGGCGGTCAGCCCCGGAAGGGCGCAGAAGACAATCCCC
>Ga0209569_1000006_pt1 | contig 17318 bp, 15 predicted proteins | sample WorMettaBAHAMAS1_FD_187407 | JGI IMG/M metagenome (GOLD analysis project Ga0209569, IMG submission 187407) | Marine gutless worms symbiont microbial communities from Max Planck institute for Marine Microbiology, Germany - Olavius tantulus... ... | reverse complement strand
ACATCCATAAGAAAGAGGCCATGGCCGGAGGAGAACGGATCACCATCGCAGGCTCGATCCGCTTCCAGGATCAGGGCATCATGGATTTCAAACCGAGCCGCCAGGCCAAATTGGGAATCATACTCTGTCCGGAACGCCGACGTATTTTTAAAGAGAGCACGGTGCTCGAAAACCTGAAAATCGGGGGCTATCTGGCTAGGCCCTCCCAGAAAAAGGAAACTCTCGACTATATTTTCACAGTATTTCCGGCCCTGGACAAATTGAAAAATCGTCTCGGGGGTTTCCTGAGCGGCGGCGAACAACAGATGCTGGCCATCGGCCGGGCACTTATGGCGCAGCCAAAAATACTGCTTCTGGACGAACCCCTCCTCGGGTTAAGCCCCCTCATGCAGACGATTCTGATGCGGGCCACCCGGGAGATCCGGGACCAGCGAAAGATCTCCATCATCGTCACCGAGCAGTATGCCCGACCGGTGATGCCCATCGTCGACTATGCGTTCATATTGGAGAATGGCTCGGCGGTGCTGGAAGGGACACGGGAGGCATTGATGGATAATCCGGATGTTAAGGCTGCCTATTTCGGCGTATAGCCGAAATAGGCGACTTTGTAACATGGCCAATACCTGTGTTGTGTTGCGCTTCGAATCGATAGACGTACATTTAGTACGCCTCGTGCCACGAAGCTCGCGTGCCTCGATTTTGGAATCCTGATTGCGCCGCTATGGGCTTCATTGGAACGAATTAATTCTGAATTGCCTGAAAGGCATGCAAGTTTTTTCCCGGGCATGTCGCCCGGGAAAAAGATCTTTCGTCTGCAGTTGTCCGCGTGTGTCTGCGGCTAATTAAATAATATGAAGAGCGATCTGGCCACATTGGAGGCAGAGACCACGTTTGCACGGTTTGACCGGATGAGCGAAATGTATCCGGACAATGCCGCCGTGGTGTATCTGGGCAAGGCATTCACCTACCGGCAGCTTCGGAACATGAGTGAACGATTTGCCGGAGCCCTTTCGGCTATGGAAGTCGGAAAGGGCGACAAGGTAATGCTGTATCTGGCCAACTCCGTCCAGTGGGTCGTTGCATATTTAGGTATCCAGAAACTCGGTGCGGTGGCCGTACCGGTGTCTCCCATCTATACGTCCCAGGAAATCGAATACATGATGAACGATGCCGGGGCGGAAACTGTAGTCTGCATGGACACCAACTTCTGTTACGTCAAAGAAACCTTTGGCGCCACCGGACTCAAGAGGGCCATCGTCACCAACCTGGTCGATTTGCTGCCGGCCTGGAAGCGACTGCTGGGATTTTTATTCGACATCCTGCCATCCGGCAAAGTGGACAGGGATGAACGGGTGTTTTCTTTCCGGTCCATGCTTCAGCACTCCCCACTGAAAAGCAACGTTCACATCGATCCTACCAAGGATCTTTCATACATCCTCTATACCGGAGGAACCACAGGCTTTCCCAAGGGCGTCCCAGGCACCCACATCGGCTGGACCTCCTACGTCAACGATGTAACCGAAGACGTTGCCGGCGAACACCTCTTGGAGGGACAGGATACCTACATCGCCATCAACCCACTGTTTCACATCATGGCCCTGGGGCTGTTTATGTCCATCGGACTCAACAAGGGCAACATCACCATGCTGATGCCGGTTCCCCAGATCGACGCCATCCTGGAGACCATTGAGCGTTACCGCGTACGCTGGCTTCTTGGCGTACCCGCCCTCTACCGGATGATCCTTGAAAACGATCGAGCGGACCGATACGATCTCGGTTCGTTGAAATACTGCTACTGCGGCGGTGATGTGCTCCCCGAGGAGGTCAAGGAGCGCTGGCGGGAGCGATGCGGCCTTCCCATCTACCAGGTATACGGATCCACCGAAGCCGGGCACGTCGCCTACAGCAAAATCGGTATAGAGCCGAGTCCCAGAGCCATCGGGTTCCCCCTTCAAAGCCGCGAGTGTCTCATCGTAGATCCGGCCACACTTCAACCGGTTCCCCGGGATGAAAGCGGAGAGCTTTTGGTGACCTCCCCGTATACACTCAAGGAATATTACAATAAACCGGAAGAGACCCGAAAGGCCTATGTCGAACTGGACGGGAAAACCTGGTGCCGCATGGGAGACTTTGTCAGTCAGGAGGATTCGGGTGAACTGATCTGCGTGGAACGTTCTGCGGACATTATTAAGCACAAAGGTTTCCGGGTGTCCGCCTCGGAGGTGGAGGCCACCCTGCAGGACCACCCGACGGTCATCGGCGCCTGCGTGGTCGGGATTCCGGACCGGCGGGTGGGAGAGCGCATCAAGGCCATTGTGGTGCTCAAGGAAGACGCCCGGGGGGTTGGCGGCGCGGAACTGATCAATTTCTGCCGGGAACGCCTGGCCAGCTACAAAGTTCCCGGCTACATCGAGTTCAGAGATATGCTGCCGAAATCGAAAGTCGGAAAGCTGCTTCGAAGAGAAGTTCGCGATGACGAGAAACGGCGGATGGCCAAAGAAAAGCAGAAACGTTTTACCAAGGAAAGGAGAGCTGGAATGGATCTGTTTGTGGCGATTCAGGAAAGGCGAAGCTGTCGGGCGTTCGTGGACGAACCGATCCCCGATGATATCATCGGTCAGATCCTCGAATCGGCAGTCTGGGCTCCGTCTCCGGCCAATGCACAACCCTGGGAGTTTATAGTGGTCACATCGCAGGAGAAACGGATGGAGATCCATGCGGAGGGAGAACGGTGCCGTCAGTGGGCCATCGGAGCCAGCGGGTGGAAGTGGCTGGAGAAATACAGCCTCGATTTTCTTTCCCAGGCGCCCGTCATTGTTGCGGTGACCGGAAATCCCGAAAAGACCGGTATGGATATGTTCCAGGAAGAGGGGACCGTTGGATATCAGCATGCATGTGCCGCGGCGATCCAGAACATGCTGTTATCGGCCCATGCGCTGGGGCTGGGAAGTTTGTGGTTCACGCTGTTCGATAAGGCACCGATGCGAAAGATACTGGATATCCCGGACGGGAAGACCCCCATCGCCCTGGTGTGCCTCGGAAAACCCGCAGGAGACGTTCAACCGGTGCCGCGAAAAAGCCTTGAGAAAGTTGTCCGGTATATCCGGTAAAAAAACTCTGAATAGAGAATTTTGCGCTTAAGCCGTTTCCATTATTTGGGCGGGTACAGTGCCCCGCCCTGCATTCACGGAAAGTATGTATCACGTAGGGCCGGGCATCGGTCTTCGCCAAGGCTTGGTCCCGACGTGCCGTACCGGCCTTATTCCAAGAGGCTGTCTTTTTCAGAACACCCCTCTCAGGGATTCTGAAAAACATGAACATCCTCTGCGTACTCTGCTTTCCGGGTCGTTGTCCCGCTCAAGCGGAACGAAGCCTGGCGTCTCTGGGGTAAGAGGTTTAAGCACCTACTGAGGGAATGCTTATGGCAGACAGCATATTAGACGAAAAGCGCATCCTCGCCGTTGATGACGAGCCGGATGTTCTGGAGACCCTCCAGGATCTCCTTGAAGACTACGAGGGGTTAATTCTCGATCAAGCCACGGACTATGAGAGCGGATACCACCTTCTCCGTTCCTGGACCTACGATGCGGTCATTCTGGATATCATGGGGGTACGCGGCTTTGATCTACTCAGTGCATCGGTACATCTTGGATTTCCAACGGTCATGCTCACCGCCCATGCCTTATCTGCCGAAGCTCTGAAGCAATCCATCGAAATGGGCGCGCGTGCGTACGTTCCGGAGGAAAAGATGATGGACATCCCCGATTTTTTGGAAGACGTGTTGTCCCTGGAACATGGAGGCAGCGTGAAAAAAACGTTTCAGCGACTGGGTGGATTCTTCAACAAGAAGTTCGGATCAAAATGGATGGAGGACGAAAAAACCTTCTGGGAGAATGTGCAGAGCGGAAGTTACCTCCCGGATCCGGTCATTTTAAAGAAATAGAAATTATAACGCCATGTACCGAAGAAAGGAGTACTGTATGAAAACAGTATGGATCGTGATGGTCATTCTTCTGGCGACGGCAACTCTCGCATCGGCTGGAATTGTCGTTAAGGACAGCCTCAATCTCGGAGAACAGGATCGTAACCGGCAGGCCGGCGTGACAACCCTTTGTATCGACGGGCAAAAGTTCGTCTATGCCTATAAATGGGCATCGGAGATGGGGACCCGCGGTGTCGGTGCAGGCGGCGGTGTGAGTATCATACAAGTGTATGAAGAAAGGGGCGGAAAAGTAGTACCTGCCACATGCAGGTAAACCTCTGGGCGGGTCACCGCCCGCCCTTTACACTTCTTTCGTCAAGCAGGGCGAATGTAACCTGTTTCTATTGAAGGGAGGGCCTGCCGGTGTCAACGAAAACACAAATCCTGATATATTTAGCCCTGCTCGCCCTAATCGATACGGCTATTCCCATACCGATCACGGCGATGATTTTGATTATGGTGCTTTTTCAAAAGCCAAAATGGTTCAAGGATTGGGTGGAGGATATCTACCGGAGATAATGTGGTTGTCTTTTACCGGAATCCAATATGCGGGTTCAGGATCAGATTCCAATTCCAAACGCCATCAAAAACGAATGCAGATTTTTCATAAATGCTTCCCTTCTCGAAGATATTCCATGGCGTCCTAGAGTTCTTCGAGCGCAAACACCCGATCAATGACAGGCTTTATTTGATGCTGATCGAGCGCTCGGATCACGGCTTCAAAACTGTCCCGATGCCCACGGTAATGCCCTGCCCATAAGCAAATGCCAAGCTAATGCCGCACACATGGAGCGATTAACGCTTCAAGATTTGACACTTTTTTCCCTATCTCGTAGAGAACCAAGAGTGGAATGCTGCCAAACATAAGTAGAGGAAAATGCCATGACATGGTTCACATGTTTTAGACTAAAGAATGCCTTGCTGCTGGCCAACTTCATTTCTAACGCGATCGGTGTCTCCGGTACTCTGTTCATTAACCGGTGGGTATTCAGGGCTGCAGAAGAAATGCGAGAGTTGGCCTTTTCCTTCGATATCATATTTCTTCCCGCTTCGTTTTTGGTGCCCTTCATTGTCACCGTGCTTTACGAACGGCCGATCCGCCATTTCTTGAACGAGGTCTACCGAAACAGGGAAACTCCGAAAGGCGCCAGCACCAAAGTGCACCGACGATTATTGAACGAGCCGTTTTTCCTGATTGCCCTCGACCTGGGTATCTGGCTTTCTGCTGCAGTGCTTTATCCATTGGTCTTCTGGCTGTCGGGCGCCGAGAGTGTGATCATTGTTCGCCCATTTTTTATGAGTCTATTTACCGGATTAATTACCGTAATTATAGCATTTTTTGTGTTCGAGCACTTACTTCAGAAACGACTGGCCCCATTCTTTTTCCCCGACGGCGGCATCTATATGATCCCAAGGACCATCCGCATACGCATTCGGACCAGGCTTGCAGCCTTCCTTTTCGCTATTAATATCGTCCCCTTTTTAGCCATATTAATTCTGCTTCGCGAGACCGTTGCCGTCGATGTCGATCCGGCCATTTTATTAGATTGTGTTGCGCACCGGAATATTTACAAGCGCACTGATATTCATCGCCGTCGGCATATGGTTGACCTATCTGGTGAGTGCCAATTTGACAGAGCCCCTACGGGAAATTATCCGCGTATTGAAAGTTGTCCGGAATGGCAATTTCGATAAAAAAGTACAGGTCCGGTCCAACGATGAAATCGGGTACACCGGGGATGTCATTAATGAAATGAACGAGGGGCTCAAAGAGCGGGAGTTTATCCTGGAAGCATTTGGGAAATACGTCACCCAGGAAGTTCGGGATGAGATCCTGTCCGGTAGAATTCCCCTCGATGGTGAAATGAAAGACGTGACGATCCTTTTTGCTGATTTGCGGAATTTTACTCCCATGACCGAGTCCAGCGACCCAAAGCTCGTGGTCAAGATCATGAACAGCTATTTTGAGAAAATGTCAGATGTGATTCACCAGGAAGGCGGTCTGGTGCTGCAGTTTCTGGGTGACGAGATTTATGCAGTTTTTGGTGCCCCCATCGCTCGGGGAGACCACCCTGAACGCGCATACAGGGCGGCTACCGCCATGAACAAACGGCTCATGGAGCTCAACGAGATGTTTGTGGAACGGGGCTGGCCCCTCCTCAGGCACGGCATCGGTATACACACCGGTGAAGCCGTAGCGGCCAACATCGGAAGCCCTGATCGGCTTTCCTATCTTTTGGTGGGAGACACGGTCAATTTAGCCTCAAGGCTACAAGGCTTAACCAAAGATGTTGGCGAAGACATTATCATCAGCAAGTCTACACGCTCGCGTTTACAGCAAGATATACCACTGAAGAAATTAGCGGCAGCGAGAGTCAAAGGTAAAAACGAACCTGTGGAAATCTTTGCTGCAGCCTAATTCGAGAAACGTAAAAACCGATATGTTGTTGGCACCTTAAACGGGTATTCACTATTCAAAGTGTAACACCAATTTCAGGGCAGGTATCGTCAGATTCAGTCATATCAACGGGGGCCAAGATAAGACCCATTAAATTTGGTTCCTGGTTTGTAACACCTTCCATAGAGCGGCGCCAACCAGCGACAAAATGACGATCAACAGTACGGATAGTTGGAGCGTCCGCCAGAAGAAATGATCGATTAATTTCTTTCCTTGCTCAACCGATTCATCCGTAAAGCGCAGCCTCATGGCTTCAAGCTCTTGAATAGATAGCAACCGCTGCCGATCGATATCATTTAGAATTATTTTTATTTGGTCACTGAACGTCTCCATTGCAGCCATGCGTTCTTCTCTCAGGAAATCGGTGGCAAGCTTTCGTTCCATTTTTAATTCTGAAATACCAGCTCCCATCTCATTTGAAATAAATCGCTGTATTTCAATCCGGATTGTGTCTAAAGCTACCAAGGTTTCCAATCGTTCTTGTCTTAGACTCTGGATTGCCTTCTGTCGCTCGAAAGCGATGACATCCTCAAGTTCTTCTGCGACGGTGGCAATGCGGTTCATAGACGATCCGACGTCGACGATTGCGCTGATTCCGGTCTCACTGGCTTGATCATTGACCAGTTTATCCACCATCAGTTCCGCCTGCCAGCGAGATTGTTTGGGGAGAAGTTCGGCATAGATGGCCATTTGAAATGCAAGGTCTTCCATTGTTGAGGGCAAACTTCCAATTGTTTCGAAGGCACCTCTCACATCTTCGCCGGCTACAGTGGTCAGGTCTGGAATCGCTGATTCTCTTTTAAATCCCGCGATAGGATTTTTTTCGGCCCACTCTCTCAGAATTTTTTCAGCGCGGGAAACATCCCCATCGGCAGGCACATCCGAGGCCAGGCGTTTTACGTAATCTTCGAGGGTTCTGCAAGCTTTGACAGCAACGGAATTCCATCGACCAAAATAGATATTATCCTGGTTGGTTTCGATGTAATTGGTCATCTGAATTGTAAAGCCCCAGAAATCAAGCAGGGCAATGCCGGGGTCAGAGTGGAACAGCGCCCTGAGGCCTATGGGAATCGAGTCGATCTTCCAATGCATGGCGTTGAGTCGAATGTCGCGATCGGAAGTCTCATCAAGTATCTCGTCAGCTGTGTCTTCTACGATTCTGACCAAGGTACCGGCCAGAATGTTCAGTCGAAATCGAAGCTCTGCTGCCGACATCTGGAATTCTTCTCCATCGGCCCTGGAGGCCTGCCGCATCAACTGGCTCTGCCGACCGGCCGACGGGGCGCAGCCAGTAAAAAGCATCAATACCACCAACAACAATAAAATGGGGTCAAACCTTGAATTGTGAATAAAGATCATCACAGTACGCCCGGAATTTTGAGTCTTTCGTCATTTTAGATCTCACAGATCTCACGCTGTGGCTCACCGACGAATAGGTTATACCAAAAAGGGAACCGATCTTCTCGTTGGTTAGTGATCCAGTTTGCCAAATGAAATAAATCATGAGATCTCGTTTTTCCTTCAGTTGCCCTCGAACTCTTTGCTTTTTTGAAAAATCGTCTATATGGCAGCCTAGTATGCGCCCGGCCTTATCTACAGCTTCATCTGGTCTCAAATTATCGGTTGCTCCCCGTTGAGAGGATATTTCGATATCTGTTTTCTCCGGCAAATATTCCTTGCGAAGTCGCTTAACAAAACTCTCAGACCCTAAAAACAAGCCGTGTCGAAAATCCTCCCACAAGCGTTTTTCTTCATTAGAATATTTTTGAACTTTGTCCCTGTACTGCCCTCGCTCCGATCCACCATGGAACCGTGATAAAATCAAGCCTGTTGACAGCCAATTCGGAGCTGGCTTTCCGTACCCATAGGCTAAATAGCTGCTCCATGGGTAATCCGCTAACCGTTTAACTAGACCTCCCTCAACCGGGTTCCTATGGATATAGCAGGAAAGCTGTATCAAATAAGCCGCATTTTCTATGATGATACTTTTGTATCGGCCCTGAAATAAATGCCCGCTCCTATTGTGCCGATTGTTAAATCGTCTAGTGTAGGTGGTGCCGAACCAATGCATGGCTTTCGAAAGATTAGCACGCCTTGTTTTTATTAGCAGGTGATAGTGGTTGTCCATCAAGACATAAGCGAAAATATCGATCTCAAATCTCTCCGACATCTGCCCGATGGTGTCTAGAAACAAAACGCGATCAGCTTTGACATAAAAGATGTCGCCCTTCTCGTTACCTCGGGATAAGATGTGGTAAAGTGCCCCTTCATATTCTATTCTCCACGCTCTGGCCATAAACACGAGTACCCGATCAAATAATGAATGTCAAAAATAATTCACAATTCAAGGTTTGACCCCATTGTTGCCTCGCAATATTTTTATCTACGACTCATTTTTTAGATGCACGTCTCGCTGGGGAAATGGGATTTCGATGCCGGCCTCGGCAAAGGCGTTGTATATGCCCCAGTTTAGCTGATGCATCAGCCTTCCTCGATCGTGGGGTCGCCTGGCCCAGCACAACAGTTCAAAGTCCAGGGACGAATCGCCGAATTTACGGAACCGGACCCTATGTTCTGGGTGCCGGGCCGCCAAGGAGTTGGACCGCACCTGTTCTACCAGAATGGTTTCTACCCGGTTGATGTCCGAGCCGTAGGCCACACCGATTTTAATGCGCACCCGGAACATGGGCTTGGGAGAACTCTGATTGACGATCTTGGCGTTGGTAAGAATTGAGTTGGGGATGGTAATCATAACGTCATCTCGGGTCTGAATGCGTGTACTGCTCAATCCGATCTGCACCACCTCGCCGCGCTCATTATTGTCGAGGACAATATAGTCTCCCGTGCGAAAGGGCTGATCCAAAAAGATCGTCACGCCACCAAATAAATTGGACAGGGTGTCCTTGGCCGCAAAGGCCACAGCAAGGCCGGCGATGCCAGCAGACGCAAATATGGCGTTTACCGGAATGCCGAAATATTCGGCAGACTTGAAAAAAGAAGGAAAACGATGACAAATGAAATAATGCGAATCACCAGCCGGGTGACGTCGGTCGCTATGCTTATCGACGCAATATGCTTGATGCCGGTAATACCTTGATTAAAAATCTCCCCGCCGATAAGGACCGCCCAGGAAGCAAATATGAGAATTATCAGTATCAGAACCGCTGACGTGGCGCCAAGGACATCACCGGTAATATTGATCTGCTGATCGATGAAATATAATAGCGCAGATAGTAAAACCATTCCGAAAACCGGAAATATCATACGCTCCAAAGGCCATCTTCTGGCGTCGGAGTGTACCTTTTTCTGTAGCCAGTTACTGGCCCGCCACGCCCAGATGAGAATGGTGGCGCTGATTGCGATGGAGAGAAGCAGGCTGATCCACTGCCAGAGAGCCTGTTCGAAAAGGCCTGCCCGCATCCACCGGGGGAGAACATCGATCAGTCCTACCGGAATCATCCAGCCCGGAGAATAAGTATAATTTTCGAAGACCCAGTCAGTAATTTGGTCTGCGCCTCGTGCCTCCCTGATCAACTTGTAGTAGTCGGGAAGACGGGACACCGTTTCAGCAGTAAAGAGCCATGCGCCCCTGCGGGTTCCTTCGGTGATTCTGGCAATGGTGATATTTGTATTCGGCACCCGCCAAAAAAGGTCATCCGTGTCTTTGAAATCTTCAGGTCCAGGAATAGTATCCAGCTCCGGCACCTCAATATTGTCGAGAATCACTTTAAGGCGCAGGGTAGCTTCTAAACCAACGTCTTCGCGTCTGGCAGTTGCGATTTGCCTCAAGTCCAGTGTGCTTACGGCACGTTGTGTGTGTTTCATGACTTCCATAGACCGGTAGCCGGACTGCCGGAACTCCGTTTGCGCATTCGCCGCATTGGTCATAAAGGCGCGCAAGGTCGCTCTGGGGCTGGAGGTATCGACCGGCTGCAGGGGATGATTCCGAAGGGTGTCTGCCTGAACAGAGGAAATTAGCAGCGAGCAGAGCAGCAGAAGCACCAAAAGGCCACAGGATATGGAGAGGTTTTGAGGTACGGGTAGGTATTGGTTTCGAAAATCTGAAGTCATACGATTATGCCTTTCAATAACTAAACATTCCACAATCTACGGACGATGTAAAACACTATCTCTCACAAACCAATGCCTGTGCAAACAATATTCTTAATTCAGAATTTATGGCTTCTTTAGGTTAGAAGCGGATGCAGATCTTCCCGAAATGCTTTCCCTCCTGAAGATATGCCATGGCTTCCTTGAGTTCTTCGAACGAAAATACCCGATCGATCACAGGCTTCAACTGATGCTGTTCCAACCCTCGGGTCATGGCCTCAAAAGAGTCACGATGCCCCACCGTGATCCCCTGCAGCCGTACCTTTCGGGTGACTATCAGTCCGAGGCTTACACCCATGTTCACCCCGGAGAGAACACCGATCATACTGACGGTTCCGCCCGGGCGAATCGCTCGCAGGGACTGGGGCAAGGTCTTCTCACCGCCCACCTCGACAATGTGATCGATGCCGTCACCACCGGTGAGGTTCTTCGCAGTCTTGCCCCACTCTGGAGTCGTGATGTAGTTAATGCGTTCATCGGCACCCAAGGCCATCGCTCGTTCCAACTTCTCATCGCTGCTAGATGTGATGATCACAAAAGCCCCCAACAATTTGGCAATCTGCAGGGCAAATAACGAAACACCACCGGTACCCTGGACCAGAACCCTGTCTCCTGCCTTCACATCCCCCTCAGTCACCAGCGCACTCCAGGCCGTCAGCGCGGCGCAGGGTAATGTGGCCGCCTCTTCGTCCGATAGGTAGCCGGGAACCTTCGCCACCCCTCCTCACTAAGAACCATGTATTCCTGCATCACGCCGTCGATCGGTGCGCCAAGGGTCGACGTAAGCTGCGTCATGTCGGGCTCACCGGCAATCCATTTCTGCATGAACATCGGGCAGACCAGATCCCCTGTTTCTACGCGGCTGACACCGGCACCAACCTGAACCACTTCGCCGACGCCATCCGAGATGGGAACCAGCGGCAGAGTTCCCGTAAAAGACCCGTATCCCCGCATGGGTACGACGAGATCGCGAAAATTGAGGGACGCCGCTTTCATCCGGAGGAGCACTTCGCCGGGCCCGGGCTCCGGTTGGTCTCGCTCGGCGATGGTCAGATGATCCATGGACCAGTCGTCCTGAATTTGAAATACTTTCATGACTACCTCCTCGAATATAGTCTTTGTACGGGATGTGAATAATTAGCATCCAGCTTCAAACGTAGCACGACCAAACGGTCTGATCCATAATACGAATTTCGAGGCTCGAATCTCGAAACAAATCCGAAAGTACAAATGGCAGAAAAAGAAAAAACTGGTAATAATAGAAATGTTAAATTGTGAAACGCGTTGTATTATTGAATTAGATCAAGAGTTGGGTCTACACAACAAGAAATTCACCGCCTTCATGCTCATGACCACTTGGCGGTCCTGGTTCAGCACCTCGATAAAGGAATGAACAATCCCACGATCCGGCCTGGAGGTGGATCGCCTGGTATCTTTGATAGTCACGCGGATGGAAAGCCGATCGCCGGGCCGAACGGGTTTCTTCCACCGGAGTTCGTCGACCCCGGGAGAGCCTAAGCTCGCATTCTTGGACAGATAATGGTCCGAATATAGCCGCATCATCAGGCCGGAAGTATGCCAGCCACTTGCGATCAATCCACCGTAGATGGTTTCCTTGGCCGCTGCCGGATCAGTGTGAAATACCTGGGGATCGAATCGATTCGCAAAAGAGATGATGTCTCTCTCCTCCACCGCAAGTGGGCCGAATTCGTGAACCGTCCCTGCCTCGTAATCTTCGAAATACCGATTCTCGATGGGAGTTTTAAAATTCGTAGTGTTCATGGTTGCCGTTGAATCCAAAGTGGGGTGTATTTAGGAAGCATGGGTTCAATGCTTACTTAGCAGAGCAGCGCTTTTAAAAACAAGAATTGAACGACGAAGTAGGGTCCGACTATTTCGTTCACTATTTCAAACCAGCAATATACATCTAACAGTCAGTGGGAACCGCAGCGTTGACAGCAAGAAATATGGACCGGCATCCAGTGGTAGTTCGTCAATGGTCCGGGGAGCGGCCAATCCTGCCACGACCCGGGGGGGCTTTTGGAATGGGGCCCTTGTACGGTGTCGGAGTCTTCCATCCGGAATCGGACTCGGAACCGTGAGACCTGTCCACCGGTCTGTATTCAAAGAATGTTTGACTTGTTTCGTCCAACTTTAATGCCTCCCAGGGCAGCTTCGTATCTTTCTCCGTGATCACATAGGTATGGATGGTCTCCGCTTCAACCCCGGTCAAATCGGCATTGCTTTCAAACACTTTTTTCCCCTTGTTGTGCCAAACGACAGTGAGAACCTTTTCATCGGTCACGTTTAACAGAACATTGAAGTAATCCTCTTTTCCTAAACCCAGCCGGGGCATATAGCTGTCACCTCGAACAATCAGTTTTCTCAGTTTGACGGACGACGGATGGTGTATTTCTCCTATCTCGTAGAACCTGAATGTTTTGCCTCGGAACGAGCCGGCCTGAAGGTCATCGAAGAGTGTGGCGGCGTCAAAAGGGACCATCCGTCCGTCTTTGAGTGCCGCACGAGACATTGAGACGATTGTCTGTGTCATCCGCTCTGCATGCCGATCATATCGGTCCATCGCGACTTCCGGATTCGGTGATCCGATAAGCAGCACAATCAAGGTATACGTAATCAAATTTCCGGCAAGGGAAATTGAGAATAAGGCCGTGTATCGAAGTTTTGAGTCCCAGAACCAGAGGATGTAAAATCCCCCTTCGAGAAGCCATGATAGGAAAAATGCGGCCGCATAGGTTATAACATCCCTGTCGTCGTGACGGATTGGTGGAAAGAAAAACCCGATGACCGTCGTGACAAGATTGGCGATAAGCACCGCCAACAGAATTTGTTTAAATGTAGGTTGTTCCCGTAACTTTAGGAAATACCGGAACAACAGAAACACTGCACTTTCGATAGCGACAATAACAATAAAGCCGGGCCCGATCATGTGATCGGTTATCGACAGCATGATATCTGCCCGCGCCTCTCCGACAAGGGCAAAAGTGAAGAAAATACCCATCCACATTGGCATTGATCGGCGCATAAATGGCCTCACCCCTGCTCGGTCAATTCGCATTTTCAAGGTTCAGTGCTAACGCGTGGGGGAGCTGTCGCTTCCAAAGGGCTGTCGCTTTCGATGGGAGGGGAGACGAGTGAAGAGAGATCCTTATGAAGTTAACGCAATACGCATGGTACGGGCGTTCCTCAGTTGCTATATATTCTGAACAGCCCCACTCTGAATGCTCATTCTATCTATAACACAATGGTGTTTCGCCGTAAAATCGAACGACCACGCCGAAACAGACCCCGGATGTTACTTTCTGAGTCGCTGAACCAGGTACGCATCCATAATCAGATGGATGATGTGGTGCAGCACGCATACCACCAGGGCCAGGCCATACTGGGGGAACAGGGCGACCTGGAGAATGATCGACAAGGGCAGCGTTTTCTGACCGCCCATAAAGATCACGCTTTCCCGGCGGCCGGGCCCGATACCCAGGCCTCGCGTCAGCCCCAGTCCTGCCAGCACCAGACCGAGATGAAACGTGAAGGTAACCACCGCGACGGGCAGTATGGCGCCGGCACCCTCAAGAATAGCTGTCCTGCTATGACACATGGCCATCCATACAATGGAAAGAATAAGGCATTGGTTTGCCATATTCGCCCGTTTCAACATTTTCATGGTAACCATTGGCAATAAATTTCGCACCAGCAATCCCGCCGTTAAGGGTATCAATACGCGGGTGGCAATCTTTATCATGATCGCGAGACTGTTGATTTCAATTTCCTGACTGGCGCCTGCAAACGGCAACAAAAGCTCCAGGGCCAGGGGGATCGTGAAAACCGCCATAGTATTGGCGCAAATGGTAATAAGCAGCGCGTGGGCCATGTTGCCTCCGGCTGCGCCGGTCATGACCACGCCGCTGCTCAAGGTGGTCGGCATGGAAGCCACCAGAAAAAGGCCGACGAGGATACCGGATTCAAGCGGTACAGAACTGTAAATTGAGGCGAGCAATGGAGAGACAATAAATATGATGGACAGCGATGTGAGAGTTCCTTTGACATCGCCAAGTCCTTCGCGGATCTGCTTTGACTCCAAGACCAGCCCGGACAGGAAGAAGATTGAGATGATCACCACATCCGGCCCGCCATTGGCCTTGAGCCAGCGTCCCACCGAAACTGTTTTGCCAGTGACATCGGCCAACGCCGCTCCGGCAACAATGACCAGCCCCAGCATGAACCAGTATTTTTTTAGAAATTCGCGCATCGCTAATTAGAAAAAGGATTCAAGGATTCAAGGGGTCAAGGGGCCAAGGGTTTGTTTTCTGATGGCTGCATTAGCGAAGTCACATTAGTTTTATCTTTAAGTTGTAGGCAACTCTTTTAAGTTGTTTGAGGGACGAGAGTGGTTCTTCTGTCATGCCAGCGGAGGCTGGCATCCAGAAACTGAACCTTCAAAAAAACCTGGATTCCGGGTCAAGCCCGGAATGACATAAGTGGGAAAAACTTCTAAATTGATAAATCTTTTCTGAGTTCACTCGAATCCTCGGATACTTTGCCCTGTGAATCCTGCAATTAGCTTTTCACTTGAATCCTTGGACCCTCGAACCCTCGAACCCTCGAACCCATTTTCCTCACACATTCCTCCCGGGATGAACAATCACAACTTCCTTTCTGGTCCTGACATTAACGATAACGATCCCGGCTACGATCAACAGCAGCGCTACCAGGAGATTTACCGTCATCGGTTCACCCAGCATGAGATTACCCAGCAACACCCCGGCCACGGGCATGACAAAAATAAATGAGTGCATGGCAACGGCACCGTATTTTTTCAACATGGTGTTCCAGGCCACAAATCCAAATGACGCCGCAATAAATGCCTAGTACATCACCGCCAGGATCACGTCCCTGTCCAGGTGGGAAGGTATGGTCTCCCCGGCCAGCCATGCCCCGGCAAACAATAAGGGAGAGGCAATGAGCATCGGGTACAAAACCACCTGATAGGGTTGAAGGCCCACCAGGACCTTTTTTGTATAGACGCCGTTACAGGCCCATAGGAAGGCCGCACATAAAACGATAATGTCACCGGTCTTCAAGTCTGACGCGACACCCTGTCGCTGGAGAAGCACAAAGGCCACGCCGGTGAACGCCAGTAGCATCCCTATCAGCTTTTTGCCGGTGATCCTATCCCCCGGGATAAAAATGTGGGCCAATATCAGAACAAAAAACGGCTGCATGTTGGCCAGAAGCGTGCCTCTGGAAGCATACGTTTTTCTGATTCCAAAGTAGAACAGCGCCAGTTGTATAGAAAAGATAATTGAAAGGATCACCAATTGATGGATTTGTCCCTTTCGGATCGCGATGGGCTGATGGGTCGCGAGAGCCCAGGCCAGAATAGTAACTGCAGCAAGGCTGAAACGGATTGCGGCTTTTGAAAAAATACCAAGGCCGGTCAGACTGATTTTAATGGCGATGGTATTGGCTCCGAAAAGAAAACTCAGAAACGCGCTAAAAAAAAAGCCCATTACGGGCAGATCTTTAATGACTGGACGTTCGGCCGTCATGCCTCTCTCAGTAGGTCTGACCCCGATTTTTTCATTGATGAGATATTCCAGGAAATCACCGGCATGGGCCGCTACAACATGAATACCGGCCCGATCGGCAAAATCCGGTTCAGCAGCAAACACCGGTCCGCCGGCAATAAGTATCGTTTCTGCCGGCAGATGGCCTGCAATGTACGCGATTGTCTCCTCGGAATCAAACTGAAGTATGGTCAGCCCCAAAATCGCCGGACAAAACGATCGGCATACGTCGATAATCACGTCCGGCTTCTGCATAAGACCGATGGGGTGCACGGACAGACCAACCGCTTCGGCAAATTTATGAATAATGGCCAGGCCCTGTCCGAATCCGTCATCGACAGTGGCGGTTGCCATCAGGGGCGGTTTTATCCACAGCCCCCCGATCTTGTGGGCATCTTTCCAATGTCCCAACTCAACGGCAGCCCTAATAAGATTTTCTCCGGAGGGACGTCCCTGTGACTTCCATGATTTGAGAAGTCTATGAATTTCCTGTTTGAATTCCGGATGAATCGGCATCGCGGGTAACCTAACAAACCACTCGCCGTCATTACAAATGGAATGTTTGGTAACCGCACGAGGGCTATATGGCCGATCCGCAGCACCAGTTCACCAAACGACGAAAAGGTCTATGAACCGGCTTTTCCAGCCACGAGATGTTTTCATTGCAGGGTTCCGGTGTCTGAGTTTCCTCCAGATCAATCCGAGTAAACTCATCTCGCATGAATCGGTGACAGAGAAACATGGATAATCTATGTTCAAAATCGCTGTTCCGGTAGTTATCGACGATATTGGTAAATTCGTTCATGTCGCCTCCTTTATGGTTTCATTCCGGAATTGGAATCGGTACACAATGCCCACCAAAAACGAACGTTCGTATATGTCAAGTTCTTTTTAAGATTTCTGAGACATGAAGTTGAGACGGCTATGGTTAGGCAAAATCTGGAATCGCCGAATTATCACCCGAGCAATTGGAAAAATTAATTAAATAGACTTGTTTGCCCACCATGGCTTCCTTAATATGCGGTTTTAATCTCAGAACATATTTTGTGGGCTGGCGCTTAAGTGCATTTTCCAACAGCTGACTCCTATATGGTGACATAACCATGACATTTCCGATATTGATCGTGTTTGCATTTGTCCTCGGGTTCATAGCGACAAGGGTTGGGCTGCCCCACTTGTT
>Ga0209569_1000005_pt1 | contig 17997 bp, 18 predicted proteins | sample WorMettaBAHAMAS1_FD_187407 | JGI IMG/M metagenome (GOLD analysis project Ga0209569, IMG submission 187407) | Marine gutless worms symbiont microbial communities from Max Planck institute for Marine Microbiology, Germany - Olavius tantulus... ... | reverse complement strand
GGCCGAGGGAGACATGGTGAAAGTGAATGGTACCAGTAGGGCCAAGCCCATGGTGGCGGTCAGCCCCGGAAGGGCGCCGAAGACAATCCCCATGAACACCCCTGTAAACAACAACAGGAAGTGGCCGGGAATGAAAACCTGCCCTAAACCTTGTAATGCAACATCGAACATATCATCCTCCCGATACTGACCTTCTTTGGGCGGTGGGGCACCACCGCCCAAAACGGTCTTGAATTATAGGGCGTCTACTTTTTGAACTCTTTTACCACGGGTGCCCATTCTTTTACTTTTTCCATGATATAGGTCTTGGATGCTTCGGCTCCCATAGCCAAGGGGACGAATCCATCTCTGCGCATCTGCTTAATGACATCGGGATTAGAGGAAATTTCCAAAAAGGCCTTCTCAAGGATTTTGATGCGATCATCGGGTGTGCCGGGAGGGGCACCGGCACCGCGGTCGATCGACGCGTAGAGTGGATACCCCTTGCTTTCGAATGTCGGCACATCCGGCATATTGGCAAAGGGTGCTTTGGTGCCGAAAGCCAGGACCCGGATCTTATCTGCATGCTGAACCAGATCGTTGCTATTGCCCCAAAGTGCTTTTACGTGCCCGCCCAGAAAAGCCGCCACGCTTTTAGCCGCGCCCTTGCTTGGAATATAGGTCAGGTTAACTCCGGCCATTTTAGATAATTGCAGATGGGCGATGTGATGCCCAGACCAGGTTCCGGAGCCACCGCAGATCACCGCGCCGGGGTTCTTCTTGGCAAAATTGATCAAATCTTCCAGGTTGGCAAACGGGCTATCTTTCAATACGGCCAGACCAATGGGCGTGGCCTGAAACAACGCTATCGGCTTTAGTTGATCGGTTTAGTAGCCGGCATTACCGCGCGCCAGAGGCTGTAGCACGATATGAGGGATGTTGATGCCTGAAATGAAATAGCCGGTAGGTTTTTTCTTAATAAGTGTGGCCCAGCCGATAGACCCTCCGCCACCGGGCTTATATTGGACAATGACCTTGACGTCGAGAATCTTTTCCAGCATCGGCTGTTGGCGCCGTGCTTCGAGATCCGACTGGCCGCCGGGTCCAAAGGGTATTTGGTAGGTTATGGGGCCTTTCGGAAAGTCCGCCAATGCAACAGCTGAAAAGGGCATGGCTATGGTCAGCAGTGCTGCCAGAATTATAAAGCGTCTCATCGTAGTCTCCTTTCTGTGATGGTGGAACGGCTGGCATCACACAAAGATGGCCAGCCGCAGCCACGATGTGATTACGCACTCTCGTAGAGTTTGGTCAGTACATATTCCTCATGACCGAGAACTTCCTGAGCGGTCAGACGGCCTTCGCAGGTACGGATCAGCATGTTGATCAGGTTGTCCCCGGATTCTTCCAGGGTCATCTCCCCTTTGAGAATCGCGGAGCAATCGTAATCAATGTGCTCGGACATATCGTTTGCCGTGCGCGGATTGGCGGTCAGTTTGATCACCGGCTCAATGGGATTGCCGATGATGTTGCCCTGACCAGTGGGAAAGAAATGAGCCACAAAGCCTGCCGCAGCCCACAATGTCACCGCCTCGGCCGCTGCGCTGGAAGAATCCATGTACCATAGCCCGGGGCCGGTCGGAGCCACCGCCTTGTCCAACGCTCCGACATACGTGCACTCTTTGCCGATTTTCTGGATGTTGCCCATTGCTTTCTCTTCGATGGTGGTCAGGCCCCCTGCGATATTACCCTTGGTGGGCTGGCTTCCGCTGAGATCATCGGTTTTATTACGATCGATCATTTCAGCATAACGGTCAAAAAGCCCCATGAATTGTTCAGCGGCTTCGGGTGTTGCAGCTCTTTCCTTAACGATCGTCTCGCCGCCGGTGATTTCACTGGTTTCACCGAAGCTGCAGGTGGCACCCATGGCCACCAGTTTATCAAACGCATTACCTACAGTCGGGTTGGATGCCAGGCCGGATGTCGTATCGGACTCACCGCATTTGGTGGACACCCAGATCTCGCTCAGGTCGCACTCTTGGCGCTTGAGTTCGCTGGCCCAGTGCACATATTCTTTGGCTTTCCAACTGGCCATTTCAACTGTTTTGATTTCGCCATGACGTTCTATGGAAAAACCGGTGACAGGCTTGCCGGTCTCGGCAATGCCGTCCACGACGATGTTGGTCCATTCCGGCTCGATGCCAATGACCACAACAGCCGCTACGTTAGGATTGGATCCGGTGCCGATTAGGGTGCGGAAAAACAGTTTCAGATCTTCCCCAAACTGAAGTCGGCCGTAGGCATGAGGTAACGCTTTGCAGCCTTTGATATTAAACGCGACCTTTTCGCTGGCAGAGTTGCTCAAATCATCCAATGGTAAGATTACGACGTGGTTGCGAATGCCGACGCGTCCATTTTCACGACGATAGGCCATAACCTTTGGGTTGCTCATGACTACCACCTCCTAGTCTTTAAATTTTGTGTATGTACGTGTTCGCCAGTTTTGATTTCGGCCACAACCCGTCCGATGTCTGCCCCGTACTTAATGACAGATGCTTCGACAGCAATATCTGTGAGAGCAATTTTGTGCCCTAGCGGGATATCGTTCAGTGCTTTCATGTCAAGGCTTTCTTGCGTGTCCATGTAAAGCCCCTGTGCGATTTCACCGCTCTTGATATCGACGGTGGCAACACCGACGTTATCGGCCTTTTCGTGAACTAAAAATTGAATCATCTCCGACCTCCTAATTTAAGTAAATTGGTAGAACCGTTGGATCGCATGGGTAACCATGTTTGATTACAACATGAGCAAAAAAGGGGCCAACTACTATAATTTTTAATATAGTGTGTAATTACGATATGTTATATGATCTATGCACCTCATCCTCAGCACCGGTGAATGCCCAATATTTTGCTTTGAGCCCAATATTGGGCTTTTATTCTAGGATATTGAAAATTTATAGAAAATACAGCATATTAAATATTAATCGGCATGGCATAACGTTTTAATTAAGGGCCGTTGAATGAGATAAGTCTATATGTATGCTGCTATCACAAAGGGTGTTCCGTTTAGTGCCCGATATTGGGCTCAAAGCAAAATATTGGGCTTGACAATCATATTATCGTCCACTTACTCTTAATAATACCTGAACCCGGCGGGATACATGGACAACCGTTTGGGAAAAAAGAATATGCAACAGGATATGAGGATATGGGCATGAAATGGGACACAACAACCCGATATCAATTGCTTCTTCAAATCAACAATGCAATCGTCTCGGCATCGACAAGGCGAGGGGTCTTTTCAGCCATGGCCAAATCGTTGGGAGATATATTTCACTTCGATCGCCTAAGTATAAACCTGTATGATGAAATGACCAATTCTCTAAGCTATTTTGCAGCAGCCGAAGGGATATCGCCATCAGAGATCAGTGAAGATGATAGACCATTGGATAAAGGTGCCATTGCCAGTGCGGTGATTCGCTCTCGCGAACCGTTTATCCTTTCAGATCTTTCATCCCATACGTATTGGCAATCGGCAAAAGTAATGCAGGATGCAGGATTGAATGCCACGATGGCCTTTCCGCTTATTGTTCGAGATAAAGTTATGGGAACCCTTCATTTAAGCTATGCCAAACTACCAGATCACTTTGAAGAGATGATTGAATTTTTAACTGAGGTTTCGTCGCGGATTGCAACTGCGGTAGATCATATGATGACATACACCAGATTAAAACATATAAATGAACAGTTGCGTAAGCAGAAGGAGTTTTTAGCGTCTCAAAATAAACTCAGCGATGAATTTCATGAATTTATATATGAAAGCCAGGTTATGGCCGATGTGGTTCAACAAGCTAAAAGGGTGGCTAACACGGATTTGTCGGTCTCTATCACCGGCGAAACCGGAACCGGCAAAGGGCTGATTGCCCAGTTTATTCATCAGATGTCAAACCGTAAAGACGCACTTTTCGTCAAGGTAAACTGCCCGGCTTTAAACAGCGCTCTTTTCGAAAGTGAACTCTTCGGACATGCCAAGGGCTCATTTACAGGGGCACATATCAACCGGGTGGGGCGATTCGAGATGGCTGACAAGGGCACTATTTTTCTGGACGAAATCGGTGAGTTGGATCTTGTTCTCCAGGCAAAGCTGCTACAAGTCCTTCAGGACAAAACAATAGAAAAAGTCGGTGAGAGTCGTCCGAAACAAATAGATTTCCGCCTGCTGTCGGCTACCAATAAGAACATTGAAACAGCAATCCAAAACAATTCCTTCCGCTCGGACCTTTATTATCGCCTTAACACGGTGACCATCAAGGTGCCTCCACTGCGGGAACGTCCGGAAGAGATACCGGTATTGGTGGAGAAACTGGCAGCCAGACACTCAGCCGAGAGGAATTTGCCGCCGCCGCTGTTTTCAAGATCCTGCTTGAAAATCATGTTGCAATACTCATGGCCGGGCAACGTAAGGGAACTTAAAAATGTTGTGAAGCGGTTGACTCTTCTGAGGCCTGGAGAAACAATAACGGGTGCTGAAATAGATACTCAGCTCAGCGGAGTATGCAATTCCTCTTGCCAGAAGCATGTTACATTGGCAGAACTGGAGCGGCAGCACATAGTAAATACCCTAAAGGATACTGGGGGAGTTGTGGGCGGTCCTAACGGAGCCGCCGCTCTTTTGGGCATTGCTCGTCAAACTCTACAATATAGAATGAAGAAGTATGGAATTGCGGCAAATAAATTGGACATGCAGTAGAATAGTTCCGTACGACATCATCGGTTACCCTGCTGGTACATTCAAGTTCCAGGTGCACCAGGAGCTTTCTTATAAAAGACTTCATGGGAGGTCTGGGACGTCCCCTAAAAACGTTGGAAAGGCTTGATTTTGTCTGTCTGTTCGGCCTATTCATGATATCTTCCTTTTTTACTTACCATCTATCAATACCCGTCTCCTATTCCAAATAAAAGGAGACCTTAATGTGATTCTCGAAAAACCTTTCATAAAACCTGCGATTTTGCTTCTGACTCTATTTTTTCTGTCGGGTTGTTCCGCAAAACGATCGGATTCTTGGTCTCAATTCATGCACACGGTGATCACGTCTGCACAGGCCCATGATTACGACAAGCTGATGCGGGAGTTATCGTTATACCACAAAGAAGAAATAAAGGCATTTTTCAAACAGGCATCGATCATTGAAGCGGTCTCTCCCGAAAACGGTCCCGACGAACATGAATTGTACAGCGGCATGCTCGATGATGTGAAGATGTTCGTTCGCTCTTATGAAGATTTGTTCACCGGCAAACCAATTACATACAGCACAAAGCGCCTTGACATCGATGGGGTGGATTTGTTTTCCGTCATCCTGTGGGTTAAAAAGGACGGTGCCTACAGTGGGATTCTCGTTCATGCCGTCTGGCAAAGACCTGATGACTTTAAAGTACTGGAATGGGTTTACACCGAACCTTCCGTCGATCCAAATTTGTTCAAAAAGAGAGCCAAACTGAAGGTCTATGATGTGCAGGTGTGTGAGTTTCCATCGGTTATTGAATTCGATGACCAAATGAAATGATGATCTGAAAAATTGCACCCTGTGCGAACACGGTTATGGGCATCGATATGGTTTGTTTTGACCATTGGCTGAAAAGATTTCATGCAACATTCGGGTTCGTCACTCGTACCAAAGATCACGTCATAGCCATCAATCTCTGACTTGGCCCTGAGGACCGGGTTTTTAGGACGAATAAAGAAATGGTATGGAAGACTTATTTGCAAGAGGAAGAATTGGATAAATATCCGGAGATTGTTAAATTATTCGATTCTGATTCAGAGGCCATAATGATAGTTAAACAGGCGTTGTTAAATGATCGAGCGTTAAGACCGGTGTTTGTGCTGTTATTGCCTGAGGAGAAAACAGGAAAGATCGAAATTTTCAATAAAAAATTAGCTTCGGAAAAAATAAAAGGAGAAAAGACTCTTTCTGATTATATCCTAGAAAATAAAGGAATTTTTCTCTGCGGCAGGCCTAAGGCGGCAAATGACATATTGACAAGAGGGGGCAACATTGTTGTTGCGATGACGGATAGACATTATGACAATGCGCAGTATCCAGTAGCTAACCTCCGTCAATGTTATATCCCTTTACCTGACGGAAGATTATTAGCATTCAAATCATCCGGTCTATTTCATGATCTGGTTTCTAAACCCTATAATAAGAATTCAATAAAATTTACTGGCGTTGGAGGAAAGATAGAAAAAAACAATGCTTTAACAACATTTGAAAAATTAGACCCTTGCAGTGAAGGATTTATTGATTTTTTAGCAGTTCAACCATTGTATAGTTTACCTGACGGAAAAGGTAATTTTGAAGAAGCTGAATACGGAGATGATGGAAAAAAAGCGCTACCATATTTAATCGTTAATTGTGCGATCAGTCCACATAGGATATCGAAGATTTCGCAGATAGATGATCCAGGACTACTTAGGTTGCGAAAAAGGATTTCTCCGCTATTGAGAGATCTGGCTATAAAAAGGCAACGTTCAGGGAGAAAACTTATGCCGGTTTTAGAAGGTTTTTTTTATTCTGGCGAAGAAGTTATACCCGTGGAAGATTATTTGCCGTTTATAGCCGAAGAGATAGGGATAGGTACAGCCCGGAAACAAAACCACGAGTTGTTTCACGTTACTTTCCATGAACAAGATGTGAACATGGGCGGACAGATATGTGATCGTGAAGAAATGTATACTTTTGGAGACTATTTCAAAAAGAATCAAATTAACTATGTTGATCCATTTTTTGAGATAATAAAAGAGACTCATATCGGGATAAGGGATGTGATTTCAGCTGTCGGTGTCATAAAATTTTTATATAAAAATAAAAGAGAATGGAAAGGAAACAGGCTAGAATTATTAGAAAGTTTTTTTAGAGCTTATTTTCGTCGGCTTTCTTATGCTTATTTTGAACGTTGGGAGAGTTTGATTGATTATCTTGGCAATGTAATCACTTATTATTTTTCTCGTGACGATGTACTCGGACAAGATGGATTAAAAAAAATAAGAGAATGGTATAGGATAGAAAAAGAAAGAAGAAATAAAAGCGAAGTTGTCCTAATTGGCGTAGGGTAGAAGCTTAGACTAGTGCTTTCGATATCAAAATCTGTTGTCTATTTTTTTTCACTTGAATCCTTGGACCCCTGGTCGCCTTTGGCGCCGCCGTAGGCGGGTAAACCTTGAATCCTGCATTTAATCTTAGCCTGGTCCGACCCAAATCTCATCACACGTGCAGCTATCTGGGCAAAATTATTGAATGTGTAAATGTGAAGAATGTCCCCTATTTTCCCACGGTAAGGGAGGTAACCCCATGACCCAAAATGAGAACACAAAACGAGCTAAAAAGGCGGCCCTCGAACATGGGGCCGATCTGGTGGGGATAGTTAGCGTTTTGGATCTGCCCGAGCACAGTGAACGGATTGAAAGACTACTTCCGGACGCCAGGAGTGTCCTGGTTCTCGCCGCTGCTCACAGTCTGGCATCTCTCCGATCCGGTGCCAATGAACTTGCACAGTTCGACACTATCCACGCGTATAATGAAAGCGCCCGGGCTGCTCATGCGGCAGCCCGTTTACTCGAAAACCATGGGCATTTGTCGGCGGGTGTGCCCGCTTTTATTCCCCTTGACATGGAAGAACCGGGCAAAGGTATGCGGGGTGAAATCTGCTGGCGCAGGGCCGGCGTCCGGGCCGGCTTGGGGTCATATGGTGAATCCGGAGCCCTGGTTACAGAGGAGTACGGTCAGGCAATCCGTCTTGCCGGTGTGGTGACCACGGCTGAGCTGACACCGGACGCGCCCTCGAAAGAAGACGTCTGCGATCACTGCATGCGTTGCGTCGAAGCCTGCCCCGTGAATGCTTTGTCCGGTGGTGGGAAAATCAACAAAAAGCTTTGCGGCGACCGCATCTTCAAGCACGGATTTCGATATTTTCAGAAAACCATGCAGGGTCTGCTGGCTGAACCAACCGATGAATTAAGAGAGATTATGGAAGGGAGTGGGCTGCGCCAGTTGTGGCAGACGTTTATGACAGGGAATTACTACTACTGCTTTAGATGTCAGTGCCAGTGCCTGGCAAGCCGTCTGCCGGTTAGCCCTGAGCGAGCGAAGCGAGTCGAAGGCTCAGCCCGCTTGCCCTGAGCGAAGTCGAAGGGTTTGCCGGTTTTGCCCGCTTGCCGGGACGACTTGTCCCGTCGTCTTTTGGGGTCGAAGCTCGTAGAGCGTAGCCCCAAGCTCGCAGAGCGAAGTCGGAACCTCGAAGAGCGAAGACCGGTCCTCTGTCATCTGTCCTCTGTCCTCTGCCATCTGTCCTACCCGTCCCCTATTCCATAGGCGAGATGAGGTGCACAGAAAACTGTGCATTGTGCACATATTTCTGTGCACTCTGGTCAACCCCCTCAATCCTTTACTCCTTAGTATTCCAGGGGGTTAGAAGCCTGGTATATATCTTGTTAATATATGTAATCGCTTCCCATTCGATAAAGCCAAACTTCGATGAATCGAAGGACGGAAAGCCACGGGTCCGAATGACATACTGAATCAGTCCTCGTTTTACAGACCTGCCACCTATAAGATTTTGGATAGCCGGGTTGCCAAATGGTGATCCGGTTTTTTCTATTTAGGGAAAATAGAGATTGAATATTTTTTGACGGTGCTTATTCGGTCGATATGAGAAACTTTTCAAGGATGTTTTAAGACGAAAACTCTAAAAGAATACCTTATTTCTTGAAATTTGTATCTGTGGAAAAAAAATGAAAAATCAAATACAAGACCTATCGAATCTAAAAGACGCTATCAGATCTTTATCTCCTCCGAAGCTAGGTTACAAAAGAGTATATAGAGGTCAGACCAAAAACTTTGACAAAATGTTATCTAGCGCTTGTCGACCAGATGGAACTACAAAAGGATTTTTATGGAAACTCGCCTTAATGAATATAAAGGAAATCTATGAATTACCTTAAAAATCAGATGACTCAGCAATTGAAACCTTAATTAACTTTAACATTTGGTTTGAAGCCTTAATCCAGCACTATGGACCTGGTTCGCCTTATTTAGATGTGACTTCTTCTATTGAGGTCGCTTTGTGGTTTGCACTTAATGAGGTAGAGATAACTGAACAAGATTACTATTTTTACCGAGAAGGCCATCCTCAAATTCAAATTCGATTTCCAACACTTTATTTTTACCCCAAGACACACGGATCATCCTGGCTTTATGTATTAGATGTTCCAATTTGGAATGGCGATAATTCACCAGAGCATGGAGAACTTGTTGATTTATCAAGAGGTCCTAATTTCGTTTCAAAATCTTCGCGAGTACTAAGACAAAAAGGAGGTCTAGTTTTTGGCGATGTTAAGGTAGATAGCGGAGATTTGTCGAAATTTTATGTTTGCGCTCCTATGGAAATTTCTTGTCCGTTTAAAGGAACAAGCCTAATTGATAAGAATTATAAATATTTTTTTCCACCTCCAGAAAAAGACATTTTGTTTGATCGTTTATTGAATGCCCCACTTGTTCCCGACCTCGATGATAATTATGGATTTAAATATAAACAATCATTAGATGTCTACATCATATCAGATTCACCTGGCTCAAATGAAAATCTATCTTCTCTTCAACATCAAACTGAAAAGATGTCAATGCTTTCAAGATTGGCAATGAGGACCAACCCTGAAACTTTAGTTCAACTACGCAAAGATTATAACATCGATCCGGAGGATGCGACTTATTTCCAAATAGATGTCCCATTTTTTACAGCTTTACCTAATATTGAAATGTGGAATCAATCAATTTTGCAATACGGTCTCAGCAAATTTGCTCAGCCTCAATTATTAAATGGAGATATTAAACTCCCAATGGCCTCACTTGAAAACGTGATAATTGAATTAAGCCCATTGGAAACAGCATTTCTTAGTCATAATTCAGGACATAACCTACTCTCTGCAATATGGATCTTCATGCAAGAAGACAAGTATCTTTGCACATTTTTTTTAAAAATGAGAATCGTTTTTCTTTGTCTTCTGCAACACTTGAAATAATATTTTCAAACAGGAAGCACCAATTTGAGATTAAAGGAAAGGATAAACGAATATCACTTACGCAAAGTGGACTTCCTGATAATTTTGTCAAGGGGTTTTTCATATCTTTATATATATTAAGAAGCATTTCCCCCACAATAAAACCTGATCCATTTTTTTATATGACAATTGGTAAAAGAGGTTTTCTTTCAATGAGAGGAGAAAGCATCACTTTGGTGAAAGCCAAAAAAGATCCTATGGATATGCGACTTCATTTTCTTGTCAACTCGAAAACTAAAAAAAGATACGAGGGGCCCACAGTGGACACTCCTGTAATTGCCACACTTAAAATAGTACCCGAAGATAAATTTCCTTCCATGAATTCTCTTCGAGAGGTTTATGGCCATGTTGTGAGAATAAATAATCATGAGCTTAAAACAAAATTTACATCAAGGAACTCAACAGGATTTAGTTATGATATCGCAGATTATCTATTGAATAAATTTTCTCATAACCAATGAACATAAATCTATAGAGAAAAGGGGATACAACCATGAAATTTACAGAAAATGAAGAAAAAGATTGGATTTGTTCCCATTTTGATAAAATGATTCAAACTCATACTACGGAAGAATGGAATCAATACATTTTTAGTCATCCCCTTTTACTGTCATTAAACGCCTTACCAATAATATCAGAAAAAAGAGGTGAAAATTCAAAAGCTAATACGGCCATTAAATATTTAGACAGCATTAGAAAAAAATATTGGGACCAACCAGAAAGTTATCCATTTGGATTGGGGCCAATAGAAAAAATTATTGAATCTTTAAAAAATGGTTCTATCAACCAAGAGGAAGCAAATCTTCGTGCGCGAGACATTAATTGTTCAGGCTTACTCTCTCCTTTATATATAAGAGCACTAATGGTTAGGTTGCTTGATGAATTGAACATAGATATTAATTTTACAATGAAATCAGTGGAAGTGGCTATTGAAGCAGTAATAGCTATGCCACTGCCAACCTTTTCTTTGCATACCATGATGCAATCTACGGAAGGATATATCCGCCTGGCCCACGGAAGCTTGATAAGAAGACCAGATGGTCAAGTTTATAATAAAGCCATTAGTCTTGGTCAATGGTCAGTTAATGTCGCTAATGCATCTCATAATTATCCGCTCGGAAGCGATTTTCTTCATATAATTGGGTCACTTTCACTGGATGCATATGCAGCTAACTTTGGCCCAAATGAAGATTACTTTAATAATATTAATAACTGGCTAAAAAGAGCTGTCAATCCCATGCCTGAGCCAAGTTTAGGTCTAGAAAATGCCAGAATATTTATTAGTGATTCAATAGAATTTAGAGATATAGGATCCCCACGAGGAAAGACAATTAAAGCTTTATTAGAAACAATTGTTTATGAAAATTTTTATTTAGGCAAGAAACCGGACATACATTACCTCTCTCAGCTTGCTAAGGAAGCGTTAGACAACTTAGATCCTATAAGGGATAGTGCACATATACAAAGAGTGAATGAAATAATGGGAATTTATGCATAGTGTTAGATTACATCAAAATTAATCACTATAATCTGCCGATTAACGTCTTGCGTTTATAAATGATCCGCTGTAAGACTCTTCTCGTCTAAATCATTTAACCACCCTCCAATACTTATCAATATATCAATTCCAGTCCCATTTTAACTTTCTTTCGCAATCGCTCTGACATCCGACCTCCGGCCTCTGCCCTCTGCTTTCCAATTGGCCCGTCAGCCCGTTAGCCCGCTTGCCCTGAGACTGTCGAAGGGCTTGTCCTGAGCGAAGTCGAAGGGTTTGCCGGTTTTGCCCGCTTACCGGGACGACTTGTCCCGTCATAGCTCGCAGAGCGAAGAGGGCCTGAAACCCGAAACCTGACACCTGAAGTCTGTGTCTGTCCTCTGACCTCTGACATCGGACATCTGATATCTGTCCCCTGCCCTCTGTCCTCTGTCCTACCAACGTCCCCTGTTTTTCTATTTTCCCGAGGATGTGCTGGATCTCATGTGGGATACATATGACGTGTCGAATTTTTGTTTGGGACGTTTCGTCTGTTTCCGTCTCGATACTTCATTCAGAATATTCCCGAGTTCTCCAAGTATTTTTTTCTGCAGATTTTCCAAAGCCGCCTGATCCGTCTTGTCGTAGGATAAACGGACCTTGATGAAGTGGTTTTTGTACGCCATAAGGTATATATGGGATAATCGTCTGCTACCTTTCTTGACAAAACGGAAAGAGGCATGCAGAGACTTGGGCGTCATCCTTGTCTCATCCCATATGATTTCTCCCTCGGAGATTTTTTCCAGATTTTGAATCCATCCACGCTTTTCGGCCTGCATGACGTCGCCTATAATCTGCCTGAAATGCTCGCGTAACACAGGTGAGTTAAGATCTTCGGGGATTACCTCCATTCCGGATGTGTATGCATAAATCGTAACCCTAATGCCTGTGCCGTCGTAGTTGATACCGATCCCTAGCCCCGGATGGTCACTCTCGAAATCGGCTACCCGGCCTCTTTTGAGCGTGGCCAAAGTCTCAGGAAATAAAACCCCTGTGGCCTCGTGAAGATAGTCCTCCCCCCATGCTGCGCAAGGCAGGGTCAAACAGATGGCAATAGACAGTAAAAATATTCTGAACAACCTTTTTACCATTGGTCGCATCACACCCTCCAGTGGACTGTTTGCTATATTGCTTACCCACTTAGGAACAACCCGTAGCTATGTAAAAGTGAAGAACGTCCCCTATTTCCAGAAATCTCCAGATAACAAGGCTCTATAGAATTTTTTGTCATCTACTATTCGCGCTCTGGGTAAGCTCGTCCAATTCCTTTCGTCTACGAATGCTATACTTAGACTCTGCGCCATAAACTTCCTCGCTTATCTTCAAGGAGGTCCGATACAGGGCGATTGCTTCGGATATATTCCCCCTGGATCTGTGAAGTCGGGCAAGTCTATCCCGGGCGATAATGGATAGCATATGTTCTGGTCCTAAAGCTTTCTCGTATTCTTCGAGGACCAGTTCCGCAAGCCGCAACGCTTTGTAGTGATTGCCAATGGCGCCGTACACAGTGATTAGATTTAGCATACAGTCTATAGTAATTTTATGTGCGGCCATGTCGGCTTTATCATAGATCGCTATGCCCCCATAGCAGGCTTGCAGAGCTTCGCCATGCCTGCCCAAGGAAGCGTAGAAAGAGGCTAAGTTTTTCAATGCATATTCGTAGGGTCTTGGGTCGATATTTATAGATTCTTTACTTATTTCCACAGCACGCAGGTAAACCTGCTCGGCCCCGACGTCATTTCCAACCGAATGATACCACTTGGCCAAATTGTTCCTGCATTTGGTAGCCGAATAAGCATTCGGCCCCGATACTTTTTCATATATCCTAACCGCGCCTTTATACAATTGCTCGGTTCGCTCAATATTGCCCATTTCAGCATAGTGGCCGGCCACCGATTCCATGTTTTCGGCGGTGATGATATGTTCGTGGCCATTATTTTTCTCAATAATAGCAATGGCGCGATCGTAGAGAGGAACGGCTTTGGCGTATTCACCCATGGTTTGATAAATTCCAGCCAGGTTTTTTAGGTACAGGGCTGTTAAATCATGCTCCGGTCCGTTTGATTCTTCAGTCACTGCCAAGGCCCTCAGATAGAGTTGCTCCGCTTTGGCATATTCACCTATTTCGCGGTAGAAGACGGCCAGTTCATCCATCCTTTCTACGGTTGATGCATCGGTTGGCCCGCTATACTTCTCACTGATGTTCAGACTTTTCTTATAAAGTTGTTCTACACTTTCGTAATCGCCTGCTGCGGTATACAGCTCGGCCAACTTTCTGCGGAGATCAACGGTCTCGTATGCTCCCGGACCCAGCGCTTTTTCGAGGATATCCAAAGCTCTCCGGTAAAGCGGTTCGGCCTCGGCAAAATTATCCATCTTATCTGCGTATATCGATGCTAGGCCGGACAATCTTCTGGCGGTGTCCGGATGATCCGGACCCGAATGGTTTTCCCGGATTTCTAACATTTCTTTGGCAATTGAAAGGGCCCTGTCATATTGTTTTTGGTAAACGAATTTATTGGCCTGCCGTTCGAGGATTTCGATTTTTGCGGGACCGGAGCCCGGTGAGCAAATGAGATCAAGCGTTTGCGGGGGTGTCTCAGTGTGTATGTCCGTTCCCGGAAGACTTGCGCGCATCTGCACGATGTGCCTTCCTTCAGGAAGGCCCCCGTAATCGTAATTGCAGCTCCGGTAGAGGAGGTCGCGTCCTTTGCCGAGCAAGGTTGATCCGGGAGGCTGAAAAGCGCACCAGTTGTTAGTATAAACCCATCTTTTATTACCATCAATTATGGTTTCAAAAAAAAGCTGATCTCGAAAAGCCTCCATGCCGGCAGGCAGTTTCATGTCAAGATGCACCTGTGCAGCGACGACGCGCTCACTGCAAGAAATGCCGGCGGGAACCCTCACGTAGTCGATGAACGGTTCGCCAACGCTCAGTTCTGCTTGCTCGGATGAACCTGTGGCCGGTTTTTCGTTGACCCTAACGGTAACTGTTTGTTCTTCGGGATCTCTAAAGCGACTGTCCGTGGTTGTAGAAAAGACGTAATGGCTGCCGATAATAAAGCCACCTGAGGGGCGAAACAACCAAAGGCTCACTCCCCAAGAAGAGTCCATTGAGACACGTTCGCATTCAACAGGCAGGCTCTTCCCCTCTGCAGTGGATATATGAACAGGCAGACGTCCGTTTGAGTCCGGCTCCCCGTCAAACCTCCCCCACCATAGCAGACCACGCGAGTTGGCTGGTATGATCGGCCCTTTATCAACAAATCCCCATACAATCGGCACATCGCAGGAACAGCTCTCTGCAGGAACCGGTAATAATACAAGAATCAACAAAAGAACAATTATTGATACACTTGATTTTAAAGAAGCAGGGTAAAGGCTCATTACTGATCCCTCCACTATGCAAAGAAGATCAAGTATATTGTATATTTGTTTTTCATCTGTACTTTCGTTTAATCCAACAGGTCAACACAGCAGTCAAATGAAAAGCCGAATCACCTTGCGGCAACCCGGCTATCCTGCGCATTTGGAAAAGCAGGTCAGATTATTCCGAAACAGATTCAGTCGTAGATCGGGCCCGTGGCTTTCCGTCCCATCATTTCGGATGGTTTGGCTTTATCTAACGGCAACAATTTATTTTTAAGCAAAATCGGTACCAGGCGGTACCTATTGATATCTTTTAAGAAAAGTTTCGATAGGAAAACCCCATGCACAATTATATGTGCACTATGCACAAATTTATGTGCACTTTATATCGCAATAATGAGGAGGGAGATGGAAGGGATTTGACCGGCTAAAAATCAATCTCTGAGTCAGGCGCTTGCCGAGTCGTCTTGTGGGGTCGAAGCCCTTAGGCGTAGCCCCAAGCAAGCTCCGAAGGAGCGAAGACCGGACCTACGCTTGCCCGTCATCTTGTCCCGTCGTAGCCCGAAGGGCGAAGTCGGACTTGTGGGGTTGTAGCCTTGAGGCGGAGCCCCAAGCTCAGAGAGCGACGTGTGGGGTCGAAGCTCTAAGAGCGTAGCCCCACGGCGGGTGCCCATTCCTGTTTCAATAACCTTAATAACCTACCAACGTCCCCTATTCCACCTATTTTTTTTTCAAGTGTGTAAAAGTGAGGAAAGTCCCCTATGTTCCCATTATTTATCAATATATCTTTATTCACTCCAACTCCTTAAAAATAAGAGGTTTTTCGACCTACAATAAAACAACATCGTGTGTACACTTTTTTGGACTTGACAATAGAGTAATAGCAATGCTTTTATTATCTTGATTATCCTTTTACACTTGAAATTCGTCTCCTCTGAGAAGCAAACTCAAGTCAAGCGGAACGCAAATACCTACGTGCTAAAATCACCATTTATACACTTTTTTGCTATCCTCTACTTCTGCCAAAATTGCTCTTGACAGCCGGATTTGTTAAAAACCATCGTGTGATCGCTATTCAGGCAAAAAAAAAGAACGGCAGTGATGTACGCATAATCATGGAATGTCTGATCTGTGACTATTTTGCATTTCGCATGGCCCATGTAAGAAACAAAAGGCAGGCACGTTTCTACTAACGATCCGCAAAAGAACAACCTAGCTAGAATCTGCAACATGGCTCAGTGTTGGCTGTATTCCTAACCGAATTTTATTTTATTGTTTTTAAAAAAGATTTTATTATTTCTTATTGTCAAAGACGGCAATAGCTATCTTGAAATTAGTGATATATTTTATAGGGAGGATAGGTAGAAATGGAAAATAAAATTCGATGGCCATTGATTATCGTCGGCATGATTTTTATTTTGGTGTTTATCTCATATTTCACTGTTAAATCAAGACACCCTGAAATTAATGTTGACCCTTGTGCTGACGTTCGTCCACCGGATTCTGTATTTGAAAAGACAGGAATTGACTTCAAATTTGCCGAAATAAAATATAACAATTTCGTGCTGGGAAGGGTTGATTTAAATGTAGATCCAGAGGTAGTAAACCTTGCATCAAAGGCTGTTTTAAATTCGCAAATTATGACGTACATACATTGTAGGCAGCAGAAAGTGCTTGGGTGGGAACCTGAATTGCTCCAGTACCATGCAACGATGGAAATATTTTTGAGAACCAACCCATCTTCCAAGGAAGACATTGAGTATCAAAAACTAAATCCTCTTCCGACAAAGATGAAAAAAATTGAAACTGCTGTTTCCGAAACACCGGAATCGTTTGAGATCGGAGAGCCAAATAGGTTTGAAGAGGATGTCCTTCGCGTTAAGAAAAATTTAAGCTATAGTCTAAATACCTTGTCTGATGAAAATGTCAGTGAAAGCGCAAAAAAAAGAGAAAAAATGAAGATAAGATCATGTATTAGAGATTTTAATGGCATTAGCGATAATAATTTGCGTATACCCTATCAATCAGAAAAATATCGATACATAGGTGAGGCAAGTACTGCTTTAGCTCTAAACAGCTCTTATAAAAATGTACAGAAAGAAAATGCAGAAAAAGCGATAAGTAATTATAATGTGGCTTTAGATAAAATTTCCATGATTAGAAAAAATAGAAGCAAAAATATATATACAAGGGAATTAAATAAATGGCTTGATGACATTTATGCAGAAGATAAAATAAAATTCTTTACGCTTATTGCACTAGCTCTAACCGGAAAAGATGAAATGGTAAAAAATAAAATTAAGAAGGAAATAAGAAAGCTCGAAGAGAAAGAGTCATACGTATTGGAGGAATATGACTATCATAATCATTCAACATTAAAATGGGTTTACGAATAGATTTAAACCTTTTTTTATACTGGCCTTTGGTATTTTAAGATAAAATTTGTATTGCGCTTCATCGTTTAGGTTTCGAATCTACAATATTACACTTAGATTAAGAATAAAGGCTAAAAGATACAAGCACGACATTGCAAATTATAATTTTTATCGTAGTTTATCATTTCGTATTTTTAGAAGGAGTATGTCATGATGAAACTTTCTATGAATTTATTGAATACTATGTGTTTTTCGGCTCTTTTAGTAGTAACTTGCTATTCTGTAGCTGTTTCAGCATCGACAACTCCACTTCCAGTTGACAAACCTGTACCTCTAAAGGAATATCACCGTTTGGATCCCGATCCTCCTATAATCAAGAAGCCAATAATCGGTAAATAATAGGTTTTTAGAATAGAAACTGTGGAAATTAAATCGCGACAGGTGTCGGGGAGGTTCTTTATATCTGCATATTTGATATCGGAACAGGTGAAATTATACGGAAAGTCCCAGTTTAAGGTAGACAAAAAAACAATAATTATTTTAAAACCATACCACTAACTTTTAAGATCGCTAGGAAAATCAAGCGGCATCGTGTCGCCATACTTCGGCGCAGCGCGATTTAAA
>Ga0209569_1000004_pt1 | contig 18369 bp, 20 predicted proteins | sample WorMettaBAHAMAS1_FD_187407 | JGI IMG/M metagenome (GOLD analysis project Ga0209569, IMG submission 187407) | Marine gutless worms symbiont microbial communities from Max Planck institute for Marine Microbiology, Germany - Olavius tantulus... ... | reverse complement strand
GAACCTCAGAGACATTGTGGTACGCGCTTTCCATGGCATAGTCGTTCTCCCAAGTGTAAACGATATGCCTGATGGTAGTGTTACCCATGTCTCCGAACAACTGTTACCTATCTCCCCAGTCTATACAAGGGGCTGGCAAGAGATCGTCCAACCAGCGGCCTCTCAGGGCGTGAGACTGCCATCACTGCAAGCAGTGAGCCGCCCTTCGATGGCCTCCGTCCATCGAACCCCGGCACCCCACCCCAAAAAAGGGGCTCGCTAACGCTCGCGCCATTTTTATAAACTGCACTGGTTAAGGGGGGAACTAGCGTTCCCAGACGTTGGCCGTGAGAGCCAATCGGTAGCAGTAGCCGTCCGAATTGCACGTTGAAAACGGAAAAACCCTCATGGTCGGACGAGGATCCCTTCGCGGTCGAAATGCCCTTTTTCGAACGTGATGGGTCCGAGACCGAAACCAAGAAACGGGCCCGACAACTCTGAAAAGAAAATTCTACCAAATCAAATCCGGTGCAAAAAAACAATTTCCCCTACTTTCTACTTTTACCTTTTATTCTTTTTAGGCCTAATTATTCACTTGTAAATTCAGTGAGTTATAATGCGAAAAAGCAAGAAATTTATGGTCATAAAGCAAGAAATTTATGGTCATAAAGCAAGAAATTTATGGTCATAAAGCAAGAAATTTATGGTCATAGTAAAAAGAATAGAAACAGTTCTTGACAGTAGAATTATCTTTATTTATGCGTTAGTAGTGGCGAGAACAAACAAAATCACAGACAACGCACTCGTAGGGATCCACAATGATATCATCCCCACCATTGCCAAGCTGAGATTGAGTGAGGGCCGACTGTTCCAGTATTGTATCGCCCATTACGACAGCAAGGGCGGCGAAAACCTCTCTTTTGGAGCGACAGTCGATGAGTTGAGGCGTTTTTTCTGTATCGACAAAAAGATAGCCTATGGCGTGGTCCGTGAGGCTGTCATGAAAATCAATTTCCGTCCGCTTCAGTATGAAATTGGTAACGAGGAAAGGCTCGATTTTTGGTTCACCGGATTTACCTATTTTCGGGGTGAGGGCCGGTTCGAGTTCAGACTGAACAAGGACGCTATGCCGTATTTTCTAAAGCTTCAGGAGTTCTTTACTCGGTATCCGATAGGGGCAACCAAAAAATTTAAACGGGCCGCATCTTTCAAGCTGTACGTAAACCTGAAATCACAGGCATTCAAGTGCAGATGGGATTCCGACCTTGATGATCTCAAGTATCGGTTGGGGGTTTCTACCAAGTACGACAGGTGGACGGCGTTCAAGCAATGGGTTCTTGTTCCTTCCGTTGCTGAAATCAACGAGCACTCGGATCTGAGCGTTACATGGAAACCAAAAAAGAGCGGTCGCAGGGTTATTGGAGTGGCATTTAAAATAAAGGCAAAATGTGATGTCGCCGCCCAAAATGCCCGTGAAATCCACGAGGTCAACAACGTGATTAAGGCGAGCAAAAAAGAACGCGACTGGGGCACTGGGGCTGGGAGCCTCCGCTCCCTGGCCAGCTGGAAATCCCCGGCTTGAAAAAGAAAATCACGGACTAAAAAAAAGTTCTGAAAAACACCGCCGGTTCCGACAAGGTTCCGGCGGTGTTTTTGTGTCTATTTTATCCTGTGGCTGGACGGTGCCGTTGACGGCGGCGGACGGGCGCGCTATGGTAGAAATTCTCCCGTTAGGGCGCCAACAATCGGTCGCCAACAACCGTGTTGGCGGCAAAAAACCACACACAAAACCGGAGTGGTTTTATGGCGATTTTTCACATGGATTTAAAAAACGTTTCGCGCACTCAGGCCGATCAGATCATCAATTTATCGATGACCCGCGCAGCGACCCTTGCGCTCAAGCCGGGCGGCATGAAACATTTTGCGTTGTTTTATATAAGGTGAAAATGAATGAGGACGGCAAAGAACAAAAAAATAAAAACCGTATCATTAAATTTTTTTCCAAGTGGGATAAAGTTATAACTGGGACAGCATCCATTTTAGCGACTGTGGGTATATTTTTAACTTTTTATCAGATTCGTGAAGCAAAAATTCAGGTAAGAGCTAATAAATCCTATCAATTTCATAAGGATGGGCGAGAACTATTTAGTACCCTTTCTCCTGAAATAAAACGTATCATCAGAGGCAACAATCTTCAAAAACAATATGATGAACAAATGCTTAAAAAAGCAGAATCTAAGATTCATGAAATTTTAATGTATTATGCCGCTTTATTTAAACAAAATGAATATGGAAACATAGATGAAGGGCCTTGGTCAGACATATCAAAAGAAGCTTGCAATTTTATTAGATTAGAAAAAGTACGCGCTTTTTGGCAAAAAAAAATTGTAAAAAGTAAATCTTGGAATCCAAAATTTATTCAGTTTGGTTGTTTTTGTCTTCAGCAAGGGGGAGATGATGGGAACTACATTTAGTAGGCGCTTGCTTGCTATCTTCTGCAACTTTTTCATAATTTTTTTCTGTGTCAATGCATACGCAGAATATTGTTTTGAAGTACCCGATAGAAAAGTACACGAAGCTTCAACAAGAGCGAACCGAATTGTTTTTCAGATGGGAGTAGACGCATATAGCTCCTTTGAAGAAATTTTGAACAAAAATATTGAACGTGCAAATTCAAAAATTGGCAAAATAAGAAAGGGCGCTGAAACGTTGGAGTGGATATATGCTAAGATAGGAGAGAACATAAGAGACAGAGACATCAATACTTCTGTCCTCACTAAAGAGGACAGAGGATATCTAAACTTTTTGATGGACAAACACAGCGTGGAGAGAGGGCGCTCCACGAGAGGATTGGTGGGTGTTGGCATTAAAGAAATAGCCTTATTTAAAAGAATAATGCAGGATGATAGAATGAAATATGGTGAAGACAGCGAAGATAATTTTTCAACAATTAATGACGTTATTAGTTTTTACAACAGATTAACAAGGATAGGTTTTATCATTTCACAAACAGCCTTTGAATTTAAACACCCGGAGCCAAGACAGTATTGGGATTATTAAATTTAGGCGACAAAGTATATTAAGATAGAAAAATATAAAAACAATGGAAATTCCTATCTTAAGGTCTTGGCGTTCGCCCATGGGGAACCAAGGCCATGTCATAGATAATCATCCAGTGGAAGCGGTGTCGTTTCGTTTGGCTTTGGAACTGCGCGTTTCAGGTTTCGCATGAAGCATGTCCAACTTGGAGCGACCCGCATCTGGGCCAGCGGCCAATGGGTCCCGTATCCGCTGTGGATATCGAAAATTTAAAATCCCATTGGCATCACTGCGACAAGAATACCAGTAAAAAACCCCTGTCTGCGGCAACCCAAAACAAACCGATTACAATCATCGGCGCAATATTCAGCACTGCTATGGTCTGCAGAAATATTTTGGGACGAACCTTGTCCGATACGTCGCCCGCATCAAGCAGCCTGACAGACCTCGATAGACAGGTGCCCTGTCTGGCATGGCTGGATGAGAGTTTTGATAGCTTGAACCCCCGCCCCGAAAAACGCATTTGGCCTTGCAAGAAAACTCGAACAAGAGGCAGAACAGAAGGTGGCAGGGGTGGATCAGGGAGCTGAAGAGGCAGAAAAGAGAGAGGAACATACAGAAAACTAAAGGGGGGGTAAAGGCCTTAAAAAAGGTCATTGTCCGTTTGCAATATTAAGCAAGCGCATATCCCCGATAAAGCTTTCAAGCGTTTGCAAATTGGGCTGGACGCTTGCGGGAAATTTCCGGACAAGGGGGAAGGGGACAACAAGTTGAACCGACGCTTCATTCATTTCCCTGAACTGGTTTTCGGAAACGCCCTCCTGCAATGTCAGAAGATGTTTCGTTTTTACTCGAGCGGCTTCGTTGAGTATTTGTCGCCAGCGATCCTTGCAAGTCGTCTTGACGGCCAGCATTCTTAGGCGGCTTTCCGGAAAAGTCGTTGTTTTGTAGGCGGCCTCGGAAGGAAAGAGAAAATCGGGCCGTTTTCCCGGATCAGATTCCGGCTGGTGTGAGAAATCAATGTTTTCTTTCAGGCCCTCCTCAACGAAAATTTGCCGCGCATGAAGTTCCAGGGATCTTCCGGAACGCGCCTTTCGTCTTTGCAAAACAGTCTGGGCCTTGGCCATAAACGCATCAACACTGCAAAAGCCCTTTTTAATCAACGGCAGCTCAACCGCCTCTTCAAGGCTCCGGAAAACCTCAAATTCACAGTCCCGCCTTTTCATCAGGCGCATATCGGGGTTAACGGCGTGAAAATCTTTCAGCCCCACCGCTTCGGCGATAATTTCAGCGGCTGTGGGGAATTTTTCCAACCATGCGGGCGGTATTTCATGTGTTTCCAGCCAGCAGGATATACGGGGCGGCTCATAGCTCTCGAACAGGCAGGCAGGGCTCGCCGTGTCCGGTGTCCACACCCTCCACGTACCGGGCTCAACCGGGCCTATTCGATCTTCAACAGCGTCTTCTTCCGCTTCGTGGCGGCAGACCCATACATGACATTCTGTGGCAGCGCCATCAGCACCGACAAGGAATGAAAAAATGGTCAGCACTCCTGTGCTTTCGGGGTCAAGCAGGGCGGATGATGAACCGCCAAAATTGGTCAGCCGGGCCTCGTTGCGTGTACCTCCACGCAATTTGTTGTTGTACCAGACAGCGCGGATTTTACGGCTGTCCGCATGGGACGCTACAAAAAGATCGAACCAGAAATCCGGGTTTTTCTGTTCGGGGCGATCGAGGGCCGGGAACAGCTGAAAGAGAAGCTTTTTCGGAATGTATGGGCCGGCCTGATGTGCTCCGTTGGCACGAGTGTCGTTGCCGGAAAGCCGTTTGGCGTACCAGACAAATTGCGAACCGGTGTTTTCGTCCATCCAGTCAGAAAGAATAGCAACAAGCGCCATTGCCCCTGCCTCTTAATTCAGATTCATCCATGTCGGACAGCAGCCAGGCTTGGGCGGAACTCAGAACATCCTCATGCGGGTAACGGTACCGGCCGTCAAGGGCGCATTCCCAGATAGTTAAAATCCTCCACCCGGACATGCGCAAAGCCTCATGATTTTCGCGGTCCTTTTCACGGTTGCGATTAATCTTGCTTTTCCAGAAATCTGCCCGCGTCGAGGGCCATTTGAATAGCGGGCAATTATGCCCGTGCCAGAAACAGCCATGAACAAAAATTGCGGCCTTGTATTTGGGGAAAACAAGGTCGGGCTTGCCCGGCAGGCGGGGATGATGAATGCGAAACCTGAAACCCTTTTTATGCAGGCCGCTTCTGATAACGAGCTCCGGGCGGGTGTTCTTGCTCCGGATCCTCGACATCATGCGGCTGCGCTTTTCAGGGGTTACAATGTCGGCCACGGGACGCAACCTCCCCGTATCCGGGGAGGGCCGGCGACTGATGGGGTTCCCCGGTTATCCAGCGGGCCATGTGTCCGGCAACAGCATTAACCACGGGAACAGCCACGGCGTTCCCGAATTGTTTATATGCCTGTGTGTCGGAAACAGGGATTGCAAAGTTGTTTTCACCGGGATTGTCAAAGCCCATCAGGCGGGCGCATTCCCGCGGCGTGAGACGGCGCGGATTGTTCCCCTGCTGTCGGATAAGGATTTCCGATCCATCCTTGTAATAACGGGCGGACAGGGTGCGGGCAACATCATCCGGACCGGCAAGGCCGAAACCGAAGCCGTTTCCTTTCTTGCGGTGCTTTTCGGCATATGCTTGGAGGTAGTTCCAAAGGCGGTCCGAAAGCGTGTATTTCGGTGAAACAGTCGCATCCGGGCCGAATGTCCAGGGTTTTTCCTCAACCTCGCTTCCGTCCTCGGGATGCAATACCGTGTTAAGCCGTGGCCCGTTTGCCGGGTCCGGAATGTGGAAAGCATCAAAACTGAATTCGCAGGGGTCGCGGAACCCTGCAATAAAAAGTCGCTCACGATGCTGCGGCAACCATGAGCGGGCATCTATAGCCCTGTGATAAACGTGGTAGCCAAGTTCTTCTGCAAGAACATGGTGAATAATCCGGAATGTGCGGCCCTTGTCATGGTTGACGAGGTTTTTCACGTTTTCAAGCAGGAATACCCGTGGGCGATGTTGCCCGATAATCCGGGCAACATCAAAAAAAAGAGTTCCCTGGGTTTCGCAGCGGAAGCCATGGGGCTTGTTGAGCGCGGTTTTTTTGGAAACCCCCGCGATTGAAAAGGGCTGGCATGGAAAACCCGCAAGTAAAAGATCGTGGGCGGGGATTTGATCGGCCGGAATTTCCGTTATATCTCCCGCCATGGCGTGATCGGTTTCAAAATTGGCACTATAGGTCTGCCGTGCATATTTGTCCCATTCACTGGTAAAGACACAGCGTCCGCCAATAAGATCGAAACCACGCCGAAGCCCGCCAATTCCCGCAAAAAGGTCGATGAAATTAAATGCGGCTTCCGTGTTTTGTGGTTGGTGCCGCTCTCCAGCCAGCCCGCGAAGCACGTGAAGGATCGCACGGCGCGGGCTGGCCTCGCCCCGTTCCCAGCGGTAAAGGGTTCTGGCCGAAAAGCCAAGCCTTCCGGCCAGCTCGTCAATGGGAAGGCCTGCCTGTTCTCTAAGGCGAGAAAATTCCGTTTGTGGCCGCATTTCTGGCATGGAAGAGCCTTTCGACGGAAGTTGTTTTGCCAAGCTGGCACAAAAAGTCACAAATAGCAAACAGAAAGAGTTTAAGAGTGTAAGGATTCTTGTTGGGGCCACGCGCCTTGATGAGAACAAGGTTTTTCAGACAGAGGTTAATGTTAGAGCCTAATGTCGAACAATTATTGTGTCTGAAAAAACCCGCCTGCTTTCTAAGCTTGGGCGGGTTTTCACGGCCACACAAAAGCGGCCATGTTTAAACCTAGCCAGTGACATTTCGACCTTTAGACGGTGTAAATGCAAGGGCTGTGAGCAGCATCCCCCAAAACTGACCAAACCTACCTGTTTTTGAGTGTTTCTCCATTAAATATTATAAAGATTTATAAGAAAAATGGGATTTTGGGAGGATTATTATGGAACATATGTCAATCGGTGAAGCAGCTGTGATTTTAGGCGTGTCGGTCACCACAATGCGCCGTTGGGATAAAGCCGGTATTCTCGAACCGGCCTTCAGAACACCTGGCAACCATCGCCGGTATCAGATAGACGCTGTCCTCAAGTTCGCCGGAACAACGGCCTCGGCAACAAATCAACGGGTCATTGGATATGCTCGGGTATCATCCCACGATCAGAAGAAAGACCTGTCGATCCAGACCAAGCGCATAGAATGTTACCTTAAAGGCATCTGTGACAATTTCGAAGTAATTGAGGATTTGGGCAGCGGGCTTAACTATAAAAAACGCGGGCTCAAAAAGCTGATCGAAAAGATCGTTCGTCGGGAGGTCAAGCTACTGGTGATGACACACAAAGATCGCCTTTTGCGATTTGGCTCAGAGATCATCTTTCAATTATGCCGCCGGTTTGGCACCGAGGTGATCGTTTTAGAGCAACAAGAAGAAACTTTCGAGCAATCTCTGGTAGGCGATGTGCTGGAACTGATGACTGTTTTTACCGCAAGGTTGCACGGTTTGAATTTGAGACTTGACCATCGGCGATTTTTGTGCTCAAACAGCGCATATTCTCTCCCTTCTTTGTGGTGAGGAGGCACGAGATCTGGTTTGGGGCTGGCAACCAAATTCTGGGGTTGCCAGCCTTTCTCTTTCCAAGGATCGACAACGCTCCCCCCGTGAACCAAACCAGTGCTTCGTGCCTCCTCACATTAAATTAAAATAAAATTTAAACTGCTTGTACGCCAGAGATATTACAAAAGGCCGATTCCAGTACGCCAAACGGTGTTACAAAAGAAAATATCACCATGTATTTTCAGCATGTTAACAACGCCTAAACAGTATTTAAAACAGAATATATAAAAACAGAACAAACAAAAACAAAAAACAAAAAAACGAAAAAACGCCGCTTTCCGCCCTTTGATGGCTTTTCAGCCATCAAACCCCGGCACCCCACCCAAAAAAAGGGGCTCGCTATCGCTCGCACCATTTTTATAAACTACACTGTTTAAGGGGGGAACTAGCGTTCCCAGACGTTGGCCGTGAGAGCCAATCGGTAGCAGTAGCCGTCCGAATTGCACGTTGAAAACGGAAAAACCCCATGGTCGCTGGCCGAAACCAAGAAACGGGCTTCCCGATGGTCCAAAAGCCGACCTGATTTGGTCGAATTTTTACCCTTTTTACCTTTTTATTTTTTTTCGGCCCGATTATCCGCTTGTAAAATTAAGGAATTAAGTGTTTAAAAGTCAAAGAAATGCAAAACAAAAGTCAAAGAAATGCAAAACAAAAGTCAAAGAAATGCTTCCGCTTGTGTCAAAAATATGTGTTGATGGTAGGGCATTAATACTGTATGAGTGCAGACAAGCAAAATCTAAATGTGACAAAGAGAGAACAGCATGGAAGGAAACCGCACTCCTCAAAAAAACAAGATTACCGATAATGCCCTGGTCGCCATGCGCAACGACATAATTCCGATTTTAGGGGATCTGAAATTCAATGAGATGCGCCTTTTTCAGTTCATTCTTACCCATTATGACAGCCGCTCCGCCGAGAACTATACTTTTGTGGCAACAATCAACGACCTGAAGGCCGTGTTCGGCATGGGATACCATACAGCGTACAGTATTGTCCGGCGGGCGTTCATCGACATGAGCATGAGGCCCTTGGTCTGGCGCAAGAACAACGCTCGAAGAATAGATCATTGGTTTACAGGGATGACTTTTTACGGCGGCAATGGCCGGTTCGAGTTTCGGATTAACAGAGACACCGAGTGGGCCTTTTTGCTTCTCAAGGATTGTTTCACCAGCTATCGGGTGGGCGACATAAAAAGATTCGCCCGCGCAGCGTCATTCAAGATGTACCTGAACCTAAAACAACGCTTGACGATGGGCGAGTGGAAAGCGGACCTCGAAGACTTGAGATACCGACTGGGCATTGTCAACAAGTATCCCCGCTGGAGCAGTCTCAAAGACTTTATCATCGACCCCGCAATCGATGACATCAATAAGCACTCGGATCTAATCATCAAGTGGCACCCCGTGAAAAGAGGGCGAAAGATAGTCGGCGTGGAGTTCACAATCAGAAAAAAGTCTACCGTTAATGCGGAAGAGATAGGAAAGATCCACGAGGCCAATCAATTTTTGACAGCCGCGGAGGAAGAAGAAAAACGTTTGGGCATTAACCAGAGAGAATTCGACTCGTCCCTTGGGGGCACCATTACGGGGACCACAAACAAGATAGACGTTGGCTCCAAAAAACAAGATAGGCGCAAAGCCGCCCTTCTTTAGCGACGTATCGGCAAAGTTTGGGGGAACTCTTAAATGGATGGGCTGGGTCCATAACAGGGCGCGGGAATCCATGCCGCAACCGCGAGTTCTGTTCAAACAAATGCGGATGCGATATCGGTGATATTAAGTTAACTGCTTGTATGTTTTCATAAAGGAGGGGGTCAATGAAAGAAATGGGACGAAGAGAGTTTGTGGGGGCGATGGCAGCGGGTGGCGCCGTGCTGGGTCTCGGAGGTATTGTGTCCCATAGGCCACAGGAGGCCTTGGCCACGGGGAAGTTGCTCGCTGATTGATATAGAGTCCCTCGATGGTCGTCACCACAAAATACTGTTGGATGCCGGATGGAGCCACCCATACATGGAAAAATGTCTCAAGCGCGAAGGCGTTGATAAAATGCTTAAATCCGGCGAGATTGAAGCGCTCTTTATCAGCCATGAACACTTGGACCATTTCTGGGGATTGGAGACCATTCTTAAATACAATCCGAAAATCACCATTTTCATTCCCAGCACCTTCCATTCAGAGGGCATGCATTTCCTCCGCGGAGCCACGTTCATGGTCCCAGGTGCGAAAAACGGCATCCCTCACCAGGGAAAGCTCGTCCAATTCAAACCCGGACATATCAACAGGCTATATGACGGCTGTGCCGGTGTGCTCTTTGATCTGCCCATCGTGGTCAGGGTCCGGGGCGAGCAGTCTCTTTACTTCAATGTGAAAGACAAGGGAATTGTCTGTGTCAGCGGATGCTGCCATCAAAAGATACAGGCCACGGCGGATTTTGCCATGAACAAGATTCAGGGGGGCGATAAGCTGTACGGTGTTTACGGCGGTCTCCACATTGCCCCCTTCGGACCCATGAAGCCGAAGCAAGAGGCTATGGTCAAGGATATGGGTAAGTACAACTTCAAGAAAATTGCCTGCAATCATTGCACTGGCGAGGCCGCCGTCAAAAAGATGATTGAACTTGGCTATCCCGTGGTAAAAGGCACAGCCCGGTACGGCTCCACGAGCGATCTCTATGTTGGAAACGGCGATGAGGTTTTCTTCGGCTAACCAACCCGGGACCGGCGGACTCCAACGTTGCGCCCGGGTGCACCTAAAAATCAAAATGCGGTACATTGATGCCCCAAGCTTTTTTGGCTTCACCGCTGACAAACATCATCTGTTGTCAATACGCGGTGTAATTGGCCACAGGCCCACTCTTGCTGCGTGAGCGGAAAGGCGCAGAATGTCAGCTTAAGGTTAAAAAAAGATCGCCTTGCGACCCTTGAAGCCGCCGTGCCCGCAAAATCGGGGCGCCCGGTGGCCCTTGGAAAAGACGCCGTCGCCCGGCACCATTGTTTTTTGAGGTTCACAGAGGCGCGCGTGTCGGCGGCCGTGGAAGAGAAAAGGATGCGCCCAGAGGTTGCCGGCAAGCTGCGCCCGATTATCCGGCGGGGCCTTGCCCGGCTGGGGAGTCACATGACCCTTGAACAAAGGCGCGAGCTTGCCCGCCTGGCAAAAGAAGGCCCTGCCGGCGCGTGCAACCAAAGTCTATTCACGGAAACGACCGCGCCAAACCAAGATGCCGTAGAAAGGGGAACGAAATGAAGCTGACCAGGAACATCGTCGCAATGATGACGGCCGTTGTCTTTCTGGCAACGGTCTTCGGGTGTGCGGCCACGCACACGAAAATCGCCAAAAAGGAGCTGGACGTCCAGACAAAGATGAGCGACTCGATTTTTCTTGAACCCGTCGGTCCCAAGAAAAGGGTCGTTTTTGTCTAGGTGCGAAACACGTCCGACAAACAGAGCTTTAATATCGAACAACAGCTGAAAGCCGCCATCAGCGCAAAGGGCTTCCGTGTCGTCGATGACCCTGAAAAAGCCCACTACAAACTGCTGGCGCAAATATTAAACGTGTCCAAGACAGACCCCACCGCCGCGGAAGCGGCCCTCGATGAGGGGTATGGCGGTACGGGTGGCATTTTGGCCGGCGGTACCGCCGGCGCCGTTATCGGGGGTGCCCTCGGCGATAGCGAAGGCGCCCTGATCGGGGCCGGCATTGGCGCACTTGCCGGCGGCATCGCTGAAATGATGTCAGGCGCCGCTGTAAAAGACGTAACCTTTGTCGCTATTACAGACGTTCAGGTTTCGGAAAAAACCAAGGGCGGTGTTGTCGGCCGCCGGGAAACACAAGTGGAGGTCGACCAAGGCGTAGGCGGCAAAGAACAGCAAACGTTTGCCGAAACAGTGAACGAGAAACGATACCGGACCCGCGTCGTGAGCACGGCAAACAAGGTTAACCTGGAATATGAAGAGGCCGCGCCCGAGCTCTCGGCGGGGCTGGTGAGCGCCCTATCGGGCCTGTTTTAAATGTTTAAAAGGGGGGTGGTGCCGGAAAAGAAGGTTTGGTGATGAGTTGATTGGGCTTAATTTCACAACGACATTAACATAAATTTGGAGAAAAACACGATGAAGAAACTATTTGTTTGCTTATTTGCCGTTCCCATGGCGCTTGTCCTTGTCGGGTCCGCCGTGGCGGCCGACTGGAGTTTTTACGGTAGCGCCCGCATGGGCACGTGGTGGTACGCCAACAGCAACGCGAGGGTTGGGCTTGTCGGCCCGGATGCGATGTCCACCAAAACGCGCTACCACAGCGATTTTGATCTGAGCCATTTCCTTCAATCCAACGCCCGCATCGGCGCCACCGTCTCCTCGGGGGATGTGTCGGGCCGGTTCGAGTACGGCGCATCGGGCGGCAAGGCCAACATCCGGATCCTTCGCGGCACATGGAGCTTTGGCCCGGGCGAGCTGACCGTCGGCCAGGATTACACGCCGATCTCATGGACCTGGTACAGCAACCAGGTGGTCAACGCCGACGAGGGCCTGCTCAGCCTCGGGCTAATGTATGCCGGCAGAAAACCGATGCTGCAGTTCAAGGCCGGCGGGTTCAAGCTGGCCCTTATCCAGCCGAACGTTGTCACAAGCGACGGTGATGCTGTGCGTGGTGTTGGTTACGACACGGACGTCGTTGTCCCGAAGGTTGAGCTTGCATACCGGCAATCTACCGACATTTTTTTTGTCGACGTGGGCGCGGGCTACCAGACCTATGACTACACCGATAGAAACGACGAGAACCGCGCGACGCTGACCTCGTGGGTTGTCGGCGTCGGCGGCGGCTACTACTTCGGCCCGGGCTATGCCAAGCTGCAGCTGAACTACGACACTAACGGCGCGGCCTATGGCCTGGCCCGGTACGCACCCGAGGCGGTCTTTACCAGCGTGCCCGATGCGGGCGGGGATTTTACCGACCCGACTCGGCTCGGCGCCGCCCTTAGTGTCGGCGGCCAGATCAACGACATGATCGGCGTGGAGCTGGGCGCGGGCATGCAACGGTACACCAACAAGCAGGCTGGGACGGGTTATGATATCGAAAACAACACCTATGCCTTATACCTGCAGTTTCCGTTTAAGCCCGCCGACGGCGTGACGATCACGCCGGAGATCGGCTACATGGACTGGGGCGATGTGGAGGTTGACGTTCCCGGCGAAAAAACAAATATCGACGGTGGCGACACCACGTATTTCGGGCTGTATTCAAGAATTAACTTCTAATCGTATTTAGCGCTGGATAAAAGAACCGGAGCCGCCCTTTTCCGGGCGGCTCCGGTTCTGCGTTTACGCTGCGTTGCTTTCGGCCGAGGCGTCGCCGTCAGCGGCCTCTCACCCTGAGAGGCCGCTATCACTACAAGCAGTGAGCCGCCCTTTGATGGCTAAAAAGCCATCAAACCCCGGCACCCCACCCAAAAAAGGGGCTCGCTAGCGCTCGCGCCATTTTTATAAACTACACTGTTTAAGGGGGGAACTATCGTTCCCAGGCGTTGGCCGTGAGAGCCAATCGATAGCGGTAGCCATCCGAATTGCACGTTGAAAACGGAAAAACCCCCATGGTCGGACGAGGATCCCTTCGCGGTCGAAATGCCCTTTTTCGAACGTGATGGGTCCGAGGCCGAAACCAAAAAACGAGCCTATCGAAAACCCGAAAAAGTGTGTCAATTTGATACACTTTTGAATTTCCGCCCTTCTTTTACCCTTTTATAGAATTTTCGTTTTGGCCGTTTTTTTAGGATAACATACTGAATTTATAGCTAGATACTTCGAAAATCGCAAAAACCGTTAGGGGTACAAAAAAAGAGTTATAGGGATACAAAAAGAGAGTGAAGGGTTCTTGACATGGCTTGCGCGACAGCCTACTAAATAGCCCCATGAACCAAAAACGACACGTAAACGACAATTCGGTGGTCGCCATGAAAAACGATGTCATCCCGTCCGTTGCCGATCTGAGCGTCACCCAGAGCAGGTTGTTCCAGTACATACTGGCCCATTACGACAGCCGCGGCAGTGATAATCCCACCTACGAGACCTCGGTTGCTGAACTTAAAAAATTTTTTAATATCGGCTACGCTGATGCGTGGCCCTTCATCAAGACGGCTATGAAGAGGCTTGCCAGTATGCCGCTGGAATGGAGTGACGGGCGGGCAATTCACTTCGACCACTGGTTTTCCGGTGCCTCATATTTTGAGGGTACCGGAAAAATTCAATTCAGAATAAACAAGGACGCCGAGCCGTTTTTTTTAAAGCTCCAGTCCTTTTTCACGTGCCATCGTCTTGGTGCCGCGAAAAAATTCACAAAAGCGGCCTCTTTTAAATTGTACCTGAATTTAAAACAGTGGGAAAACGTGGCGAAATGGAACACGGACCTTGATGAACTAAAAGCAAGGCTCGGGGTCGCCGGAAAGTACACTGCCTATAAAAATTTTCGTGTGCGCGTTCTTGATCCTGCGGTCGAGGAAATAAACGAGCATTCCGACCTTCTCGTAGACTACATTCCCACCAAGGAAAACCGGTGGGTGGTCGGCCTTCTTTTCAGGATTGAAAACAAAATGAACAGCGAGCGAAAACGAGCAGCGGAAATCCACGAGGCAAATAACGCCATGGGCGTCCACAAAAAGGGCGACACGGAGTACATCGAACCACTTTTCGGCCAAACATTTTTGGATGACCTGTCGAAAAAAACAAACGGAAAAAGGAGCGAACCATGACGTGGACAACGGCCTGTTCTGTTCCGATTGCCATCACGTTTGCACCAGTGGTTTTGGAAAGATTTTTTCTGTTCCCTCGATTTTTTTGCGGGTTTTTTCGCGGGAGGGGTTGGTCATTTTTTTTCAATTCCTTGATTTTTTCGCGAGGTTTTTTCGGGAGAGTGGTCGGCTGTTTTTTCAATCCCGCGATTTTTTCGCGGGGTTTTTTTCGGGAGAGTGGTCGGCTGTTTTTTCAATCCCGCGATGGTTTTAGTCTCTTTTTTTTTCGCAGAGTGTCGCCGACCAAGTGAAGTGAGTGAACCATTTGTGTGTTAAAAGTAAACCGAATAGCGTTTTTACGCGTTTTTTTAACAGGAAAACAAAAAAATGACCAATATTCTGTTGTAAAATTAAAGATTTGATTGAAAAAATAGTGCTTTTTTTAAACGCAATGATTTTAAAGTGCGCCAAAACCACGGTTTTTTCGCCCTTTTTTTGACATGCCAGCAATGCCGCGGATATCCAAAAAAAGTTTTTTTGGCTTCCGCGGCGCTGGCATGGGTCCGATTCGGTCTTGCTCCGCGAGACCGAATTTGTCCGGACCCTTTCATTACCGAAACATTCGCGGTCACAACGTGGCGCTCAAGTTTTAAAAATTTTTGGGGAGAACTCACGGAAAATGAAATTTTTTTTTGGGAGAATTTAAAAAGGTGAAAACGGTTTTTAAAAAAATCTTTCTGGGAAAAATTTCAAAACATGACAATATTTTTTTGAAGAAACTGCAAAACATGACAATATTTTTTTGAAGAAACTGCAAAAAATAAGTTCGACTAAGCGCAAACGGGAATTAGCGGTTTACGTGCGGCTTTCAGGTCAGGAATACCGTGCCGCCAAGCAAGCAGCCAAAGGATGCGGAATTTCAATTCCAGCGTTGATGCGAAGTTTGGCAACAGGACATTCTCCTCGCTCGGTCGTCGACGCCAGGCATGTAAAGAATATCATGTCTGTGAGAGCCGAACTAAGAAAATTGGGTGGTCTTTTCAAACTGTATCAAATTCGCCGACTGTCCGGCGAGATCGGCGAAGGAGAGCAAGAGATTAAAGCCGATACCTTGATGCGGAAAATAGACGTAGCCACTGATCTTGTCATGCGGGCGGCAAGAGCGATGATCATCAGCATTGAAAATTAGTTTACCGAACAGTTTGGCCTTCGACATGGACACCGTTACGAAGGGTCGAAGATTTTAGCAGGACCTCACCTCTGTCTTTTTGTCCCCGGCACTTTCGGTTTCGATTTCACGGGTTTTCGGCTCGTACGGCAGGGCAAAAATTCGCCCAGGGTTTGTTGGCACAAACTCGATTTTCAGTTGAAAACCCTTGCCGCTTTTAGTCGGCCACATTGCGCCGATGCGCGTCCACGGATGCTTGTCATTTTCCGGCGCAAACCCGATGGTGTGGCGCGGCGGACCGCCTTTTGTCCGCTCGCCATTTTTCTTCACCCAACTTACCCCCCTTGTCTATCAACTTCCAATCGCCCCACAAATCCGATTGTTGTTTGCAACTTGTTGCACATATCTCTATAGATATAGAGGCATCAACTCCTGTTTTCGTGATCCGTTTCTTGAACCCCTACCGAAAGGAGCCAACACATCAAAACCACCATTAGCGTACTCGTGATCGTTGCCATTGTCGTGGCCGCTGCGCCAGTTGTTTTTGCGGAGCAGCCTTGCCCGGACCCTTCAACCGGCCCGCCCTTTTCTGATTTCCCCGAAGAGACCCCCTGTAGCCTTGGCGTACCGCCCGGCGGGTCGTTCAGTGGCGCTTACGCGATAAGTGCGGACGGTACCGTCATCGTGGGAGAAGGCGGAGATGATAGAGGCAGTTTCGCCGCGCGCTGGGAGGGCGGTGTTTTTCAAACTCTCGGCGCACTGACCGGCGACTGGTCGAGCGCGGCCCTCGGTGTGAGCGGGGATCACCGCGTCATCGTGGGTTACAGTGATGGCCCACGGACGCGTAGTGCCGTGCGCTGGGTCAATGGCGTTATTCAAAAGCTGGAACCCTTGTCCGGCGATCAGCCCGGCACGGCTTACAGCGTGAGCGCGGACGGCAGCGTCATCGTGGGCGAAAGCGGCGACCACGCGGTCCGCTGGGAGGACGGTGCCATCCAAAGCTTGGGGGCACTGCCCGGCAGTCGGCGCAGCAAAGCCCTTGGTGTAAATGCCGACGGCACCGTCATCGTGGGAGAAGGCGGATACGATAGCGGCAGTTTCGCCGTGCGCTGGGTGGGCGGTGCTATCCAAGGCTTGGGGGCACTGCCCGGCAGCCGGCGCAGTAAAGCCCTTGGTGTAAATGCCGACGGCACCGTCATCGTGGGCCAAAGCGGCGGCCACGCGGCCCGCTGGGAGGACGGAGCCCCTTTGGATCTTGGGACCTTACCCGGCGGATCATACAGTGTGGCCAGGGCGGTTAACGCGGACGGGCGAGTCATTGTTGGCAACGGCAATTGTACCGAACATGAATCCCGTGCTATCCGCTGGGAGGACGGGGATCCTTTGGATCTTGGGGCCTTACCCGGCGGGACCGACAGTTACGCTTACGGTGTCAGTGCCGATGGGTCTCTCGTTGTCGGCGACAGCCAAAGCGCAAACGGCAACCGCGCTTTTGTCTGGAAAAAGCCGCCGCCCCCTGACTCTGGCTCTGCTCCTGACCCCGGGCCTATGCAAGACCTTGCCAACCAGCAGTACTCGTTTGCCCGGCTCGCCGATGACGGCGATATCGCAAGGAGCCACATGGAACGGCGGGCCGAACTTGCATCCGACCAGACTTGCCTTGCCGGACGCGGCAAGCACTGTTTGCGTGTCGCCTTGGCGACCGACTTTGCCGGAGCCAATGAAAATATCGACGAACGCTCGGCCATGTCCGGGCTGTTCTCCTTTGGTCACGGGCTTGGTGGAAACAACGGCACCACGCTCGGGGCCACTCTCGGAGCCAGCGGCAGCCCCATGGACGGCAACGCCTTCGACATGGATACCGGCCCCGCCGTTGCCCTATGGGCCGAGCATAGCGAGTTCGGGCTAAGCCGTGTCGGATGGCAGGCATCCGGTTCCATCGGCTGGGCCGGTGCCTCTGGCAAGGCGACCAGAGGGAGCGGGCTTTTCGGCGTCACCCCGGCAACGGGCAGGGTCGACACGGACACCCGCATTGTTCGCGCAAGTCTCGGCTATGGTTTCGGGACCCGGCCCGGTTACGGCGTCCGGCACAACGGCGGCTGGCTCCTGACGCCAAGGGTGGGCATCGCGCACCATCTTACGCACCGCAACGGCTATGCGGAAACAGGTGACGGATTCACCACCGCCTACGACAAGCAAACAACAAGGCGCACGCGTCTGACGCTGGCCGTGTCAGCAAAAACCGGCATCGGCGACCTCGGCAACCTGACCCTTGCCGGAGGGGTCGGGCACGACCTCTCGCGGGAGGATACCGTCCTTTCCGGGACTTCCGATGTTCCCGGCAGGGAACGCTTTGCCCTAAAAAGCGCCCTTGACCGCAACGTTACGCGGCCCTTTGTGTCGGTGGGCTACAGCCGCCCGATTGGACCCGGCGGTACCCTGTCGGCCACTGTCGGGGTCGCAACGCCGGAGTTCGGCGATGCGCCGCAGCTCGGCATGAGCGTCGGCTACACCGTCCGCTTTTAGGCTTCGGGAAAATTGAATTGCGTAAAGGCCCCTGTTGGCAACAGCTATTCACAACCCAAATCACCACAAAAATTTAAACCACTCTCGGGCACGCAGAAACGGACGTTTTTGCAATACCCCCACCCCCCAGGGGTGTACGGACCGGGGACAAGGGTGACACGTGTTCGGAGACATAGGTAACACTTTTCGTGTTTCATTGTTCTTTTACATTTAGTTGCGCAATCTTCTGGTTGCAAAAATAGATCTCAAAAAGGCCATCG
>Ga0209569_1000002_pt1 | contig 19474 bp, 12 predicted proteins | sample WorMettaBAHAMAS1_FD_187407 | JGI IMG/M metagenome (GOLD analysis project Ga0209569, IMG submission 187407) | Marine gutless worms symbiont microbial communities from Max Planck institute for Marine Microbiology, Germany - Olavius tantulus... ... | reverse complement strand
CACCTGCAGAATCGACGGCCTTCACGATAAGGTTTGATCCGTTAGCGGACGGGGATAATGAGAACAGTATAGTGATCAAGAGTGATGATCCCAATTTGGATGAATTCACATTCATCGTACGAGGTAGGGGTGTCGAATTCGAAGAACGTACTAAATTCAAGATTGTATGGTCAAACTGTTTTCCTGGAGTAGTTCGTCAGGATTATGATTACGACGGTGCCTACATCGGATCAGGTAGTGGGCTATCAGCCGATGATACCCTCAGGGTGTGGATGCACCAAAAAGGACCCGGGAGCCACCGCGCGATTCTTAGAATCGTCAATTATAACGGTCCTGGAACATATATGCTTGGGGACTCTACAGGCGGAGGGTCATATGGCGAACTTTACACACTTCTAAGTGTCGGAGACCAGTATACCTCGGACGATTTTACTGGGACAGTGACAATAATTTCAGATCAAGACGGAATTGTAAAAGGGAGTTTTGATTTCTTGGGTGCTGAATTGGGTGTGACGCCTCAGGACGAATGCGATGATCCACCTGGGCAAGAAATTTATAATTCTGTATTCAGGGTATCAGGGGAGTTTGAAATATGGAAATAATCAATGTGACTAAGACCTCATGACTCACATCAATTGGCCATTCACCAGGGGTGTATCGGCTCAATAATAAACGGAATGTTTTTGACTGTATCCGAAGGACGGAATTTACAAGTGATAGGACTGACCACCATCCCCTTGGCAGCATCTGAAAAGAAAAAAATCTGTTTTACTTGTTGACTTCACGATTATTAGTACTAATTTCAAAAAATGTGAACCCGGTCACAGTTTCATTTGGGCGGGTTTTACTTACTAAACATAACCACAGGGAAAGATCGTTCGGAATCAGGAATACTCTCTCTTGAATCATAAGAACATTGATCATTGATGTTCCCCCCTAGTGCGATTCAACAATCCTCGTTCGATCTCTCTATCGTCTTTCCCTTTTAACATAAAAAGTTAGATCAGTGCATGACGGGGTCCTCCTGAGTGCTCACATGAGTGTTCACATGAGGCGGCGGCTCGCGGTTGTGTCAAGCTTTCAATCGCATCCCGAAGAATGGGATCGGTTAAGAACGTCGGAGTACGCCCATGGGAACAGTATTGGCTTGTTCGAAAAAGAAGCGGTTTGAGAGAGACCTGTTCATCCTTCTTACCTTTTCTTCACTACTTATTATCACCTTCCTGTTCCTCAGCTCTCCTGCCTTTATGCAACAAACCCACTCTCTTAACGGTCTGAATACAAAAGATAACGCAATGATTCCGGATACCGTTGAATGAGCGGCCTGCATGAGAAAGGTCTTGATCTATTAGAGGAGGAAAGTTCGATCATGAACACATTCACTTTACAAACTTGAACTCGTTGAAAATACGAGGGGTTAAGAATACGACGAGTCCTTGAATGCCAACACAAATTCGGAGTTAGAGAGATGGGAAAGCTAAAGCATAGGTTGGCCTATCGTAAGAGACCAGGCAAATCAGCTCTGATGAACTTCCTCCTGCTTGTCTGGGTGATTCTTTTGATCAACCCGGCTCCCCTTCAAGCAGAGGTCACGGAGCAGGATATCTTGGACGCTATTCTGGGAAAACGTACTTTTCCCGAAGCCCAGCTTCAAGAGATGGATCTCAACGGAGACGGCAAGGTCGATGTTGCTGACGCTGTGTATTTTCAACTGTCTATTGCGAGTTTTGCAACGGCGGCATCAGAAGCCGATGAAAACACAGGGACACACGATGTTGTTGTAAACTTCAATAAGCCATTCTCCGGAATACTCAGATACACCATAGGAGGCACCGCAACACAGGGTGAGGATTACTCTGCGTTGTCCGGGACAGTGGACATTGATGGAAGCAGCGTAAGCATCCCCATACCTGTTGCGTCAGATACCGTTTATGAGGGCAGTGAAACCATTGTACTAAGTCTTTTGCCCGGCGAGAATTACCTGCTCGGTGAGGAGAGGTCTCATATCCTCACACTGAGAGACAATCCGAGCGCATCCAGTGCAAACTACCTGTTTATTTTGAGCAGTGAAACCTTGGGGGTCGAGGGAGATACCGCATCGAGGGAAGGCTTTCCCCCAACCTTGTTTTCACGGACAGCGAGCGTAAACATCACGTTTTCCCATAGCAGTGTCCTGGACGCCGCCTTGAATGTTCCCAAGTCAATCGGCTTTTCGGATTCAGTGACAGGATCGAACTCGATACCGGCCGCAACGGTTTCTTACGGCTCAGGGACACTTGAGCTCGTTTTTGAGTATGAAACCCAGTCTGAAAGTTTTGTATCTACTCCCAGCGCTACAAATTTTGATCCAGCCGCGCCCTCGTTTGGTGATGAAACCAAAAAGACGCTCGTGAGCAGCCTGACACTAACGGTAAACGAATTTGATATTTTATCTGAAAAATTCACGGATAAATTCCTGGAAGGAACCTTTTCGTTACGTATGTCGGGAGTATTGAACGAAGGAACCTCTCAGTTTTTCAATGGAAGGCTCTCAGGAACCATGCAGCAATGAATATAGATTAAGCAGGAGTTTTCCCATGAACGCCAAATGGATAAAAGCCGTATTTTCGATTCTTTTCATCATCACTTTTTGGATATCTTCAGCGAGCGGCCAAACAGGTTCACTGTTGGTTGTCATTCAGCCTCCCGATGCCATAAGCGAAGAAGCCATGTGGAGGGTAGACGAGGGAAGCTGGCAGGAAAGCGGCACCCTGATTCCAGGGCTTCCAACAGGAGACCACATTGTTGAATTCCAGAAGATTCCAGGCTGGATCTCACCATCTCCCGTGACAGTGACCATCTCAGAAAATTCCACAGAACCGGTCATCGGTACCTATGCCGGCTGGACAAATACATATTACGCCACTCGCGGTTTTGATTTAGATGATGACGGGCAGGTGGATTTTGTCAACACCGGCCAGGTCGAACTTTTAGCCGCAGAATTGCCTGACCAGCCGGAAGTATATCTTCAGAGCAATCTTGGCGGAATGACCGCACCGATGGCTTACTATCCAAACGTTCTCCGTGAGTTGACTGATGAGGGGCTTGAAGTATTGATAGGAAGCGACACCTTCGAACGCCCTCAGCCGGGCAGCGCCCTGGAGTTTCGAACGGTTTTGTATTCCACGTCTGGCGTTAACGCCCTGAAAGCCTTTTATACCAATGCTATCCAGTCATTTACACCAAAACTGCTGAAAGTTATAGAAGCCGAAGAGCATTTCCGTACAGCCTTGAGCGTGAATCCATATTACGAAGATTCTTTAAACGCACTTCTGGAGACATATTACGCCCGGGCGGAAGGCTTTATGTTGATAGGAAACGATTATATGGCAAAAGCCTACCGGCATAAATTTGACCGTGCTCCTGATGAAACCCAGCCGATCGTTGAGCTGGAGATCGAAGATATATCGAGCGCCCTGATATGTTACGAAATCGGGTTCAGGGAGTTCATGAAACTCTTCAATTCCGAATTTATCGGCTTGAGTGACATCAGAAAACCGCATCTGGACATGGATCCGGAACAGCTCTTTTTCGAGCGCAGATTTCCCAATCCAAATGGACCCGGCTATGTGTCATTTGAGTCCTTGCGCGGCCAGAAAAATGCCATCGGCGTCTCATCCAGGGCCCTAAATGATGCAGGCGATGAAATCGGACCGATACAAGGCTCTCCCAACGTGGAAATAGAAATCAGTTCAGGCATCGGCGCCTTCGACACAAAGAGCCGGAGCCCTGCTGAGTATGAGGATAAACGCAGGAGCACCGCCGAATACAAGCGGACATTATCCGAGAAACGGGTTCTGAGCCAATCCGACCAATGGAATAATGTAGATGCGCCATTAAAATTGCAACTGCCGTTTATTGAGGGATCGCCCACCTATGAACCGGCAACCTCATTCACCTTGCATTTTAGGATAGACGCCGAGACGCCGGTCAAAACCGTAGAACTGGTCATTGAGTTCGATCGTGAGAAACTAGAGGTGCCGACCGCCCTGGCTGAGCTTGATTTTTCCAGCTCCGCTTTTTCAAGCAACCCGGAGTTTTACGGGCCGGGAACCGTCTACGGAGATATACAGATCCTTGCCAATCAGGTGCTGATAAAGGCGGAAGCCCCATCACAGATCACGGGCAAGGGGATTTCCATCGTGAAAGTGTCGTTTTTGATCAAATCCGGCCAACTGGGCGAATTCCACATCTATGCCGCAGGTTCAGCCGGCTCCCTGTTGTCGGGCTTCAAAGATATCGCCATCCTTTACCGGCTTGCCGCTGCCCATGCCAATGCCACGGCAGAAAAAGTCCGCAGGCTCTACAATGTGGGAAACCAGCAGGATATTCAAAGCAGCATCGATCTCATTCAGGAAGAAATAGATCGCATCGGAGCCTGGTTTGAACACATTCAGGCGCTGTTGAATAAGGCTGCCACTCCTGAGGAACTGGCAAACATCGACCAGCTTCAAAGCGCCATCAACCAGGTATCCAGCGCGTTGAACGGTTTGAGCGCCTTGAGGGAGTTTATCCGGTCCGGGGCCAACGTATTTGGGTATCCGGATGATTACGTGCCCTTTTACAACGCGGACGATGTAGACACTTTTGATGCTGTCCGCAATCTTGTTGTCGGATCCGGTGCGTTTACACCCCAGACCGCCAGCGGGTTTTTCGGTACCGCCCGGGAAGCGGAAACAACAGCGGTCATTTCTTATGACCAATTCCAGGACACCAAGGATCGGATTCGCGGCGAGATTTTTACGTTCAACGAGCAGACTGAGAACCGTCTGGTACAGATCGTCGGTCGGATCGACAATGAAGGCGAACCGAGTCTGAATGTCAACGACCCCATCGACTATGACATGCAGGCCTCGTCCAGAAACATTGCGTCAGAGGTCGGTCAACATGTGCTGCTTTTCCAACGGGCCCAGTCCGCGCTACAGCAGGCTACAGCGGATATTGCACAGTTTCTCGAGGACATCGAGCTTGAGAAAAGATTTCTTAGGACGCCCTCCAGCAACATGAGAAAAAAACCCAGGTCCTCGCGGAATACAGCGTGATGCAGCAGAATCTGGACCGTGAAATTGCTAAAGTGGTTGCTAAACAGACACGTCTCAATGCGGCTGCACAGGCAGCGGTTACAGCAGTTCAGGGCCAGGGCCTTGCTAAATGGGTAACTGGGGAGTCATTTGCTGCTGGTCTGGCAAGTGCAATTCAACTCGCCAATGGCATGGAACAGGCCCGCCTGGAAGAAAAGAAAGGCGAGCTTCAGGCCGATAAAACAATGCTGTCCTATGAGGAGCGCATCAAGCTGACCCAGATCGATACGGAAATTTTCAAGCTCCAGCAGACAAAGCACATCGAGCAGATGGTCAATGATGTGGTTCTCAAAGATATCTCCGCCCAGATGGCGGAGATCGATCTCCAGCTCGAGCTGGGCCAGCTCAACAAGCTCATCGCCGAGCGTGATGAACTTCTCGCTCAGCGCGGCAGGTCTCTGGCCAACCTGGGAGAGATGTCATTCGCCGACCCATCCTTCCGTCTTACCCAGTTCAACGCAATGAAAGACTCGGAGACCCAGCTCGAATTCCTAAAACGGTGGCTCTATTTAATGACCCGTGCCCTGTATTACAAGTGGGCCGTACAGGATGATCACGTGATCCGGATACAGGGCCTCCCCGACGTGGGCATCCACGACGTGCGGCGCATCCAGGTCGTTGGTGCGCTCAACGATAACATTTCAGGAACGCCCCTATCGGACGACATCACCGCGGCAGACTATGTCCAGGCGTTGCTCACCTTCAATGATGCCGGTCCGATACGGTCCATTACGAGCCCTGTTTCGATTAACCGGGTAAATTCAAACAACTCCGCCCGTTATTCACTCAGGGAGGATTTCTTGCGCATTGTCCGAACGGAAGACACCCCGGAGGAAACCCAGAGGGTGCGTGAAGCATTTCGAGCATGGCTAACATCGCCCGACCGGCTGGATGACGTCGGAAATCTCGTTATTGCTTTTGATACGATCGGGCACGTTGAAAACTACAATCTTCCGGTTAATGAAACCCGCGGAGACTGGACACATTTTGCGTTACGCTCCTTTTCCGCTCTGCCTCTATGGAACCATAAAATTACCCAGATCGGCGTGGCGCTGAAACCCGTGGGCCTCGCCTTTGTCCCGGGAGTCTTGAACGTCACCGGCTCCATCGAATACGGAGGCATAGGCTACTTGAAAGGGGATTCGGATTCGCAGGACGATTTCCGGGCCTACCGGATGCGGCAGTGGCGGGATTTGGGTAACGGCCGGTTGGAACCGGTCGATGTGCGCACCGTGGGTGTCACTATCCCCACAAGTTCAGCCCTTGAAAGTGCGGAAACCACCTACATGGTCCCGAACCTGAACGAGCGGCCGGTCGCGTCTACGATATGGCGGTTGAAGATATTGGCGAGCCAGTTGGGAAATATAGAACTGGGCAACATCGAAGACATTTATATTTATGTTTACTCCAAGGCCTACCAGAGGCAGTAGCAGGAAAAAGTCGCAAAGTTAAAAGGCCGTGAATGCAAAGCATGTGCACATATTACTTTCCGTACCGATACTCCTTTGGCTTTTATTAGGGGCTTCATCGGCGGTTGCAGGCGGCGGGGTGGACAAGTCAGGGTTGAGACCCCAGGTCCTAAATTTGCCTTCGGGACCGGGTTCTATCGAAGGCTTGGGGGAGTCCTTTGAGCCACAGCTAAATTCAGGAACGGCCGCCTATCAGGTGCCATTGGAGGTTCCGCCCGGTCGTGCAGGATTTTCTCCAGCCCTGGCTCTGGTTTACAACGGAGGCAGTGGCAACGGACCGTTGGGCATAGGATGGAGATTCTCCGCAAGCCATATCCAGCGCCAGACAGATAAAGGGATGCCCGTGTATGATGATGCCAAAGATACGTTTATAGCGAGCAGCGGCGAGGAGCTCGTTCTTGTTGGCGAAAACACTTACCGGTGTGAAAACGAAACGACTTTCGACCGTTTTGAGCGATCGGGTGCGGCATGGAAGGCGACTCACAGAAACGGTTCGACCTCTTACTTTGGTTTAAACGAGGGAGAAAGAGTTCAAGACGGCGTGAACATATTCCGGTGGCTGATCTCCACCTAGGAAGACACGAACGGCAACAAGATCTTCTACCACTACAACGAACCCGATGCATTTACCGGTGATCATGCTCCTGACGACGGTCAGGTCTACCTAGCGTCGATAGTCTTTAACCAGGACGCTGATCAGGGCCAGGCCATGCGAGTCGAACTTAAGTATGAGCTTCGAGTGTCCCGTGACCGGGTTTTTGACTACCGATCCCGTTTTCCGGTTCAGACCACCCAGCGATGCAAAGAAATTATCATGCTGGCATCCGGCCGGCGCGTCCGGTCTTACAAACTGATTTATGATCCGCAGACCATACCCTCGCGACTGTCCCGCGTGGAAATGTACGGGCGGGACCTATCGCAGGGGCCTCTCGAATCAATATTGAGTTTTAGGTACACCGAGTTTGAACTCAACACAGATATCACTGCCATGACTACCGGTACAAATCCTGCTGTGGGCCTCGCGATACCGGATGTCGACCTGGCAGATATGAATGGGGATGCATTGCCCGACCTGATTCACACCGGAGATGTCCATGAGGTCTTCTTCAACAATGACGGAAGGGAATGGAAAGAGCCATACAATGTGCCCGGAGGATTTACTGAAATCAAACTAAGCCAAACAAATACCATGCTCATGGACATGAATGGAGATGGTTTCACCGATCTGTTCAGCCAGGATCCGAGCATTAACGGCTACCGGTATTTCCCGGGTGGTCAATCCAATAATGGTTGGAATCTCACCCCAACGGAAATGGCGAACAGCCCGAATTTTACTTTTGGTGATATTACGAAGCCTGTGGATCTGGATAACGACGGTCGTACCGATATTATCCGTAAAGTCGAATTCGCCAGTGAAATCACCTGTGTCTTCAACATCAACGGTCAGATCATGTCCGGCGAGTTCATCATCGACGCGCCCAGCACCCGGGCCGAATTCAATTTCGGACCTGACGCATCTTCCGGCCTCCGCCTGGCTGACATGAATGGAGACGGCCTCCAGGATTTCGTCATACTCAATGGGGAAGGATATATCTGGTATTACCCCGGCCACGGCGTCACCATCGATTCGGCAACCCCGTGGCATTATCAGGGCTGGGACAGCACGCCGCGAGGCGCCTGGCCCCAGGGAGATACGAGCGCGGAAGGTTACCGCATGGCTGATGCGCCGGACAGCTTCGATGATCCTGATTTCACGGAAGTCACCAATTTCCGAAGTCTGCGTTTACTCGACATCAACGGAGACGGATTGAGCGATCTCGTTTATGTATCCAACAATCGCCTATTGGCCTGGTTGAATTTCGGAGGACATGCCTTCTCTCAGGACCCGTATGTTATTCCTGCCGTGTCGGACACGATTCCCGATCAATCCCCCGAGACCAACGTCCGTCTGGTGGATATGAATGCAAACGGCACCACTGACGTCGTGTGGAATCGCCAGACCGGCTTTACAGAAGTGGGGCATCCGGAGGCCACCTGGGTCTATCTTGACCTGACCAAAGGTGTCCGGCCCAATCTGTTGAAAGAGATCGATAACGGCATCGGAAAGGTAACCACCATTGAATACAAGAGCTCCACGGATTACCTGGTGGCCGACCGTGCCGAAGGCCGAGAGTGGGTATTCAAAGTCCCGTTTCCGGTGAATGTGGTCGCCCGCATTGAAGTCTTTGACGGCCGCAGCAGTACCTACGTTCGTACGATGACGTATCATGACGGTTATTATGATGGTGAAGAAAAAGAGTTTCGTGGATTTGCAGCAGCCGAACAACGAGATGTGGGGGATGCCACGGCCCCGGATCTGGTGATGGCCTATGCATACGATACTGGTCAAGAATATGAGGCTCTCAAGGGAAAGCCCCTGGAGATAAAAGCCCAAACGTTGAACGATGAGACGTTCTATAATGAACAGTATACCTGGGCCACCCGGACCCTTGCGGAAGGAGTAAACGGAGATGAACGGAAAGTGACCTTTCCATTTCAGGAGATGAAAATAAGAGATGTCCTGGAAAAGGGAAGTGGTTCACCAGTACAGCTCAAGTGGGAATACGAATATGACAACTACGGCAATATGACGCGTCGGGTTGAACATGGCCGTATGGATCCTGGCTGGGATGATGAGCGCGTCACCGAGACCACGTTCACCGCGGGGTATGATTCCGGTCTGAACCTCTGGATACTCGATAAGCAGGTTGAGCAGACTATCAAGGACGAAACAGGAAAAGCGGCCTCAGTAAAGCGCAGCTACTATGACGGGAGTCAGGGCCTCGGCACGGTAACCAAGGGAAACCTGACCAGGGTCGAAGACTGGGTGGGCGGCGAAGAATTTGTCATTTCCGTTCGAAACGATTACGACGAATTCGGCAACATCATTGCCATCTACGATCCTCTCTATCCGAGTGAGCCAGGCCACTACCGGACGATTACTTATGATGAAACCTTTCACACGTTTCCGGTGGCAGAGCACATTTATACGGGTTCTTTGCTTTTGACCATGTCGGCCTTATATGATCATGGGTTCGGCGTGATGACGTCCTCCACCGACTTCAATGGCCACACGACAACCTATGGTTACGATACCTTTGCCAGGCTCACGTCCATCACAAAACCGCCGGATACGGGCCACACACTTGAATACGAATATGTACTCTCCCATGATTTTCCCAACGGCAAGGTAATCAACTGGGTGGAAACCCGGCAACGGGACGGAAGCCTCGGTGATGGTTTCCTTGGATCAAGAACTTTTTTTGACGGTCTCGGTCGCCAGATCATGACCCGGTCTGAGGGGGAAGATTCTGGGCAGATCGTTGTGACCGATACAGTGCAGTTCAACTCCAGAAAACTCCCCTGGAAAAAATACCTCCCCTATTTTGACAATGGCTCGCTCGCATTTCAGGAACCGACGTTCAACAGTGGTTTTACCGAGCATTTCTATGATGCACTTGCCAGAGAGGTGCTGGTCAACCAGCCTGTTGGTCCTGAGGGAATTGTTTTCTCTACAACCACTTATAGACCGTTAGAAAGAGTCGTTAAGGACGAAGAACAGACAAGGTCCGGCTCAGCCCACCATGGAAACGGAATGCGATATGTGGAAGACGGTTTATTTGATAATGATGGGAATGGTAGATTGCGTGAGGTCTACGAAATTGTGAAGATCTCGGACGTGGGTGAACCATTAAGCGCCCCGGTAGAATGGAAAACCTCGTACTCATATAATATTCTCGATAATCTAACCGGCTATATCGATTCCCAGAACAATCAGAAGATCATTCAGTATGACGGTCTTCAAAGAAAGACCTTCATGAACGATCCTGATCGGGGCCACATGCACTACACCTATGACACTGCCAGTAACCTCATCAAAACAGTCGATGCCAAGAGCCAGGTCATCGAGTATGGCTATGATGGTGTCAATCGGTTGAAGGCAGAGTATTACGGTCTAGGCAAAGTGACTCCCGATGTCGAATACCACTATGATGTCTCATATGGACCGGTAGAAATGGGCGACCTCTGGCAGCAACCGAAATCGGACTTTATTTCCGATGCGATTCTCCACGATGACGAATATGATTCGGACCATGATATCAACAGTGACAACAATGTGGATGTGGCTGATGTCGTCAAAGCAAAAAGAGAGAACGTTCAGAGCATTTCCATATCCGCAGAGAATACTCTTGGCTTTCTTTCCTGGGTGCGGGACCAGTCCGGTGAGGAGCACAATTCCTATGACTCCCGTGGGAGGGTCAAATGGGTAATAAAACGAATAATGGATACCGGTTCGGATGATCTGCGGAATTTCTACACGTCCACTCGATACGATTCCATGGACAGGGTAACAAGGCTAACCTATCCAGACAGTACCTATGTCGATTACCAATATAATAGTCGGGGTCTTCTGGAATCTATCCCCAATGTGATCGAACGCTACGACTACAATCCTGCAGGACAGAACGCCCTGCTCGCGTTGGCGTGTGAAACGGTTACCACCTATGACTACGATCACCGCCTGCGATTGAGTCGCCTGCATACAATCCGCACCCGAGACAACCTCGCGCTCCAGGACCTGAACTATACCTACGACGGTGTTTCAAACATAACTGCAATATTGGATGGCCGAACCAATGCTCACCTTGACACCGTAGGAAACGAACTCGGCATAACATCTGCGGAAGCACGTCAATTTAATGCCACACAGCAATTCGTCTATGATTCGTTATATCGCCTGACCAGGGCGACGAATACAAATGTGTATGGATCTATTGACTATCGCTATGACCGCATCGGCAATATGGTTCTAAAAAATGCCGATCTTCATAATCCAGATCCTCTGATGCATCTTGGAACAATGAAATCCGGGGGGACGTCAGGTACTTTTGACAGAACAGGGCGCTCCCCCGGCGATCAACCAGGGCCTCACGCAATAACTGCCACCCAGAATGGACACGGTGGACCAATGTCATTTGTATACGATGATAATGGCAATATGGTCACTGAAGGAGAACTGACTTTAACTTGGGATTTTAAGGACAGGCTTGCCGTGTTGGTTAACGAGGCTAAGATAGCGAGCTACCTTTATGACTATAAGGATGCAAGAAGGAAGAAGACAGTTGTAGACTCTGGAGAAGGATCAAGCACAGAAATATTTTACATCGATAAGTCAGCGGAAATTCGCGGTAATAAATTGCTTAAATATGTCTACGCTGGCGACAATAAGGTCGCACGCTCGGATAATTTCTCTCCGGGGTTGAAGTATCAAGCTACTAACTTTTATCTAAACGATCATCTGGGTTCAACGCATTATTCTGTGACTAATGCATCGGTCATCAATGATCATATTGTGAATTATCCTTTTGGGTATCAACGAACCGCACAAATCCCACTAAATAGGGAAACAGCTGTAGATTATGGATTTGCTCAAAAAGAATTGGATAAAGAATCTGATCTCTACTATTTTGAAGCAAGATACTATAGCCCAGTAATAGGGAAGTTTATAAGTGTTGATCAGCTTTATGGCAATGACCTGTTGGCCAAAACATCAACAAAAAATCCTTTTTTTAACCTAAGAAATTCTCAAAATTTGAATTTGTACACCTATGTCCAGGGCAATCCAATGAAATTTATTGATGATTCTGGTGAGAGCCCTGCACTACCATATCTAATAAGTGTAGCAGTGGGAGTAAAAATAGGTTTTAAATTGGATGGTGTAGTCAATAAGATAAGGAGTATAAAAAAATCTATTGTCAGCAAGATTAAAAATACCGACACTGTGAAATATATGCTCAAGGGCATAGTGGCCAAGGGGAAAATTGATGGCAGAACCACTTCAAGTCTTGTTAAAGGTGCTGCCGCTGGAGCAGCTGCTGGTCTGTTCGGACTTGAAAAAACCAAAAGAACAATTGATTCAATTGTAAAGCCAAAAAGTAAATCCTCCAAGAGTCCCAAAGTTGAAAGAGAAATACCAGATCAAGAGTCATTGCCAAATAACGAACAAGAGCATGGTATAGAAGGCGTTTATAGCAAAAGAGAGATGATAATAGGTATAGGAACCCAAATGACTGGAGCTCGACAAAGGGATATTTATGAGAATTCATCTGAAATGAGGCAATTAACAAACGACTTAGATCAAATTCAAGAGTAATAAAATGGTGGAGAACCGGTACGCTGAGTTTGGGTGTCTATAACGGAAAAAGTTATCTATGGCTTCAAGCCTCATGTTCTGAAATAATAGTTCACTAAAATGTTTGAATGCGACTTGAGTTTATTTTCAAAATTTTACCTTAAATCTTCATTGCCGATCATTTAGAAAGTAAGGAGTATAAAAGCACCACTAAAAGTGAGAAAATGGGTCGTAAAATCATGAAAAAATTTATTTCTATTTCACTTCTCTTTTACTTAAGCATCTCAAGCTATGCATTTACAGAAACCACTGCTGTCCCTCCTTTGATCAACTATCAGGGTGCGCTAACAGATTCCCAGGGAAAAGGACTGACCGGAACAAAGAAGCTCGAGTTTAATATCTGCGACGCCACAACTGTGGGGAACAAGGTTTGGGGTCCGCAGGTTTTTGACAACGTGCCGATAATCAACGGTCACTTTAACGTCATCCTGGGCACCACCGACGATGAAGGTAGATCTATCACAGATGCATTCTCAGAAGGCACTCGCTTTCTTGGGATTAAAGTCACTGACGCGGGCGGTAGCTTGGCAGGAGTTTCAGAAATCACTCCACGACAGCAAATCCTCAGTACGCCATACGCCATTAAAGCAGCGCATCATTCCAATGTGATTCCACCCGGTACTATCGTGCCTTTTGGAGGCCCAAAAGAAAATATTCCGGTTGGATGGTTGCTATGTGATGGTTCTGCCGAAAGCAGTACCAAGTATCCCGCACTTTTTGCTGCAAACGGAACAGCGTGGGGAAACGGTTCGGATGATGGTGACGATTCAACGGATTTCAATATCCCTGAATTAAGGGGTCTGTTTCTAAGGGGAGTTGATCACGGAGCAGGCAGAGACCCGGATACTGAGTTGAGGTTACCCATTAAATCTGGTGGGAATACTAGAGACAGTGTTGGCTCTTTTCAACCTGATGAGTTTAAGAGCCATACACATATATACAAACGCAGCGTCGACAAAGCAGGCGAAGGGGATGTGCCTGGAGATTGGTATGATGAATCTGAGTCCCAGAACGCCAATACGGAGGCTCGTGGCGGAATGGAGACACGTCCGCAAAACGTGGCCGTTAATTACATAATCAAACATTAAGCATCTGTTTCCAGGGACGTTTGGCTAACAGATAGCCAGATCGTCGAATGACTAACACTACAGATGGGTAAATAAGGAGGGAGGCTGAAATCATGCATAGAATATTCTCTCTCACAATTATCATAATTTTAAGCACCTATTCTGTGCTGCTGGCACAAACTAATACCGTCCCTCCGTTGATCAACTATCAGGGTAACCTCACAGATGAACAGGGAAACGGCCTGATCGGGCTAAAGAAGCTGGAGTTTAATATCTATGATGCACCAGCAGCAGGAAACAAACTATGGGGTCCTCAGGTTTTTGACAACGTACCGCTGATCGACGGTAAATTTAACGTGATATTAGGTTCAAGCGACGCGGGCGGCAGACTTGTCACAGATGCCTTCTCCGAAGGCAATCGATTTCTTGGGATTAAAGTGACTGATGCCGGAGGAGATTTGACTTCTATCAGTGAGGTAACACCGCGACAACAGATTTTGAGTACCCCGTATGCAATTAAAGCTGCTGATGCCCAAGAATTAGGCGGTAAACTACCTGCCTGGTATATGCCAACGGGAACTATTGTTGCCTATTGGGGGATTTCGGCTCCCGAAGGCTGGCTCCTTTGTAATGGCGACGCTGTACCCTTAGGAACTGAATATGACTCTCTACGGGCATTGGTTGGAGACAGTTTGCCTGATCTAAGGGGTGTTTTCCTCAGAGGTATAGATAACGGCAAAGGTTTTGACCCAGATGGTGGAAGCAGAAATATCGGCTCTTATCAATCGGATACCGCAAATGGAATCGAGTCAATTACAACGTCTGGTGCGAATAATGTTGGCACTACAACTATTACAGTACCTAAAACAGCGTCAATTTCAAACTGGGCGCGAACGGGTATGACAGGAGACGGGATTTACAGTATCGCCGTTAGAGGAAATGGAAATGAAACTCGATCTAAGAACATAGCTGTTAATTACATCATTAAATACTAATCCCAGATGAGTTGCCATCAAATTATATCGATTTGAGGTGACACCAATTTCCAGGGAGCATGGATAAATGTCTACACTCAAGTTTTTCGAAAAACCGATCTACAAGTCGGCTAAGAATAGGGAGAACAAGCATGAAAAGGTTAGTGGCGGGTTTGACGTTTATATTTCTTTTTTTTGGATCCGCGCTTGGGGCGGCCGCTGAGCCAAAGTTGTCTCTAGGCTCTGTTGGAATTATCGTTCCGGGCGGCTCAGGATCGCTTGCTCTCAGTTTGTCAGGCGGAACCGAACCCTATGCCGGCATCAACGCCAAGATCATGCTGCCCGAGGGCGTGACTGTTACGGCTGTTTCAGAAGGCGAACTGCTGAACGCTGGAGCTTTTACAATAGATTGGCGCGGCTTTTCAGAGGCGGGGGGCAACGGGGTAGTCGTTATCGCTTATTCGGGCACTCAGACCTTTATTGCATCGGATGGGATTCTTCTAAACATGGATCTTCAGGTAGCCAGTGACGCTGATCCGGGCACATTCGACATCGCTTTTGCCACTACCAATTCCAACCTCCTTGTGAATTCAAAACATGCTCTATCAAATGCGGATGGCTCAACCTCCGTGTCTCATACCACAGCTAATGGGTCTATTACCATTCAATCCTTGAATGATACCGATGGAGATGGGCTTCCGGATAGTCTGGAACATCAGATTATCGATGCTGATCCAAATGATAGCATCCTGACCCTTGAAGATGTCCTTCCTGGAGATGATTTTGATGGAGACGGTGAGAGCAATCTGACAGAATTCCTGAATGGCACGGATCCGACGAATCCATTGTCCAACAGCAATCCGCCAGAGATAGGAGATGTCAATAACGACGGTGTGGTTGACCTGGCTGATGCGATTTTGGTCCTCCAGGTTTTGACGGAGAATGAGACTTCTTCACCCGTCTTGAAAGAAGCGGATGTCAACGAGGATGATGCAATTGGTGTTGAGGAATTGATATTCATTCTGAGGTCTATTGCCGGTCCAATTCCATAGATACTCGAACAGGCATATGCATCTAAACAGTTTTTTAAATATTATCATTCTTGGAGGGTGAAATGATGTTAATTCGTGACCCGCACTGGTTCTATGCCCCTGGGCTTCGGGCAGCATTAAGATTCGTTACCTGTATTTGTATGTTACTCCTCATCACAGCAGGCGATACGGCAGCTCAATCGGTGCCGCACCTGATAAACTACCAGGGAGGATTAACAGATGCCTCTGGGAATCCATTGGAAACCAGAGAATACAAATTATCATTCAGTATATTTGATTCACCCACAGGTGGCACGGCTGTATGGGGACCGCAAATATTTTTGAATGTTCCTGTCGTCCAAGGCCATTTTAATGTCATTTTAGGACCAACTGATTCCGCGGATCCACCAAGAAATATGGATAGTGCCTTTAGGCCGGAAAATACATACCTGGAAATTACCATAGATGATGGAAGTCCTGTTGCACCCCGGCAACAGATTCTCAGCGCGCCTTATGCCCTTAAATCCGCTTGGTCTGTGGCATCAAATTATCCGCCTGGCTATCTCGACGGAGGCGTTATTTCCAATGGATCTTCGGATACTGAATTGAGAATATCCGCCGCTCATTGCAGAAGTGGTGATAATACGACGAACATCAATGTACCCGAGATGGCCAAAAGTGTTCTCAGTCTGTGGGAGCCGGGAGAAAACAAGCCAGCTTTGGATACAGGCGCTGTTGGTTTCACGCAGGTCATTATCTATGTCTGGGCCATTGCTGACGAGTTTGGAAAGAAAAGTGATTTTCTCTTCAGCAAAGAGGGGGGAAATCCGACTCTGCCTGCCGGATATACAAAAAAACGTTTGCTTGGCGGTAGGGTATGGCTTGGAAACAAATGGCAGAAATTTATTACCGTTGGCAAAGGACGTAATAGATGGGTTCAACTCGTAAGTCCCCCTGGGGTGCTTTCACAAGCCTTCAATGAAGAAGATACTTACCTCGACCTTTCCACATGGGTCCCTGTGGCAACCTCCAGAAATATTGAAATTTCGGCGAATGCCTATACATCGAATAATAGTGTGGCTTGGATGCGGATTTGGCGGGATGAATGGTATTATTTCACTAACAATGGCGGTGCAAGTAGAGGCGACAATCTTCAAACAGCAGGCACCGGATGGGTTTTCCTGGACGAACAAGGGCGATTTCTGTTTGATGCAGATGCGACCCAACAACTTTTGATACGGCTTTTAGGCTATCAAGAAAACCTATAAAACAAGGGGGTCAGACCTACACTTTGACAAAATCCGTGATTCTGGTGATCTTTCCTGCCAATTTGTTGTCAGCGGCAAGCCTTTTTCGGATACGGCGGCTTGCCTGGCTGACTCCGGACTCCCCTCTAGTTCCACCGCTGGCCCAATTCGTGACAGGCGCAGGCTGGCCCAAGCCTCAAACCTTATTCCACATGTAAAACCACTTCATATGATCTCAGCGCAAATCGCGCCAGGGACCGCCATGCTTGTCAAAGTGTAGGTCTGACCCCAAAGGTGGTTTTGGTTCGATCCATGCTTCGGTATTGGATGGCCTCGGAGATGTGATCGGGGTGGATATCCGCTTTGCGGTCCAGGTCGGCGATGGTGCGGGCGATTTTGAGAATCCGGTTGTAGGCCCGCGCCGACAGACCCAGCTTGTCCACTGCCGACTCCAAAAGTGCGCACGAGGCACTGTCGATGCGGCAGTGCTTCCGGATATGGCGACTGCCCATTTGAGCATTGCAGTAGATGTTGCTCTGGCCAAATCGCCGGGACTGAATCCTTCTTGCGGCGCTCACGCGTCTGCTGATTTCCTCCGACGATTCCGATGCCACCTCCCCCATCAGATCCTTGTACGGAACAGCCGGCACCTCCACATGGATATCGTTCCGGTCCAGGAGCGGTCCGGATATCTTGGATCTGTACCGGCGGATCTGGTGAATGGTGCACCGGCACTCGTGTTTGGAGTCTGTCAAATAACCGCAGGGACATGGATTCATGGCAGCCACCAGCATGAAGCGGGACGGGTAGGTGAGGGTGGTGGCCGCCCGGGCGATGGTGACCTTTTCATCTTCCAGGGGTTGGCGCAGCACTTCCAGGACATGCTTTTTATATTCGGCGAGCTCATCCAAAAACAACACGCCGTTGTGGGCCAGGCTGACTTCCCCGGGCCTGGGGATGTGTCCGCCGCCGATCAGGCCGGCATCGGATATCGTGTGGTGGGGCGACCGAAACGGCCGGGACGTGACCATGGCCTGGTGTTGATTCAGCAGGCCGGCCACACTGAAAATTTTGGTCGTTTCGATGGCTTCGGCAAAGGTCAATGGTGGGAGAATGCCGGGAAGGCGTCTCGCCAGCATGGTTTTTCCCGAACCGGGAGGGCCGACCAAAACGGCGTTGTGCCCACCTGCGGCGGCGACCTCAAGGGCCCGTTTGACATGCTCCTGGCCCAGAACTTCCGAGAAATTTCCTTCCCCGTTGGACCGTTGGGCAAATATAGAAGCAAGATCCGGTTCTTCCGGCAGAATGGGTGTATCCCCCCGTAGAAAATCCACCACCCGGGGCAGGTCCTTTGCCGGGTACACGGATATGCCTCGGACGACAGAGGCCTCTTGTCGGTTTTCATAGGGCACGATGATGCCCTTGTACTGTGCCGCATGGGCGGCAATGGCCATAGGCAGGGAGCCGTTCACCGGTTTGACTCGGCCATCCAGGGACAATTCGCCCAGGATGAGGTAGCGGGACAGGGTCGATTGGGAAATAATTCCCGTGGCCGACAGGATACCCAGGGCGATGGGCAGATCAAAACCGGTGCCTTCTTTTTTGATGTTTGCCGGGGCCAGATTTACGGTAATCCGATCATCGGGGAATGCATATCCCGAATTTTTGATTGCCGACTTGACCCGTTCCTTGCTTTCCTTTACCGCCGTTTCCGGAAGGCCCACTGTGGCAAAGGTGGGTAGGCCGGACATAATGTCGACCTCAACCTCCACCAAAAACGCATCAATGCCGAGCACGGCACCACTGTATACCTTGGCCAGCATATCACTCCCCCATCATTACCTCTTGGTTGGTTATCGTTGCAGCCCCCGATATGATTGGTTTAAATGGAAACGATCCGGGACCCGGATCCGCTATTTGAAACGGAACGGAATTCTGAATTAGTGAACGCGCGACAAAGTCTTTGGATCCGGAAGGGGAACACCTCCCAGCCACCCGCTGAAAGGGGGTTCAGTCGGTTGGAACGGCCAGAGGCACGACGTTGCGACAATCTTTTATTTCGTTAACAAATTTTGATATGGGGGACAATCTTTAATTTGCATCATCATGGCGGGTGTTGTTAATAACACACAGTTTGATATCGATGTGTGGCCTTTTTAACCCCGGCAGCGCTTCCCAGTAATGGGTCCCCACCGATGGGGCTACTCACAAGAATTTATTTTTATTGATAATATGGGTCGGGCTGCCGTGTCCGTGCATGGATGGAACAGACCTTGCAGGGCGATTTCCCAGTTATCGTCTATCGTCTGTTTTGAAATGACCGAACACTAATCT